>Ga0256406_1005914_pt1 | contig 12672 bp, 13 predicted proteins | sample RumenRJG_03DNA_FD_185986 | JGI IMG/M metagenome (GOLD analysis project Ga0256406, IMG submission 185986) | Bovine rumen microbial communities from Lethbridge, Alberta, Canada - RJG_03 | ecosystem: Host-associated > Mammals > Digestive system > Stomach > Rumen | place: Canada: Alberta | collected...
GTGCAGAGGCGATATGAAGCAGAGAATGGAGAGGGAAATCCAATCGTTTCAATCCTTTCGTTTCTCGGATTTCTTTTGCGGTTTCTCCTCCTCCCAACGCGAGGAGAAAGACACCGAAGGCAATACCGATAACAAGGATCAGGATCAAGTACCAAGGCATGTTCATCCTCCTTCGGTTTTTGAGACAGAAGAGAGTTTATTATCCACTAGCCATCCCCCTTTCTCACTTCTAAGTGACAACAGAACGAAGCATCGAGACTTGTGATGCCGCCGAGATCGTCAGCGACCTTGTAGGTGAGGAGGAAGTTTTTATGCTCTTCATCGATATAGGAAGAGAATTTTAAGGGTGTCGTCGGTGTCAGTTTTCCGATCTTCTCCTCTTTCGATTGATAGTCGTCTTTGTTTACGCGCACCGAGAGCAAGGAACCGGCGTTTTCACCGATTTCGGTGAAGTAGAGAGAACAGTTTGCCTGCGCACCCTGCGGGAAGTCCACTTCGATCGTGTAGGATTTTTCTTCTCCTGGGAAGAGAACTTCTCCATCCGATGTAAGATGAATCTCATTTTTGATTTCCTGTCCGGTATTGTCTTTGATGCGGAAGAATTCGGCGTTATACAAGTAGCTTGCGACAAGCCCGATCGATAGACCAACCGTCGCAATTCCGGAAAGATAGAGGAAAAAGATTCGTTTCTTTCTCATTTCATCTCTCCTTTCTGCTCTTCTTTCGTGGGGAGGCTATGGGTGAGTATGGCTTTGAGATCTTTTCTTTCCCCTTTGCCATTAGTGGTATTGAGATCATGGGTGAGAACTTCTTTCAGATCGATTCCTCGATGGAGGAAATCGATCATCTGATCTCCGGTTAAGTAGGTGAGATAAGTCGCTAAGGAAGTGACTTTGTTATCGAGTTCTTCCTTCGTCTCTTTTTCTTTCTTCGGGACGACTCTGACAAGTAGAACCTTCTCTCCTTTAGAGGTGTAAAGAAAAAATGGGAAAGAGAGAAGAGAGAACACCACTCCTTCCTCCGGTCTAGGATCGCTAGATAGGAGCGAAGAAGAGAGTCTCTCTTTTTTCTCTTTCTCGTGTTTTTTCAGATATTCCTCCAAAGACTTCTTGTTTTCTTTGATATAGGTGCGTTCGATCTTCTCTAAGGCACCTTCGACATACAAAGAAAAATCCGCTTCCCCAGCGATCGGATAAAGATCGTCAAAATGGAAACGGAAAATTAGATAAGACTTGTCAATAGAAAGCGTCATCAATGTATCCTGTCTGTTTGAGCATGCTCAAACAGACGACCGGGAGGCCGTCGATTGATTTATGGATTGTTCGAGCTATACTATGTATAGTTATTTCTCAGAATAACAGACACCGTTTCTAAGCATCGCGTGGATCAGGCGCAACAGCTTGGAGCAACCGGCGATTACAGCTGCCTTGTAGGAGAGGCCGCTGTTTTTCTTTTTCAGCACATATCTTGTGATCATGTTCTCAGCCTTGGACATAATCATGTTGGTGACTGCCACATATAGCGTTGCCCTTAGATGGGAGTTGCCCTTCTTGGTGATATGCATGTGCTCCCCCGTCATCTGGCCTGACTGCATGACGGCCGGGTCCAGACCGGCATAGGCAATCAGCGAATCGGCCTTGGGATAGGCTTTGATGTTACCGATTTCCGCAATCAGTCTCGTGGCCGTGACATCGGCAATCCCAGGTATTGTCTTCAGCAATGCGAATTCAGGCAGGTTTTTCGCTTTGGAAATCATCGAATCCATGACTTTTTCGGACTCATCGATGATTTCCTTCACTCTGGCTGACATCCGTTTTACTTCCTCGACTCTATAGGAGTCCGGAGATGCGCCGGAAACATGGGCCTTGGCATATGATGCAATCTTTTCGGCCAGTTCATCCGTTGAGACTCTTCCCTGTCTCGGCAGCTTCATCAGGAAGTTCTTCACCTGTTCCTTGGATCTGATTTTTGATGGGTGGCCATAATGCGAGATGATTGCCAATGATTTCGGCGAATCAGGTTCGATTACTTTGTCGAAGCATGGCCAGACATCATCCAGACAGCGATAATATCGGCCTTTTTCGACGATCTTGACTTCAAGAAGATAGTGGTAGAATCTGCCCATGTCTCTGAGACTGACATGGGTTTCATCGTCGTTTCTTACTTCTCTCAGTGTTCTTAAGTAATACACTTCAGCAATGGTCCTGCAATCCAACGAATCATTCTTGGTCGGCCTGATCATCGCCTTTCTGACCTTTGCGGATTCCAGCGGAGAAATGCCGTATCTTCTCATACCGATGGAATCAAGATAGCGTTCCAGTGTATGGCTGTATACACCGGTGAACTCGTAGACTGCAGCAGGGTCGCTTCCCGTCTCTTTCCTTATCCTGTCTCTCAGGGCATCGAGCTTGGCGAAGTCTTCCAGGTCATGTCTGATGACCGTAGCCTTGCCGACAGGTTTTCCGTGATCGAGGAATCCCTGCATGTGACTGCTTCCCTTGGAAACGTCGAACGAAATGATTGGACCATCCATGATTTCGATGGCTCCTTTCTGGATGTTTCCGTCATAGGCTGGGTTCCCTTGCTTTCTGGCAATCCAATTTTCATGAACGTGATTCGAAATGACCTGTGGTCTTTCAATTAGGTATAAACTGTCTTTCGCCAAAAAGAGGGAATGCGTTCTGTACCCCTAATATTGGACCTGCTATAACAATATGGTATCAAAGAGTAGCGGAAGTGGAAAGCACCTGAATAGGTGATTTCCACTGTAGATACTCTTTGATGCGCTTCTGGTTGTACCAGAGCACGTATTCCTCAAGCGCCTTCCTGAAGTCTTCGTAGTTCCTGAACGTCTTCTCCTCGCCGTAGAACATCTCGACCTTGAGTCTTCCGAAGAAGTTTTCCATGACCGCGTTGTCATGGCAGTTTCCCTTCCTTGACATCGACTGCCTCAGTCCCAGCTTCTTCATGATCCTCTGGACCACTTTATGATTGACCGGATGGCCTTTGCCACGCAGTGATGCCGCTATTCTTCTTACACCGTATCTTCCCTTGTTTTCGGCAAATTCGGCCTTTATAAGCCTTTCCGGCTCCGTTTTCGGCTCTTTTCCTGCCAGAATCAGCTTTCTGTGGAACATATAAGTGGATTTAGCAAAATCCGTCACCTTCAGAAGGCATTTCCGTGTGAATCCGCCTTGAGGGTCATGCAGCAGATCGAAGACTATCTTCGCTTTCTCTGCTGCCTTGCCTTCATCTTCAAGGCTATCGATTTTTTCAATACGGCTATCTCCGCCCTGAGCTGCTCGTTCTCGGCTTCCAGGCGCCTGACTTTCTGTTCTGCCGTCTCGGCAGAGTCCGTCTTTTTCTTTTCAGGCATGTCCGTGTCCTCTTCCGTATTACACTTTACCTGATTTTCATCCGTATCGGAATACTTCCTGCACCAGTTTGCAATGGCACCCGGGGAAATTCCTGTTGCCTTGGCTATCTCGATGTTCCTCTCACCGCTCTGTATTCTTCTTACGATGGCTTTCTTTTCCGGCCGATGGCCAAGCTAGCTTGGCCATCCCTTCTTCTTGACTAGCGGTCCAAGAATTGGGTACACATCAGTTTCAAATCATAAATATGGAATAGTAGTCCTTTCTTTCAAAAGGCGACTCTTTCTTAATCTGAAAAATCGGAACGATCCTCATCGGTAAAAAAACTAATAATCCAAAACAAGCGTACAAAAAGCCATGGGATGAGAAAACCATGGCTTTTGCATAGAAATCAAGAGGATTTCTTTCCTTCCGTATCTTGGAAAGGGAAAGCTATCGTAAAGGTAGAACCATAACCGAGGCGGGAAGTCAGGAAGAGCTTTGCACTGTATTTGAGACAAATATGCTTAACGATGGAAAGCCCTAATCCGGTGCCTCCGTTTTCCCGGCTCCGGGATTTATCGACACGATAGAAACGCTCGAAGATGCGTGCTTGGTCCTTTTCGGGAATGCCCTGCCCGTCGTCTTCGACCGAGAGCGTCTTCCCCTCCATCTTCACTTGGACATAACCGCCTTTGATGTTGTAGAGAATACCGTTTTCAACGAGGTTCTTGATCAGAGAGTAAGCATCCGCATGGGTGAGTGGTTCCTCCATCTCGCCTTCGCATTTCAGGGTGACAGAACGGCTATCGGCTAAAGGCTGAAGCTCTTTGAAGATCTCGTCTACGACCATTGCGAGATTGAGAAGCGGCAGGTTCGCTTCGGCTTCCTCGCTTTCGAGTTTGGAGATACGAAGCATATCTGTCAGAACCGAGAGCATCCTATCCGTCTCTTTTTCGACTTTGGCCGAATAGGTCTTGATCAGCGGGTCTTCGCTTCTGAGGCCGATCAGTTCGTTGAATCCTTTGATTGCGGTCAAAGGGGTCTTGAGTTCGTGGCTTGAGGCATCGAAGAACTCCTGCCTTTCCTGTTCGCCGTTGACCTGAGAGGTGATATCGGTAAGAACCAGCAAAGAGAGCTTCTCGTTTTCGCTGACACGGACGAGATAAGGAGTATCGTGAAGAGTGATACGCTCGGGTTTTTCTTCAAAAGTCTTCTTTATCTCTTCCGGAAGATATCGGTTCCCGCTGGGAAAGAAAGAATTGAATTTCTTGTTGGAGAAGAGAATTTCGTTCTCCTTGTTGATGGCGACGATGGCATCGGTTCCGGAATCGAGAACGAGTTGCAGAGTGCTGCTCTCTTCTTTCAGCTGGGCCATGGTCTTCACCAAAGAGGAAGAGACCTCGTTGATGTTATCGGCAATCGCCTGGATGTCCTTGTCCTCGTTTTTGATCGGCGCCGGGACTCGGCCCTCAGCGACATCGGAAAGGTTGTGCTGGATTTTCTTCAGCGGTTCCAATGCCCGGCTGGAAAGAAGGGCGGATGCCGTGACGGAAGAGGCTAAAGCCACAATCGTGACGATGATCATCCACGGGAGATAACCCGTTAAGAACTGGGTCAGGCCGCTCGTCAGATAGGAGACGCGGACCACGTAGATCGTCCCGTCTATCGTCTTCTTCTCCGCATAATAAAGCTGTTCTACTCCCATGGTGGCACTGGAACGGATGACGGTTTTGGGAGCGCCATTAAGAGCCGAAACAACTTCCTCACGATTGGCATGGTTTTCCATCTTGGACACATCGGCTTCTTTCGAATCCCAGAGAACCTTGCCGTCTTCGGCGATGATGGTTTCACGGACATTGTCCTCACGGACCGACAAGACCGTCAGGTCGCCGTTGAAACCGGTGGTGTAGGCGTTCGTCAGAGAGACGACATTCGCTTCCGCCTGGTTGAGAAGCGAGGAACGGGCAAAAAGGAGACCGGCCGTAAAGACGATGCCCAAGGAAACAATCAGGATGAGGGACTGAAAGAGAGTGAGTTTCTTTCTCATAATCTTACTTCAGTACGTAGCCGACGCTCCGTACGGTTTCGATGATGGCGGAAGAAGACGCAAGTTTTTTTCGCAGATGGGAGATGAACATATCGAGACTCCGTGTCTCGACAATCTGATCCATGCCCCAGACATCCGCCATGATGACATCCTTGGATAGAACAGTCCGGGAATGGAGAATGAGATAGCGAAGAAGAGAGTACTCGGTTTCGGAAAGAACTAACGGCGTCCCTTTGAGGAGGATCTGATGACCTTTTTCATCGATAGCGAGATCCTTATACTCGGAAGTCGTTTGGGAGTGGGACTTGCGGAGATTGGCTTTGACGCGGGCAACCAGTTCCAGAACGCCAAACGGCTTTGCTAAGTAGTCACAAGCTCCGGAGTTAAGGCCTAAGACCTTATCCGTTTCCGTTCCTTTGGCAGAGACCATGATCACGGGAATATCCTTGGTGTCATCGCTTTCCTGAAGCCGTTTGAGAATGCTTAACCCGTCTTCCCCCGGAAGCATGATGTCCAGAAGGATCAGGCTCGGTTTCTGCTCTTTCAGAGCGGCATAGAAAGAAGGAACATCGGCAAAAGTCCGACATGGATAGCCGGACATCGAAAAAGTGGCCTGATAAAGTTCCAGAATCGACTGCTCATCGTCCAAAGCGTAAATGATTTCGTTCATATAGCAATAGTTTAACTGATAGAGTGGGTTCCCGTCGAAGAATAATCGACCCATTCCCCGATATTGACCGCATGATCGCCGATTCTTTCGAGATATTTGGCAACCATCATGAAAACGATGGTCTGATCGTCATACTTCGATTCCTTGGAACGGAGCAGATCCATCAGGTCTTTCTTCTCCTCTAGGAACAGACTATCGACCCGATCATCGTCCTTGTTCAGGGAACGGGCAGAAGGAACATCCTTGTCGTTGTAGCTTCTGAGGGCTTTTCCGACCATGGATTCGACACAGCCGAACATCTGCAGAATCTTATCGGTCTTGGGATAATAGGGTTCCTGAGGGAAGGCGAGCACCTCTTCGGCGATATCGACACAGTAATCACCGATTCTTTCCAGGTCGGTGATCATCTTCAAAGCCGCCCCCATGTTGCGGAATTCACCCGCATAGGGCTGGTCGAGCAGCATGATGCGGAACGTCTTCTGCTCGATTTCCTTACAATAGGCGTCGATCGGTTTATCGCCTTCGACGACATTCTTCGCTAGTTGTGTATCCTGTGCCTTGAAAGCAAGCATCGTGTTGTGGACGGCTTTGAGACAGAGAAGCCCCATATCCGAGACCTCCTTGTCGACCGAAACCATCTCTTTTTCAAAAGGAGTAAGATTTTCCATAGTTTATCCGAATCTCCCGGTGATATACCTTTCTGTTCTCGGATCGGAAGGATTCGAGAACAGGACTTCCGTCTTCTTTGTCTCAACCAGGTCTCCGAGCAGGAAGAAGGATGTGTAGTCGGCAATACGGCTAGCCTGCTGCAGGTTGTGAGTGACGATGACGATGGTATATTTTTCCTTGAGCTGAATGGCAAGCTCCTCGATCTTTTTCGTCGAGATGGGATCAAGAGCCGAGGTCGGTTCATCCATGAGCAGGACTTCCGGCGACATGGCCAGTGCTCTGGCGATACAGAGGCGCTGTTGCTGACCGCCCGAGAGTGCCATGCCGTTTGTCTTGAGGCGGTCTTTGACTTCCTCCCAGAGAGCAGCTTCCTTCAAGGAACGCTCGACAAGTTCGTTGAGCTGACTCTTGTTGCGGACTCCTTGGCAACGAGGTCCATAGCAGATGTTATCGTAGATCGACATCGGGAAGGGGTTAGGCTGCTGGAAGACCATGCCGACCTTGGTGCGGAGCAGAATCGGGTTGACGGCGTTGATATCTTCGCCGTGATAGAGAATCTTCCCCTCAACACGGCAACCGTCGATCAGGTCGTTCATGCGGTTGAGACAGCGTAAGAAGGTCGATTTTCCGCATCCGGAAGGACCGATCAGGGCATGAATGCGATGTTCATAGACTTGTAGGTTGATATCTTTCAGAGCCTGTTTGCTGCCGTAATGGAGATTGACATGCTCCACATCGAAGAGGACATGGAGATTCTCTTCCTGAGGATCTACATCCCAATGAACTTCGAGTTCCGGTTCGAGAGATTCTTCTTCCGCGGTCACTTGGTTTTCATCCATAGAATCACCTTCCTTTCTGCATCTTCTCAATATGGTGGGAGAGAAGCTTAACAAACAACGAAAGAACCAGAATGACGAAGAGGATGATGATAGAGACGGCGCAGCTGGCTTCATAGTTCATCGTCTCTCCGCTCATCAGATCCCAGATGTGAACCGCTAGGGTGGCTGAGCCTTGGGTCGGCAGAATGACGTCCTTGATCATCGTTCCGGAAGTGTAGACAAGAGCGGCCGATTCTCCGATGATTCTGCCGATGCCGAGAAGGACGGAAGTGAGAATGCCGGGGAGAGCGTTAGGAAGGATGATTTTGAAAACGGTCTGTGTCTGGCTCGCCCCTAAAGCCAAGGAGGCTTGGCTCTGTCTTGCCGGGATCGCCCGTATCGATTCCTCCGTCGATTTGATGATGATCGGAAGAATCATACAGGCCAGGGTAAGACCGCCGGTGATGATGTTGCCGCTACTTGCTCCTGAAGCCGAGGCGATCGGTAAGAAGATGATGCCTCCGACCAAACCGAAGATGATCGAAGGGATACCGGAAATCATATCGATGGCGTTACGCAGGGTGCGGGTGAAGGCGTTGTTCTTTGCGTAAACGCCAAGATAGATGGCTCCGCCGATACCTAAGGGAAGGGCAAAGAGCAGAGTGAAGAAGATGAGCCACAGAGTCGAAAGCAGCGATCCGCGGATACCGCCTCCTCCGACTGTGATGGTCATGCTCTTCAGATAATTGTATTTGGAAAACTGCTCGGCCATGTTCTCCGCCCCTTTGGAGCCGACAACGATGCGGGATTTGCCTCCCTCTTTGCTTTCCCAGAGAGTTGCGGCATTGATCATCTCGCCGACCTTCGGCGTGAAGAATTCTCCGCTGTTTGCATCGATCCAGGAGCCGGTATTGCTCTTGGGGTCGATGTAGCTGAAGCGGACAATCGGGTTTCCTTCCGTCGTCGTGGAATCGACAAACGCGATTCCCCAGTTGGAAGCAAAGTATTCGCCTTCTTTCGGTTCATAGGTGAAGGTGTTGTGGGAAGCTTCCACCGTATCGTCACTCCGGACGCTGGTGAGAGTGGAATTATAGTTTCCGGTGAGGAAATCCCAGGAGAGCGTATTCCATCCTCTTAAGAGAACGAAGACGACAATAGCGATGAGAGCGAGGATGGAGAAGCTCGAAAAAAGATAGGTGGACCCGGCAGCGAAGAAATCATGGATTCTTCTTTTCCGGAGCACTCTTTTCGATTCTTTTCTGTCAAAGAAAGAAGATGTGTTTTCCATACCCTATGCCTCTTTCTTCTTCCTGCGGGAGAGAGACGAAGCCAAGAAGAGAACGCCTTTTTTGATTGCTCTTCCGAAGGAAACGATGTGATATGGCGGAGGATCGATCTCCGAAAGATGGTCTTTGACGTCGTTGAGGGTGACGTTGGTGACCAGGATGAGGATCATCAGCATCAGACCAGCGGAGAAGCGGATATCGTAGTTCATCGAATCCGGAATGGCTTCTCCGATGGAAAGGAGCATCTCGGAAGTCAGCGTCACCGTGGAATCAAACGGGTTCCAGGTGATTCCCTGAATCGGCGAACCGCAGACCATGGAGATGGCAGTCGCTTCCCCTAAGGCTCTTCCCACCCCGAGGATAATACCGGCGAAGATGCCGGATTTAGCTGCTCTCAGGCAGATCTTGAAATTGGTCTGGGTCTTAGAAGCTCCTAAGGCCAAAGAGCCGTTGATCAGTTCTTTATTGACACTGTCTAAGGCAGTGACAGAAACCGAGATGATCGTCGGCATAATCATGAGGGTGAGAATGATAGCGCCGGCCAAAAGAGAAACGCCGGAGGCGCTCTTCATTCCCCAGGCTCTGGCCCAGCTCTTGATGATCGGGACAATGACTCCCATACCGAAGACACCGAAGATGACCGAAGGGATGGCGGCTAAGAGATCGACTCCGCTCTTGATGAAAGCCGCCAATGGTTTCGGAGCTATTTTAGAGATGAACAAGGCCGTCAGCACACTGGTCGGTATGGCCAAAAGGAAAGTGTAGAAATCAAGTATCAGCGTATTGACGATCAGATGTCCGATACCATAGAGGAATTTATGGGTCGTGAAGTCGAATCCGCCGTTATAGAGCGTCCCAGAGAAGAAATAACCGAGACTGGCAGAGCCGGTTCCTACTTCCCCATCGGCGAAATGCTCCGTATAGCGAATCAGGAAGGGTTTCAGTCCGCGGATGAAGATGAAGCCGAGAACGATGACGATGATGCTGGCACAGAGAATCGTGATAACCAAAAAAACGAGATGGACAATCTTGTCGGTCCTCTTTTTCCCTTCGGAATGCTTCTGTGCGTTCCGCTCGATGATTTCCGCTACGGTTTCCTTGCTGTTCATGATAATTCCGAAAATGGGAAAGGCAGGAGAACCCTGCCTTTCCACGCAAAGAGTGAATTAGTGAAGGTCGGACCAGGTATTAATGGTTCCGTCCTTGGAGTAGATGTTCTTAGCCTGCTCGCCGGTGATGTTCGTAAGCGGGTTAGCCTTGTTGACACCGATGACGATACCATCCGTGCAGAGCTTTCCGAAAGTGCCATCCGCCAAGGTTTCCGAAGCATTGAACTCACGGGAGGCGAAAGCGATATCGTATTTGTGGTCGTTGCCGTCCTGCTGAGTGTACTTGAAGGCATCGCCGGAGCCGTGATGGTCATGGTTGGCGATGAAATTGCCCGACTTTTTGGAGAAGCTGGCGCTTAAAGCTTTGGCGACTTTCTCGCAGGAAGTGGAACCGCCGAAGTTGATGGTGATGCTGCTGTGATCGGCATCAATACCAGGGAAATTCGCCTTGATGGCGTCCCAACTCTTGGTGGAAGTGCTGGTTTCCACTAAGCCGCCTTCGGAAGCGATATCCTGGATGCCCTCGGTCGTCTTGGTGTAAGCGACAAAGGCCGAGATGATGAGCCATTTGGTATCGTTGTTGACATCGCTCTCTGTGCGGGTGCAATAGTTGAAGTTACGGCTCAGGGTATAAGTGCCATCGAGAATGCTATCTTCGGTTGCCGTTACATCGGCATATTTAAGAACCTTGACGCCCTGTTTGGTCGCATCATCGACCGAAGAGAAGGAAAAGTAACCGATGCCGTATTCGTCAGCGGCGACTTTGGAAATCATATCGCCGTTAGAAGTGACGGTCTCGACAGTGGTCTTGAGAAGAGAATCATCGCTCTTGGCTTTCTCGATGCCAATTTTGGTCATGAAGCCATCACGGGTACCGGAAGTGGTATCACGGGTGTAGGGTTTGATTTTCTGGGAAGCATCGAAATTGTTCTTCGACGTTTCCGAAGACGGATTACCGGAAACGTTCGGAGTCTGAGAGGAAGCGGCAGAAGAGGATTCGGTTCCGGAGCAGCCGGCTAAGGCGGCGACAGCTAAGAAGCAAGGAAGGAAAGTACGGATGATTTTCTTTTTCATGTTTTCCATGGTCCTTTTTGTTACGCATCCATTCAAGCACGACCAAAAATAGGCTTCGACCAGCGAAGTGAAAAGGTTTTGTAAAAAATATGTAAATCGAAAGAATTATTTTCATTGCAACAGGAGGCAATGAAAATGCATTGTTTCCGAAATCTTTTGAAAATCCCTATTTCCCGTCTTTATCGGATCGATTGCTGCGGTAAACCAGGTATCCGGCAATATAAATGATATTAAGAGCCAAAGAGAGCCAGCTGTTGAACCAGAAAGAACTCGTGCGCTCAAAGAAGATTCCGTTGATAAGAAGGACAGTCACCAGAATCAGAGAGAAGACAGCGAAGAAAGGAGCAAGTTTCCGTAAGCGGCCTTGGTTGATATAACATTCGGTGGCAGAGATGCCGGCTAACATCTGGAAAAGGGCCATGATGATAGCCGCAGCATAGGTCGAAGCAGTATAGGACGAATCGGCCCCGCCTTGGAAAAAATGGATGGAGGAAAGGAAGATGGTATTGGCACCGAAGATGACTTCCAAAGCCCCCGAGACCAAGAAGAGAGTCGAGATGAATTTTTTCCGATGAGTCGAGTTGTCGAAGCGTTTCCGATATTCGCGGCGGAAGTCTTCCGAGAAAAGAGGCTCTTTGCTCTCTCCCTGATAAAAGCGGAAACTGTCGATTCGGCCGATATAGCCGATGCGGGAGACGAAGTTCTCACTTGGCTCCACCAAAAGAATTGTGACGGCTTCCCAGATGAAGACCCAGGCAGCGATATCAAGAACTTCACTGATCAAAGAGGCGCTTTCCCCTGTTCCAAACCAACCCTCGGAATTGCCGTATCCCATCAAGAACAGAATCAGGATGCCGACGATGACCAAGAAGGCGGAGGTTACCCATTTCTTGCGGCGGTTATGTTCCCCCTTAAAATGGTTGAGTTCCATCGTATCGGAGATATTCTCGGCAATCTCTTTCGGTGTGTAATCCTCATAGTCATCGATGCGGAGATGCACTTCAACACGGTAACCGATCGGGATATCATCCACAACTTCCTCGATCTCATGGAAGAGATCGGTCTTGAGAAGAGGTGCTTCTTCCCGGCCGATATTCTCATCGAAAAGGTCGCTGGCACGCGGATAGGAAAGGCGAACGATGACGAGGTGTTCCTTCTCATCGACGGGATAATACTTTCGGATCAGATCAATCTGTCGCTGCTCCTGTTTGGAGAAACTGCTGTTTCGCCAAGGATCCGGAAGATGCTTTTTCGGTTTGGAAGCGGAATCTTCCTCTCTCTTCTCTTGAGTCAAGTTTTCTTCTTTTTGGCACGTCTCTTGCTCTGGTTTCTCGTTTTCCATAGGCTTATGGCTCCGCTGAGAAAAATATACCACGTCAAAAGCAGGAAAAGAGAGGAAAAATCTCCGCTTGACATTCTGTATAAGAAGAAACAAGAAGGAAGACTTCCTTTTTGTACGGAAACTTTTTTGATTCCTTCTCCGTTCCGAAATCGGAAATGTTTTTTCTCTCCTCCTTCTTCATATCATAAATATAGGTGATCAGCAGTATCCTCACACATATCCCTTTCCCTAGGGAAAGGGCGCGTTAAAATTATCGGCGAAGGTGAGGAGACAGCTAGGTCTCCTGACATCGGAAGCAGGC
>Ga0256406_1005915_pt1 | contig 12668 bp, 13 predicted proteins | sample RumenRJG_03DNA_FD_185986 | JGI IMG/M metagenome (GOLD analysis project Ga0256406, IMG submission 185986) | Bovine rumen microbial communities from Lethbridge, Alberta, Canada - RJG_03 | ecosystem: Host-associated > Mammals > Digestive system > Stomach > Rumen | place: Canada: Alberta | collected...
CTGGGATGAATACCGTACCGATATCATCCAGACGGTGGAACTGGGCAGTAAGGAAAATCTTGTCCGCTTCACGCAGGGCATTCAGAATGCGTCGCCGATTGATTCCTTTGTCCATATTCTTCCGGCTCCGATGCCCGGCTACCCCTTCGATGAAGTGATGGCTGCCGGCTGCTTCACCCAGGGCTCGACGATTGAACTTTCCGCCGACGCTCCGGTCATTGAACCGTATACCCTGTATATCCAGGGCGGCCTGACGCCGGAGTACGGAAAGCTCAGTATCCTTCTGGCACTGACCCGGATCGAACAGGAACAATAAAAGAGGAAACTCAGCAGCTTCCCCTCTGTCCGCCATCGATGCGGATCACCGTGTTGTTAATATAATCGGCGTCATCGCTGATCAGAAACCGGATGAGGCTCGCTACCTCTTCCGGTTTTCCATAGCGTTCCACCAGAATTTTCTGACACTCTTCCTTCAGAAATTCTTCATCATAGCCATCCAGTTCACTTTCCGTTCCAATGAAGCCCGGCGCAATCGCATTGACATGAACATTCGGCGCATACTGCAGTGCCATGTTATGGGTCAGGGAAATCAAAGCCGCCTTTGAAGCATCGTAGTCAAAGCTCATTGGATAGTAAGTGTTGAGGCCGTTGGTGGAGGATACGTTGATGATGCGGCCATAGCCTGTTTCTTTCATGCCTGACGCAAAGCGTTTCGCACAATTGTAGGCGCCGACGACATTGACATCGAGAACGCGGCGAAATTCATCTGCCGTCTTGAACTGAACGAGGTTGGAAAGGTCGACTGCCGCATTGTTGATCAGAACCGATACGCTGCCCAGCGTATCTTCCACGGCGCTGCCCATGGCCTCGACTTCTTCTTCCTTTGATACATCGGCGCAGAACGTCATGCACCGGACGGGAAAGGAAGTAAGAATTTTCTTCTGCAGCTCTTCCGCCGCATCTTTGGAATGATGATAGTTAATGACAATATCATACCCGGCCCCGGCAAGATTCAGTGCCGTGGCGGCACCGATCCCTCTCGAAGCTCCGGTAATCAGAGCAATTCTTTTCATACAGACAGAAAAAAGAGAGCTTGATCAAGCTCTCGAAGAATACTTCCCATCAGCCGTAGTAACGATGATGACGTCACCGGTATTGATGAACTGCGGAACACGCAGCGTCAAACCTGTATCAGTCGTCGCATCCTTGGTCTGCGAAGAGTTGGCACCCTTGACACCCGGTGTCGTCTCAGCGACAGTCAGTTCAACCTTATCCGGCAGCTGAACGTTGAGAATGTCACCGTTGAAAATCATCAGGTAGCACTCCATGCCTTCCTTCAGGAAATACTTGTTGTCCCCGATCTGTTCTGCGGAAAGATCATAGGTCTCATAGGTCTCCATATCCATGAAGCTGTAGGTTCCACCTGCTTCATAGGAATAGTTGACTGCCTTCTTCTCGATCATTGCCGGCTCGAACTTCGTGTTTGCATTGAAGTTGCGCTCCTGTGTCGATCCGGTCTTAAGGTTGCGCATCTTCGTCTTCAGAATTGCGGCGCCCTTGCCCGGCTTCACATGCATGAACTCCAGGACGACCCACGGATCGCCATCAACCATGACGGTTAATCCTGTTTTAAAATCTCCAGCTTCGATTGCCATACTATCCTCCAAACAATTTCTTTCTTTTGCGCTGATATTCTAGCAGTTTACTCCACAATGAAACAATAGAAAACGAAAGAAATACCAAAACACAGCCCCCTGTCTTCATGCCGCAAACAACTGCTTTCGAATACTGTAGTATGCCCCGATGACCATCGAACCTGTTAACAGCCACGAAACGGGATAGATCAGAAACAGTGTTGTAAAGGAGCGGAAATGTACAAAGATTGTATTGATATAGATCAAACGGAAGACGCATGAGCCAAGGATCGTAAGGACCGCCGGCGTCAGACTGTGCCCCATTCCACGCAGACAACCACCGGGGATTTCGTATAGTCCCGTTCCAATCTCGAGCGTACTAACAAACGCCATGCGTACATAAGCATACCGAATCACTTCCGGATCATCTGTAAAAAAGTGAATGAAAAAGTCCCTTCCAAACCAGAAGGCAAGGCTCAATGCAAGCGTCATAACCGTTCCCAGACCCCAGCACCAGCGCAGAACATACTTGCAGCGGCCGAACTGTTTCGCCGCAAAATTCTGGGACGTAAACGTTACCGCCGTCTGTGCAAACGCATTAATAATGAAGTAAGCCATGAACTCGAAATTGGAAGCAGCACTTGCGCCCGCAATCGCATCAGCACCAAAGCTGTTGATTGCCGTTTGTATCACAACATTGCTCAAGGCAAACACGGCTCCCTGCAGCCCGGCCGGAAAACCGATTTTCACCGTTTCCACGGCATATTGCGGATCAAAGCAGAGGTGACGAAAAGAAAGACGAAAGTCCTCTTCCTCATGCATCAGATTCCAGGTGACGAGCACAGCACTGATCGCCCCCGAGATATCAGTCGCAATGGCAACACCGGCTACCGACAGGTGCATCACAATCACAAAAAACAGGTTGAGAAACACATTGGCAACACCGGCGATCGTCAACGCAATCAACGGGCGGCGCGAATCACCCCGTGCCCGCAGAATCGCACTTGCAAAGTTAAATACCATCACAAACGGCATACCAAGAAAATAGATATCCAGATATTCCCCGGCCAGATTCATTACATCTTCCGGAGCTCCCATCAAAGACAGAATAGGACGGGAAATCAACAGGCCAAGAAAAATCAGCGCCACGCCGCCAGCCAGTGCCATCATAAAGATCGTGGTCACTGCCCGGGGACATTCTTTCTGGCGCCCGGCACCAATCATGGACGCTATCACAACATTTGCCCCTACGGAAAGGCCGGTAAACAAAGACACAATCAGATTAATAACCGGCGCATTGGAGCCGACCGCCGCCATCGCAGCTGACGAATCATACCGTCCCACAACCGCCAGATCCGCACTGTTGAACAACTGTTGCAAAATGCTTGCGGCAGCCAGAGGCAGCGCAAAGAAAAATATCTTGTCACCAAGGCTGCCGTGCAGCATATCCATCTGTGTCTTATCAGAACCTTTTTTCATAACAGGTTCCATTCTAGTCCAAATCATTATTTGGCATGTGCGGAAATTTTCATCCACTTCTCTGCAGTTGTTCGACGGTTAACGAAAAGACAAGCAAAAAGCATGACACCACAGGTCCCCCGCAGCGTCATGCCATATTTTTACTTTCATCAGACGATCTGGAAAATCCAGCCTTCCGGAGCTTCAATCTCTCCCATCTGGATCCCCAGCAGCGTCTCTCTGAGCTTCTTCATCACCGGCCCGATCTCTTCCATGCCGGAAGGGAAATCGATGATCGTACCGTGATCATTGATTCTGCCGATCGGGGAAATGACGGCTGCTGTTCCGCAAAGGCCGCATTCCTTGAACTTATGTCCTGTTACCTCATCCCAATAAACCGGTCGCTCATCAACCTTCATATTGAGATAATGCTCGGCAACATAGACCAGCGAACGTCTGGTAATCGAAGGAAGAATCGTATCCGATTTTGGTACAACCAGCGTATTGTCACCGTCCACAAAAAGGATATTAGCCCCTCCGGTTTCCTCCACCTTAGTCCGGGTTGCCGCGTCCAGATAAATGTTTTCCGCAAATCCCTCCTGATGCGCAGTCACGATTGCATGCATACTCATCGCATAGTTCAGGCCCGCCTTAATATGACCGGTCCCACGTGGCGCCGCACGGTCGAAGTCGCTGACCTTAACGATAATCGGCTTTACTCCCCCCTTGAAATAAGGACCGACTGGCGTACCAAAGATACGGAACTGATAGTCTCTCGCCGGCGCAACGCCAATCACCGGGCTGATACCGAACATATACGGGCGCAGATACAATGTTGCGCCGCTGCCATAGGGCGGTACCCATGCCGTATTTGCCTCAACAACTTTCCGCACCCCTTCCACAAACAGGTTCTTCGGATAGGGCGGCATCTCCATGCGCAGCGCACTGTTATACATGCGTTCTGCGTTCAAATCCGGCCGAAAACAAACGATATGACCATCCTTCGTTGTATAAGCTTTCAAGCCTTCAAATACCGATTGTGAATATTGCAGAACTCCTGCGCATTCACTCATCGTAATCATCGGATCACTGCTCAAATGACCAGGCTGCCAGGCTCCATCCACATAATCAGCGACATAACGCTGATCAATTGCCTGATAACTGAAGCTTAGATTTTCCCAGTCAATGTTCTTTTTCTCCATATCCATTTCTCCCTGCTTGTCCCATTATATTTGATTCGGGTACCGTTTCTTTCATTTCGGCCGCCTTTGCTGAAACATTTTCCATCATTCCTGCCAGATGTTACATTTCTTACATTCTACAGATCTCTGCACTGTTTGACGCCGATAATCACGAAACCCTATACTAAGGCTGTAAAGCATCAGGAAAGGACATCATAATGAACGAATACAGCCGTTTTATCGACCCCTGCCGGCGATCCGTTCCAGTCTCAAAGCAACTGGTGGACGCCGATGGCAACTGCGTCTTTGGCACTTTTGACAGCGAATTCGAATCCATGGACCTGCTCCGTGCAAAAAAGCCCACGTATGCACCGCAGTTTCTGAACCGCTTCAAATTAACGCTCTGGGAAGCAGCAGAAATCAACCTGAAGGAAGGTGTCCTGCTTGCCGTCGTCTGTGATATGGGCTTTTTCGGAAAGACGTTGAACATTTTCTTTGACAGGCGAACGAAAAAAGTAACGACATGGGATACCAATCTTTCCAGCAGAAACACGCACATCGCCCCAAACCTTCTGCGCGGGAGTGTTACGGAAGCCGAAACAAAGACCAGCTGCGTACATTATGAAAATCATTTTGAGCAGGGTAAATGTCACTTGAGCGGTCACCATACGGGCAGCGACAAATCATCCAGCGATACCCTCTCCTATGATTTTCATCTAAGCCGGATTTCAAAACCGAGTGTCGTCAGTATCCCATTTGGCCCCAACCGTCCGCTTTACAGTCAGAAGGATTTTTTTCATGTCGAAGGCAGCCTCACTTTGAATGGTGAAACACTGTCCAGCGACGAAAACACAACCGCCGTCGTTGATGATCACCGCGGCTATTATCCGCGGCGCATGCATTACGACTGGGTAACAACCATGGGCACCAACGCCTCCAATGGCAAGAAACAGTTTCTCGCCCTGAATCTGACCCGCAACCAGTCAATGGATCAAGACAAATATAACGAAAACCTGATCTGGAAAGAAGGCACAACAAGCCTGCTTCCGCCGGTCACGTTCCGCCGCCACCCACAGTCCAAAGATTTTAAAGGAGAAAGCATCTGGCTCATCAATGATGAACATGACATGGTACGTATCCGCTTCACTGTTCAGGGTATCAGTCCCATGATCCTGCATGCCGGCGTCATTTCTATCGATTATTATGTTGCCTTTGGTGAGCTGGGCGGCTATGTCCGTGACGAAGACGGGACCATGTATATTCTCGATGGAATGATGGGAATGGGCGAAGACAAAACGATGCTGTTCTAGCCGGCTTCAGTGCGAAGAAAGAAATGCCGCAACGGCTTCCGCGGTTTCTTCCTGCTGCCGGGCGGCGGTAATATCCGCTATCCCGTCCCCCTTCTGAATACCATAATTGCCAAACTGCGCATGGTTTCCGCCGTTAATCACAACTTCGGTTGTATCCTGCGGACGATACTGCGGGTTCTTCGCCAGCATACCGGTATGACCATCATTGGAGCCATAGATGTTAAGCAGCGAAAAACCATCCGCATGCAGATTCCTTGTCGGATAGCCGGCAAGCATGATCAGGCCATCATACGCATCGAGATGTTCTGAGACATACTGTGCCGCCATTGCCGCACCAAGCGAGTGGCCGGCCATAAACCATGAAGAATACGTACCGTAAGCCGACCGGATGCGATCGGCTTTATTGATGCCGAAGAACGCCATGTGCAGCGGCATGTCGAGAAGAAATACATCCGCACGTTCTTCCGCAATCCTGTGCATCAAGGGTGCATAGGCTGAGGTTTCCACCTTGGCGCCGGGATAAAAGATGATTGCCGTATCCTTACAAGGCCCATCAAAGAAATAACCACCCTGTGGAATGCGGGACACCTGAACCGCATCGTCACTTTTTAATGCGGTGAGCGCTGTTTCATCCGCACGATAATAGGATCCAAAATAGAAACAAGCCCCGAGAAACAGAGCCAGCACAAGGAATAGAACAAGCCGTTTCCGTCCCTTTCCTTTATTCTTTTTTACTGCTGCGGCGCCGTTTTCTGTCATCTCGGTATCCTCATTTATTCACCATTGTAGTCTGAAAATTATCTCCATTCTTTTCATGCTTTTTCAACTTTTTTCAGAAAATTATTGTAATTTTAATTGACACCCCGCCCCCTATGGGATACTTTAATGACAAGTTCAATGAACAGAAGAGTATCTGTCATCGCCCACCAGCGAGCCGGAACAGAGTGGAAGTCCGACGGCAACGATTGCAGAGAAGCGCATCTGGGAGAAGTTCTTCTGAAACCAGTAGGAAGAAACGTTGCCGGCGTTAACGGATTGAGGTGGTCAGCCAACGGTTGGCAAACAGAGTGGTACCGCGATCAAAGTCGTCTCTGAACAGAGACGGCTTTTTCTGTTTATCGAAAGGAGGTGGTGCAATGAAGAAGGAAAGCGAAAGCGACCGACGAATTGTTTCAAACATGAATGCTCCATTAACTCAAAACACATATCAAGAGAGGAAAGAAAACATGAACACAAAAATCTGGAAATCACTTCTGACAGCAGGTATGGCAATCAGTCTTGCCGCCTGCGGATCCACCAGCACCGCCGCTTCCGGCTCTGCATCCGCCAGCACCAGTGCTGAAGCAAAGACAATCCTGATCGGCATCTCACCGGATTATCCGCCGTTCGATGATCTGACGACGGATGGTCAGCTGACCGGCTTCGACTATGACATGGGCGAGTGGCTCTTCACCTGGCTCAACGAGAACGGCTATAACTACAAACATGAATGGAAACAGATGAGTTTCGACACAATCATCTCCTCCATCCAGACGGATCAGATTGACCTTGGCATTTCCGGCTTCACCTATGCCGAAGACCGTAAGGTTCTCTTCTCCGATCCATATTATGAGTCCGCTCAGGTTGCGATCGTTCCCAAAGATAGTCCGCTCACTTCGACGGATGAGCTTGCTGGAAAGTCACTTGGCTGCCAGCTTGGCTCTACCGGCCAGACCGTTGCCGAAAAAGTATCACCGGACAACACAACCGCTGTTGAAGACATGGGGATTGCGATCGAAACACTGAAGGCAGGCGGCTATGATGCTGTCATTCTCGACATTGCGGTTGCCAAAAACTATGTTGCGACCGGAGACTTCAAAATGCTGGACGGTGCCCTGCTGGACGAATCCTGCCATATCATCGCCAAGGAAGGAAATACCGAATTAATGGATGCCATGAACAAGGCGCTGGCCGCATTCCTTGCCAGTGACGATTGCGCCGCTCTGAAAACAAAGTACGGCATTGAATAAAGGGGCTTTGAATGGCTGATATCTTTACCTCTGAAAATCTCATCTTTCTAATCCAGGGAGCAGGCGTCAGCCTGCTTTTAGCCTTCGGATCGGTTGCCATCGGCTGCCTCATCGGCATCCTGCTGGCTGCCGCAAAGCTGTCGCACTCCAAAATCCTTAATTTCATTGCCAATGTTTACGTTGAACTGTTTCGCGGAACTCCGATGCTGCTGCAGATTCTGTTCTTCTTCCTTGGTGTCCCGGTCCTGTTTCAGCGCATAACCGGCACCCGGATGACAGCCAATCCCTACATCGTCGGTCTGCTTGCCCTTTCCTTTAACTCCGGCGCCTACCAAACGGAACTGATCCGGGCCGGTATCCAGGGAGTGGATAAAGGCCAGTGGGAAGCCTGTGCCACCCTTGGCATCAGCTACAGGACGATGATGAAGGAAATTATTCTTCCCCAGGCATTCCGTCATATTATTCCGCCCATGGTTTCAGAATTTATTACGCTGATCAAGGACAGTTCTCTCATTTCCAACATCGGTGCCTTAGAGCTTCTGTACCGCTCGCAGATCCTTGGTGCCCGGTATTATGACTATCTGGATCCACTGATTCTTGCGGGCGTCCTCTATCTGATCATGACCGTCATCACATCCTATTTTTCAAAGAAACTGGAAAGGAAGCTTGCCCAAAGTGACTAAGATTAAAGTTGAACATCTGAATAAAACCTTCAGTACACTGAAGGCGCTCAAAGACGTCAGCCTTGAAATTGATGATGGTGATATCGTCTGTCTCATCGGACCATCTGGCTCTGGAAAAAGTACCCTGTGCCGCTGTATTCACGGCCTTGAAACTCCTGACAGCGGCAGTATCTATCTCGATGATGTGCTGATGAATCCTGCTGACAAAAACCTTTACGCAGCGCAGCGTAAAAAGATGGGCTTTGTTTTTCAGCATTTCAATCTTTTTGCAAATAAAACCGTCCTTGAAAACTGCATGCTTGCGCCCATGACGGTCCTTGGCAAAAGCGAAACAGAAGCGAAGCAGACGGCCATGGAATATTTGAAAAAAGTCGGAATGGAGGCGAAAGCCGATTCCTATCCCTCCAAACTTTCCGGCGGCCAGCAGCAGCGGGCAGCCATTGCCCGTGCCCTGTGCATGAATCCGGAAGTGATGCTGTTTGACGAACCAACCTCCGCACTTGATCCGGAAATGATCAAAGAGGTTCTGGAAGTTATGCGTGATCTGGGAAATCAGGGAATGACCATGCTCGTTGTTACGCATGAAATGGGATTTGCACGCAAAGTCGGCAATAAGGTCATCTTCCTCGACAATGGCGAAATCATCGAGCAGAACACTTCCGAAGCATTCTTTTCAAACCCCCGCACGGACCGGGCAAAGGACTTCCTGTCCAAGGTACTCTACGACTGAACAATCCTGCGAGAACATACCTATGAAACTGCCTCCATTTAAAACCGAGCAATGGATGAACATCTACGAAAACGATGCGGTCTACAATCTGACGGACACCTGTGTCAGTCCCTTGACACTCAAACAGTTGCTTGCCATGGATCATTCATCCCTTCTAGATACGCTGAAACTCGATTATGGCGTCATTGCCGGTGACCAGCGGTTACGAAAAAGTATTCTCGGCCTGTACCAGACTGGAACAATCGACAACATTACGCTCGCCGATGGATGCCTGCATGCCAATGAACTGGTCATGAATACGCTTCTGGAACCGGGCGATCATGTTGTCACCTTCACACCCGGTTATCAGCAGTTTTCCGAAATTCCAAGGTCACTTGGCTGTGAAGTAACGGAAATCCCGCTTCACGAAGAGAACCACTGGCAGCCGGAAAGGGATGACATCGAAGCAGCTTTCCGTGATCATCCCATTCGGCTCGCGATTCTGAATCTGCCGAATAATCCAACCGGGTCCGTCCTCGATGAAGAATTACTTGGGACCCTGCTGCAGTGTGCCCGGGTCAGTAACAGCTATATTCTCGCCGATGAAGTTTATCGTGATCCAGAGCTTCCAAGTGCTGCCGATCTGTATCCTCTGGCGGTTTCTACCGGCTCCCTTTCGAAACTGTTTTCACTTGCCGGGCTGCGCCTGGGATGGATCAAAGGCCCTGCGCAGTTGATCCAGAAGATCAATGAGCGCCGTGACTATGCCATGATTTCTACCGGTCCTTTGCGGGATACGCTGGCATTCATTGCACTTGAAAACAAGGATCAGCTGCTGCTTCGCAGCCGTAAGCGGATGGAAGAAGACAAGGCCATCGTTCAAAACTGGCTGGATCAGGAGCCGCATGCCGCCATGGTAATGCCCGCATCCGGAACCGTCGGCTTTTTGAAATATGAAGCCGGCGTCAAAAGTGAGGAGCTGGCAAAGGAATTGCTGAAAACCTCCGGCGTTTTCTTCGTTCCGGGCAGCTGCTTTGATTGTGAATATCATCTGCGGCTGACCTTTACTGCGGATCCGGAAATTGAGCAGAAAGGGCTGAGCCTTTTGAGCGAGTATCTTGCCAGCCACCAGAAAAAATAAGAGGAATTCGCCATTCTACAGACGGCTTATGAATAACGTCTTCACCTTGACAAGCCGCTTTCAGACGCATACCATACGAGTAAGAAAAAGATATTCAAAGATGAGGAGGAAAAGCAGAATGAAGCACATCGTGACATTGGATACCCGCAGTATGAAGGACAGTGCAGTCAACGGCGGCTGCGGTGAGTGCCAGACTTCCTGCCAGAGCGCCTGCAAAACAAGCTGCGGCATTGCAAATCAGAGCTGCGAAAACAAGCAGGCTAAGTAATCATCTTTGTAAAGCAGTTACAGAATCACATGACCGGAGCGCTGTTTCATCAGCTCTCCGGTTCTTTCATGGAAGGGGATCTTATGATTCATCAGTATAAAATGAACGGATTTAACATCGTCCTGGACACCTACAGCGCCAGCGTACACGTAACCGACGATGTAACATACGATGCCATCGCCCTGCTGGACCAGGGAAAAACAAAACAGGATGCCGCCGCCCGTCTCAAGGAGAGCTACAGCATCACAGACGGCGAAACCGAAGATGTCTTCTCGGATATCCAGGAGTTGATTGAGGATGGACGGCTGTTTACCAGCGACTCTTTTGAAGACCTTGCGCCAAGGCTGAAAAACCAGTCCAATGTCATCAAGGCCATGTGCCTGCTGGTGGCCCACACTTGCAATCTGAACTGTTCCTATTGCTTCGCAGCCCAGGGAAAATTCCATGGCCGCTCTGGTCTCATGGATTTCGAAACCGGAAAACGCGCCATTGATTTCCTCGTTGAGCATTCCGGAACGCGGCACAATCTTGAAGTTGATTTCTTCGGCGGCGAGCCTCTGGTCAACTTTGATGTATGTAAACAGGTTGTTGCTTATGCCCGCAGTATCGAGAAAGAGAAAAACAAGAACTTCCGTTTTACACTGACGACCAATGGTGTCAACCTGACGGATGAAGTGATCGAATGGGCAAACAAAGAATGCTACAACGTTGTTCTCTCGCTCGATGGCCGCAAGGAGGTGAATGACCGCTTCCGCGTCGATATCAACGGGAAAGGCAGCTATGACACCATCGTCCCCAAGTTCCAGAAGCTGGTAAAAGCCCGCGGCGACAAGAACTATTACATGCGCGGTACATTCACGCATTACAACCCTGACTTCACGAAGGACCTGTTCCACATGGCGGATGACCTTGGTTTTACGCAGCTTTCCATGGAGCCGGTTGTAGCGGATCCTTCCAGTCCCAGTGCACTGACGGAAGAGGACCTGCCCATACTTTTCGAACAATATGAAATACTGGCCAAAGATATGGTCCGCCGCCAGGAAGAAGGTCATCCCATCACCTTCTACCACTATATGATTGACCTGTCCCATGGCCCCTGCATCTATAAGCGGCTGTCAGGCTGCGGCAGCGGCACAGAATATGTCGCCGTGACTGCCTGGGGCGATCTGTATCCATGTCATCAGTTTGTCGGCGATGCTGCCTATAAACTCGGTGATATTTATCACGGCATTACAAACACGGCACTGCGGGACGAGTTCAAATCCTGCAACGTCTACAGCCGACCGGAATGTAAAGACTGCTGGGCAAAGCTGTATTGTGCAGGCGGATGTGCAGCGAACGCATATCATTCCACCGGAGATATTCACGGCACCTATGAATATGGATGTAAGATCTTCCGCAAGCGGATTGAATGTGCCATTATGATCCAGGTTGCATCAGCAATGCATGGAAATCACTCCCCTGCCAGCACAGAGTGTGATGAAGAGTGCGAAGAGCACTGTGCCTGAAAAAAAGCATCTCCCGTCAAAAGGAGATGTTTTTTCATATGCAGGTCAGAACCGATCCGCCGGATGATACGCTGGTACGAATCTCACTGCCCTGAATCTGTGCTTTGCGCAGGGTTTCTAACTGCTCGATTCCAATGAATTCCCCGGGCATAATCAAGGGGATACCCGGTGGATAGAGAAACACATATTCACCCGCAATTCTGCCCTGTGCTTCAAACAGCGGCAGAGATTGATGATCGCATTCAACCGCATCATGAATCGTCATCTTCACCGCCGGAAGACCTGCCGCAAAAGAAAAGGATTCTTCACTATCCTCCCGTGCAGTCGTTTCAATCCCATGCTCTATTTCATTCAGGGCAAGGGCAAAGCGGTGGATTTCCACAGGATCATCAGCGGCACTCGTCATGGCAAGGGCATGGTTTCCCGCCGCCATTTCGAGTGTAAAGCGATAGCGGTCATGAAGAAGCTTCTGCAGCTTTACACCAGGCATTGCGCTGCGGATCAGGATCTTTCCCGGATCAAAGGCAAAAATGTCTTTGTATGTTTTGCTATGAGGATGTTCCAGAATGTGCAGATGATGAAAGTGCTTTGCGGTTTCATCAAAGTCCGCAAGCATGTTCAGCCAGCGCTGACAATACTCATTCCCGTGCTCTGCCCAGGCTGCACTGCAGCCATCCAGGCTCATAAGCAATGGATAAGAAGGCGATGATGTTTCAAAGATACCCAGCTGCTGTTCCACTCTTTTTTCATCCACAAGAGAGCCCTGC
>Ga0256406_1005920_pt1 | contig 12660 bp, 10 predicted proteins | sample RumenRJG_03DNA_FD_185986 | JGI IMG/M metagenome (GOLD analysis project Ga0256406, IMG submission 185986) | Bovine rumen microbial communities from Lethbridge, Alberta, Canada - RJG_03 | ecosystem: Host-associated > Mammals > Digestive system > Stomach > Rumen | place: Canada: Alberta | collected...
CTTCGTGACCGCCCACACGATGGTGGCCGCCACGGCCAGAAGCGCCCGCGCCGGCAGCGGAAACTCCTTCATCCCGTGGTCGTAGTAGTCGTCGAACGTGTTGCCCGCAAACGCGCGCATCCGGCCCTCCGCGGCCTTGGGCTTTGCGGCGACCTTCGCAGCCGGCTTGCCTGCGTTCTTCTCGCCTGCGCCGTCCTTGGAACCACCTGTCCTCATGGCCGCGTTCGCGGGTGCCGCCTTATCTGCGGACGCCCTGGGCGAGAAGGACTCGCCCCCCTTGTCAAAAGGGGCGACCTCGCCCGCCTTCGGCGCCTCGCCCTTCGCGCGGGCGGCGTCCATCAGGTCCACGATCTGCTGCACCACCTGCTCCGGCGTGAGCGCGGAGTTGTCAATCATGTGCGCGTCCGCCGCCGGCTTCAGCGGGGACTCCTTGCGCGAGCTGTCCAGCTTGTCGCGGCGCACCAGGTCGGCAAGGATCTGCCGCTCCTCGGCCGCGTCGGCCTTCGCGCCGGCATCGCGGCCGGCGTCGCCGCCCTCGCGCTGCACGGCCCTGCGGTGGGCGCGCGCCGCGGCGTCCGCCGTCAGGAACACCTTCACCTCGGCGTTGGGAAAGACGACGGTGCCGATGTCCCTTCCCTCTGCCACGACGTCCCCGGCAGAACCCAGCTCGCGCTGGCGTGCCACCATGGCCTCGCGCACCCTGGGGTAGGCGGAGACCACGGACACGTTGCGGTCCACCTCCGGCGTGCGGATCTGGCGCGTCACGTCCCTTCCGTCGATGCTCACCGTCTGGCCGTCGGCAGACTTGCCAAACTCGATTCTCGCACGCTCGGCCACGGCCGATACCGCGTCGTCGTCGTTCACGTCCACGCCCGCGTCAAGGCAGCGCCACGTGACGGCGCGATACATCGCCCCGGTGTCAAGAAACGTGAGGTTGCACCGGTCTGCGATGGCGTGGGCCGTCGTCGACTTGCCCGATCCCGCCGGTCCGTCAATGGCTACTATCATCTTGCATCCCTCCCAGAGATGTTCTGCGTCGTGTCGATTCCTATGAGGTCGGGCTCGCGCATGCGGCGGATGACCTCCTCGGGGGCAAGGGCAAGCGCCGCGAGCGAGAAGTGCCCGCCCCCGTACGTGAGGATCTGCGAGCTCACGTTGGGGAGCGTCACGTGCCAGAACGTGGAGAGCGGCGTACCGAACACGGCGCCCAGGATGGCGCGGGACATGCCGCCGTGGCTGATGCACGCCGTGCGGCCCTCCAGCGGCTCCAGCGCCGCAAGCACTCCGCGAGCTCGCCCCAGCAGGTCCTCGAAGCTCTCCGCGCCCGGCGCCGGCATGGAGCGCCCTTCCGCGTTCAGCGGCCACGGGAAGTCGTAGCCAAGCTCGTGCACCGCGTCCATCCGCATGCCCTGGATGCTACCAAAGTTTATCTCCGCGAGCCCAGGCTCCACGCGGCACTCGATTCCCAGGCGAAACGCCGCCTCCTCCGCGATGGAGCGGCAGCGCGACAGCGGGGAGCACCAGATGCGGTCGGGCCCCCAAGCCACGACGGCCTCTATGGCACGGCGCATCTGCTCTTCTCCCCTGGGCGTGAGGTCCACGTCGATCCGCCCGGAAAGCACGCCCTCCATGTTCTCGCGCGTCTCGGGGTGACGCATCAGTAGAATCCGCTGCCTAGCCACGATGGGTCTCCCTTCCTTCCCTGGGCGCTCGCGCGCCGTGTCCCCGCCGAGCCGCCGAGGCCTCCCGCGGCGCGGGCGCCGCCTCGCCCTGCGATGCCAGCCCCTCTATCATCGCACGCTCCGCGTCCGTGAGGGGCCGCCACTGCCCCGGCATCAAACCCGAGAGCGCGAGCGGGCCAAACTCGTCGCGGTGCAGCCGCAGCACCTCGTGACCGATGGAGCGGAGCATCTTCTTCACCTGGTGCTTGCGGCCCTCGTGAATCGAGAGGCTCACCACGGCGTGGTTGTACGGCAGGCCCTCGCCCAAGACGGGCAGCGCAGCCGGGTCGTCCGCGGAGAGCAGCCGCGCCTTGGCGGGCGACGCCACGCCATCCGGCATCTTCACGCCGTCGCGCAGCATCTGCAGCTGGTGGCGGGTTGGCACGCCACGCACGAGCGCCACGTAGTGCTTCCACACGTGATGCGACGGGTGCAGCATCTGGTTGGCCACGTCGCCGTTGGTGGTGAAGAGGAGAAGACCGGTCGTGTCGGCGTCGAGCCTCCCCACGGGAAAGAGCCCCGGGTAGCGCTTGGTGGGCACGAGCGACGCCACGCACGGCCTGCCCTGCGGGTCGCTCATGGTGGTGACGTAGCCGGACGGCTTGTACAGCATCACGTACGCGGAGTCGTCCGCGAGCGTGTACGCGCGCCCGTCGACCGTCACCACGTCCACGCCTGGCGTCACCTTGCTGCCGAGCTCCGTCACGACCTGGCCGTTCACGCGCACGCGGCCCGCGGTCATAAGCGCCTCTGAGCCGCGGCGGCTCGCGACGCCCGCCCGGGCCAGGTAGCGCTGGAGCCTCATGGTGTAGGTTATGTCGAGGCCGCCGCTCTTCTCGGCGTCATCGCTTTGTCGACCCATCAGCGCCCCGCCTCGCCCTCGCGGTCCGCGACGGCGCCGTCGGCCTCCTCCCCGGAAGAACCGGGGGCCTCGTCGCCCGCGAACGCGTCTCCCAGCAGCTCCTGCTCCTCCTCGATGTCGGCCGTGGCCTCCTCCAGCGTGGAGGATATCGCACTGCCAGAGAGCCGCTCGCGGATGAAGCGCTTCGACTCCTCGTCCGGCGCGAAGTCCTCCAGAGGTGGCAGGTCGCGCAGGCTGCGCAGGCCAAACGTCTCTAGGAAGCGCCGCGTGGTGCCGTACTGCATGGCGTGGCTGCGGTCGCGCTCGCGCCCCACCTCGCGCACGAGGCCCTTCTCCTTGAGCGAGCCGATGACGCCGTCCGAGTTGACTCCGCGGACGGCCTTCACGCCCTCGCGCGTGACCGGCTGGTGGTATGCGATGACCGCCAGCGTCTCGAGCGCGGCCTGCGAGAGGCGCCGCGTGTCCCACGAGAGCACGTAGCGCTCCACGGCGTCGTGGTAGGCGGGGTGGGTGAACAGCCTCCAGCCCCCTGCGACCTCGCGCAGCTGGAAGCCGCGGTTTGCGTCGGAGTACTCCGCCGCGAGCTCCGCCAGCGCGCCCGCCGCCTCGCTCGGGGCGACGCCCAGGGCCTGCGAGAGCTCAGTCGCGGGGACGGCGTCCGTCGAGACGAGAAGAAGCGCCTCCAGCGCCCCCTTCAGCGAGTCGTGGTCAAGATGTTCAAGGTCCTGCATCAGGCATCCTCCTCGATGCTCGTGAGGTCCGAATTGTCGAGCTCGAACGGCTTCGCGCCCTCGACGCGCGCGACGTCTATCTCGCCGAACGTCTGCTCCTGCGTCAGCACGACGGACCCGCGCTTCTCCAGCTCCAGTATCGCAAGGAACGTCGCGACGAGCGTCTCGGGGCGCAGGTCGCCGTCGAGCAGCTCGGAGAAGCTCACGAGCGGGTGGGCGCGCGTGACGCGGTCGACGGACGCGACGGTGAGCGCAATGGGCAGTCGCTTCGGGGCGATGTGCTCCGCCTCCAGCAGGAAGCCCTGGCGGCGGCTGTCCAGGTCCGCGCAGATCACCGCGAGCGAGCGCAGCGTGATGCCCTCGAGGTAGTCCGGCATGAGCCCCATGAACTCCGGGTCCGGGCCGGCCGTGCGCGGCTCCATCAGGCTCTCCGCCTCCATGCGGCTGCCGAGCGCCGCGGCGGCGTTTCGGAACTGCTTGTACGCGATGAGCCGCGCGATGAGCACCTCGCGCGCCTCGTCGGGCGAGAGGCTCGCGAGGTCGTCCTCGTCGTCGTCCTCGTCGTCCACCCCTCGCGGGCGCTGCGGCTCGTCCGGCACGAGCGCGGCCGCCTTCATGTCGAGCAGCGTGGACGCCACGAGCACGAAGTCGCTCGCCACGTCCAGGTCGAGCTCGCCCATGGACTGCACCTCGCGCATGTACTGGTCGGCCACCTCGGCGATCGAGATGGACCCGATGTCGAGCTTCTGCCGACTGACCAGCTGCAGCAGCAGGTCGAACGGTCCGGAGTACGCCTGTGTCTTTACGTTGTACGACACCTACGCCCCCATCATGAGCGTCGCGAGGTTCCCGGCGGTCGCGTCCAGGTACATGCCCAGCGGGTCGAAGCCCAGGACGGACGGCAGCACGTACAGCACCACCAGAAGGATGGGCATGCTGTACTGCTGGATCTTGTAGTAGCTCTGCCGCGCGCTGCCGTGCAGAAGCGGCATCACGATCTTGGAGCCGTCGAGCGGCGGCAGCGGTATGAGGTTGAAGAACATGAGCGTCAGGTTGACGTACACGTAGATCTGCAGCGCCATGAGCACCCAGTACAGCGCGTCTGCCGCGCCGGACCACGACGCGAACGCCAGCCTGAACGCCAGCGAGCCCACGAGCGCCTGCAGCAGGTTGGACGCCGGGCCCGCAAGCGCCACCAGCACCTCGTCGCGACGGGGGTTCCTGAGGTTGTACGGGTTGTACGGCACGGGCTTCGCGAACGCGAACACCGGCCCGCCGATCCACGCCATCAGAAGCGGCAGCAGCACGGACCCCACCGGGTCAAGGTGAGCGAGCGGGTTGAGCGTGAGCCTGCCCGCTTGCTTCGCCGTGGGGTCGCCCAGCTTGTACGCTACCCAGCCGTGCGCCACCTCGTGCACGACCGCCGAGAGCATCACAAGGGCGACCGAGCCCACGATCATGAATATCCTCTGGTTAGAGAGCATGTCTTCCCTACCTTGCACCAAGCGAGCGCGCCTTGCGCACAAGCAGCCAGTCGATCACGAACAGCGCGATGGCCACCGCGACGAAGTCCCCGCGCAGCACGCCGCCAAACGGCGTCTGGTACACGAGCGTGCCAGAGACGGACGACGGCAGCCACGCCGTGAACGCCGCGGTGAGCTCTACCACGTGGATGCGCCATGAGCCCAGCACCACGGCATTCGCCACCACGAGCGCTGCAAGCGCGATCGCGTACAGCCTGCACGCGATCGCGACCACCTTAAGCAGCCACGACGCCGCACGGCCGGACGCCCGCCGCGCCGCGGGCGACACCTGCGCGCCTTGGGGCGAGAAGGGCGTCTGCCTCGGGCTCTCCACCGGCGCCACGTACGGCCGCTGCGGTGCCGCAGCGTACTGACGCCGCGCGTACGGCTGGCCTGCGTACGGCTGGGTCCGCGACTCGTCGGCGGGCATCGCGTCGGCAGCATCCACGGGCGCGTCCTGCGCCTGGCGGCGCGTCTGCGTCGCGGGATACGCCCGCGTCCCCTCGTCCCAGTCCGGGGCGGCGTGCCTAGGCATTCAGACTCTCCTCGATCTTCTCGGTAAGCTCCAGCCACTCCTCCTCGAGCGCCGGGATCTTCTTCGAGAGTGCGTTGTACTCCTTCATGCACTGGTCGAACTTCGCGGCGTCGTTGTACAGCGCCTCGTCGGCCATCATGTTCACGAGCTCCTTGTAGCGCGCCTGCGCCGGCTTCAGCGCTGCCTCCACCTGCTTCAGGCGCTTCCTCTCCTCGCGAACGGCCTTGTTCGCGGCGTTTCTGGCCTCCGCCTCCGCGCGACGCTGCTCCTTCGTCTTCACATTGCGGCCGGCGGGAGCGGACGGTGCGGCTGCTGCCGAAGGCGCCGCCGCCTGCCTGGGCGCCGCGCCCTTCTCGCCCGCCTCGGCGCCCTGCGCCTGGCCCTCGAGCTCCGCGCGCTTGTACAGGTAGTAGTCGTAGTCACCGTCGTAGAGCGTCACCTTGTGGTCGCGCACGTCGACCACCTTGTTCGCAACCGCGCGCACCAGGTGCTCGTCGTGGCTGATGAGCACGATGGTGCCCGGGAAGTTGACGAGGGCCTCCTCCAGAACGTCCACGGAGTCGATGTCCAGGTGGTTCGTGGGCTCGTCCAGGCACAGCAGCGGGTCCGGCGCCACGAGCATGCGCGCGAGCGCCAGACGCGCGCGCTCGCCGCCGGAAAGCACGCCGACCTTCTTCTCCACGTCGTCGCCGTGGAACAAAAACGCGCCAAGCAGCTTGCGCTCCTGGGAGGAGGTCCAGCCGGGGGCCGCCTCGTCCATCTCCTGCAGCACGGTGTAGGACTCGCGCAGGGTCTCGAGCTGGTGCTGCGCGTAGTACGCCACGGTCACGTTCTGGCCAAGCTTCACGGTGCCCGCCGTGGGGGCCTCGTGCCCGTTGATGATCTTCATGAGCGTGGACTTGCCCGCGCCGTTGGGGCCCACGAGCGCCACGTGGTCGCCGCGGTACAGCTTCAGGCTCACGCCGTCGTACACGTCGTTGTCCTCGTAGTGCTTCGAGATCCCCTCCAGGCTCACGACCTCGTCTCCGGTGCGCGGCGGATCGGGGAACTTGAAGTGCACCTTCTTGGAGGATTCCGGCAGCACCACCAGCTCCTCGCGCACCTTCTCGAGCTTCTTGATGCGTTCCTGCACCTGCTTCGCCTTCGTGGGCTTGTAGCGGAAGCGGTCGATGAAGACCTCCATGTGCTGGATGTCGCGCTCCTGCGCCGCGCGCTTCGCACGGAGCTGCTCCAGGTTGTCCTCGCGCTGGTGCAGGTAGCTGGTGTAGTTTCCCGTGTACGTCATGAGGCGCTTGTTCTCGAGCGACGCGATGTGGCTCACGCACGCGTCCATGAACGAGCGGTCGTGGCTCACCAGCAGCACGGCGCCGTCGTAGCCCGCCAGGAACGACTCCAGCCACTTAACGGACTCCAGGTCCAGGTGGTTGGTGGGCTCGTCCAGAAGGAGAAGGTCGGGATGCCTGAGCAGCAGCTTCGACAGGGCAATGCGCATCTGCCAGCCGCCGGAGAACTCCTTCGCCGGCTTGTCGAAGTCCTCGACGGGAAATCCCAGGCCGCCCAGGATCTGCTTCGCCCTCGCCTCGAGCTCGTAGCCCCCAAGGCGCTCGTATCGGTCCTGCGCCGCGCCGTAGCGCTCCAGCAGCGCGTACTGCTCGTCGCCCTCCGGCATCTCGGATATCTGGCGCTCCATCTCCTTGATGCGAGCCTCGAGGCGCTTGACCTCCACGGCGGAGTCCACGACCTCGCCGAGCGCGCTCTTCTCGCCCGCGAGGTGCGTCTCCTGCTCCAGGTAGCCTATGGACGCGTCGCGCGCGAACGACACGGTGCCCTCGTCAGGCTCCTCCAGCCCCATCATGATCTTGAGGAGCGTGGTCTTGCCCGCGCCGTTGGGCCCGACCAGGCCCCAGCGCTCCCCCGCGTTCAGCTGCAACGTTGCGGCCGTGTACAGGACACGGCCGCCAAACGACTTCGTGATCTTGTCTGCAAGTGCTATCAAGTGCTGTCCGTTCCACCATACGGGCGTCTGCCCGAGAAGTACAATCCACCCGATTATACGTGGCTCCGGCACCTGCCGCGCACGCCGCTCGCGACACTTACCAAAGCACCATTGCAGGTCGGTTTCGGGCTGAGTTGCACCGACGGCTCCGTCGCGCGCGCCGCGCAGATGCCACGGGTCTATGGCACGCCCCACGGCACCGCGTACCGCAAGTGCCGCAATTGGTCGGCGGCGACAAAAAAGGGACCCCCGTGGGGGTCCCGAAGCGTGTGGTGGGCCCAGAGAGATTCGAACTCCCAACCCAGGGATTATGAGTCCCCTGCGCTAACCGTTGCGCCATAGGCCCGGAAACCGGAAAGGGCGGCGACCACAGCCGCCGCCCCAGAGTCTACGTGGTGGAGAATAGGGGATTCGAACCCCTGACCTCATGACTGCCAGTCATGCGCTCTCCCAACTGAGCTAATTCCCCGTTCGTTGGTGCGGGAAATATGTTACCAAAACGAGGATGCGAGTCAACAGAAAAGTTTTGCCAATTTCAGACAACAAAAAGGGACCCCCGCGGGGGTCCCGAAGCGTGTGGTGGGCCCAGAGAGATTCGAACTCCCAACCCAGGGATTATGAGTCCCCTGCGCTAACCGTTGCGCCATAGGCCCGGAAACTGGAAAGGGCGGCGACCACAGCCGCCGCCCCAGAGTCTACGTGGTGGAGAATAGGGGATTCGAACCCCTGACCTCATGACTGCCAGTCATGCGCTCTCCCAACTGAGCTAATTCCCCGTTCGTTGGTGCGAGAGATATAGTACCAAAGTCATCCAGCCGGTCAAGCGAGAATCTTCAAACCGCCCGACTGGCTCCCCAGTTGTGAACTTCCTCCACAAAACGCTAAACTTCACTCTATTGGGAACCAAGACAGAGGGGGACGTCTCCCCCGTCACGCAGCGCGGTCGCACGGGCGACCGCCCACAAACCCGAAACGGAGACCCACATGAACGACGCGTGCAAGAAACTCAAGATCGTATGCATCATCTCACTTGTCGTCGGCGTGCTCGCGACCGCGTCCGCAATCGCCCTCATCGTCGTGAACCACCTGAACCCGCGCGCGTACGTCGGGCTGATCGACGGCGTGCTGTGCGCCTACATGGGCTTCCAGTGCGCACGCAAGATCAACGTGCCCTCTAACGCCAAGCAGATTCGCAACATGAGCTCCGTCATGGTGCTCGTGATGTTCTTCTGCGCCGCATACATCCTCGTCGCACCGCAGAAGTCCATCGCCGAGATCTTCATCGGCTCCACCTGCGTCGTGATGGCACTTCTCGTCTTCGTGCTCGCGAAGAGGGTCGTCACGATCCTGGACGCCAAGTAGAGGGGGCTTCACGCAAGGGGCTTCGCACCCCCAAAGCCACGCCACAACACGCCGTTGCCTCGGCCGGAATCCACGCCCTTCTCCCCCAAGGCATATGCAAGTAGACAGACGCGCCCGCTTGGAACTCCAGGCGGGCGCGCTCATGTATGTGGATGCAGCAGGAGTTGCGCAGAAAAAAGCCGGACGGTCATCACGTCCAGCCCTTGAATTCGATGGTGGGCGATGCTGGATTTGAACCAGCGACCCCTTCCGTGTGAAGGAAGTGCTCTACCCCTGAGCTAATCGCCCTCAGTGCGGTAGCTATACTATCAGAACATGGCGGCTTGTAAAGCCGAGAAGTGCAATCAATCACAAAATTGTTTGCACTTATTTAGGCTCGTACGCTTTTACCTGCGCAGATCCGGAAAGCACGGCTCAAAAATCTTTTGCTTAGAGGGTTATAACGCGAGCATTTCCGCGTCGATGTCCGCCACCGTGCGCGCGCCACACATCTCCATTGCGTCCCTCAGCTCACGCGCAAGCTGCGCGAAGTAGTCTGTTACGCCCTCTGCTCCCGCGCCGTACGTCACGACGGCGAACGGCCTGCACACAAGGCACGCATCCGCGCCGAGCGCCAGCGCGCGGAACACGTCGAGGCCAGAACGGATACCCCCGTCCACAAGGACCTTGAGGTCGCCGCCGACCTCCCGGGCTATCGCGGGCAGCACCTCCGCCGTTGCGGGGACGCCGTCCTGCACGCGGCCGCCGTGGTTGCTCACCACGATGGCGTCGGCTCCCGCCTCTGCCGCCTTGCGTGACACACGCACGCCCATGATGCCCTTCAGCACAAACGGCGTGTTGTGAGCGTGGCAGGCATCTGCCACCTGACGCAGCTCCGCAACGGACTTCGGCCCCGCAGGCGGCTGGAAGCCCTTCAGGAACGGGAGCCCGGCGGCGTCGATGTCCATAGCGACGGCGGCCGGACGCGCCGTGAACGCAAGCTCGAGCTTCTGCATCACGGTATCGAGGTTCCACGGCTTGATGGTGGTGACGCCGCACCCGCCAAGCTCGCGTATGTCATGCACCGCGGACTCATGGATCGAGGCGATCATGCCGTCACCCGTCCACGCGAGCGAGCCGGCCTTCGCCGCCGCGTGCAGGATGCAGGAGTTGTAGTCCTCCATATCCCACTTGTCGCCGTAGTGGAGCTTCACGTCGCCCAGGGGACCTATCATGACGGGGGCGGAGAGCCTCCTGCCAAACAGCTCCACGGACGTATCGGCGTCGTACGCCTCGTGAATCGTGTCCATCTGCACCCGCACGTCCTGCCATGCCTCATAGTTTCGCGCCGCGACCGTGCCCGTGTCCTTCGAGCCGGGACCCGGCATGTGCGAGCCGCACGCGCGACCGTTGCAGACGGGACACGCCTTGCACCACGGACCCATGTTGCCGCGTGCCACGGCTGCCAGCTCCTTGTATTCCACGCTCTTCTCCCCTGTCTTCCCCATGTTCCTAATAGCGAGGCGGCCCTCCCCATCTGGGTCAGGCCGCCTGGGCATTGCTTCTGTGCGATGCGCCTACGCGCGCTCGGCCTTGACCCTCTGGGCCAGAAGCCGTGCCACGTCCTCGATCGCGACCTCCGTGCGCTCGCCGGTCGCGCGCACCTTAAGCTCGACGTTGCCGTTCTTGACGGCCTTCTTGCCGCAGACCACCTGGAACGGCATGCCCATGAGGTCCGCGTCGTTGAACTTGACGCCCGGGCGCTCCTTGCGGTCGTCCACCATCACGTCTACGCCAAGCTCAAGCAGCTCGCTCGCGACCTTGTCCGCAACGGGCCACACGAGCTCGTCGTGCACGTCCAGCGGGATGACCTCGACCTCGTACGGCGCGACGCTCACCGGCCAGATGATGCCGTGCTCGTCGTGGTGCTGCTCCACGATCGCCTGCAGCGTGCGACTGATGCCGATGCCGTAGCAGCCCATGATGAGGGGCTTCTCCACGCCGTCCTCGTCCATGAACGTGGCGCCCATGGCCTCGGAGTACTTCGTGCCGAGCTGGAACACCTGCGAGACCTCGATGCCGCGGGCCTCCTTCAGGGGCGCGCCGCACTTGGGGCAGCGGTCGCCGGCCTTAGCCGTGACGACGTCGACCCACGCGTCGTCCGCGATCGTGAAGTCGCGTCCGGGGTGGGCGTGCACGAAGTGGAAGTCCGCCTCGTTCGCGCCGATGGTCCACCACTCGGACGGACGCAGCGACTCGTCGAAGAAGACGCGGACGCCCTCGGGAAGGCCGACCGGCCCGATGAAGCCCTTCACGAGGCCGTACTCCTTGAGCTCCTCGTCGCTCATCAGGTGGTACTCGCCAAACGCGTGCTCCGCCTTCACGTCGTTCAGCTCGTGGTCGCCGGGGACGAAGCATACGACGGGCTTCCCGTCGCCGTCCACGAGCGCAAGCGCCTTGCGGGTCGCCGACGCGGGGATATGGAGAAACGACGAGACGTCGTCGATGGTGCCGATTCCGGGGGTCGAGATCTTCTCCATGTCGCCCGGCTCGCCGTCGGCCACGGTCACGCCGGCGGTCGCGGCCTCGGTGTCGGCCGCGAAGCCGCAGTCGTCGCAGTACACGAGCGCGGCCTCGCCGGCGTCGGCGAGCGCCATGAACTCGACGGACGTGTCGCCGCCGATCTGGCCAGAGTCCGCCACGACGGGAAGCGCCCTGAGCCCCACGCGCTCGCACACGTTTGCATAGGCCTGCTTCTGCTTGTCGTAGCACTCCTGCAGGGACTCCTGCGTCGCGCTGAACGAGTAGGCGTCCTTCATGATGAACTCGCGGCCGCGCATGAGGCCAAAGCGGGGCCTGCGCTCGTCGCGGAACTTGTCCTGCATTTGGTAGAGCGTGACGGGCAGCTGCCTATAGCTGCGGAGCTCGTTGCGCACCAGGTCCGTGAACGTCTCCTCGTGGGTGGGGCCGAGCGCGTATTCGTGCTCGTAGCGATCGCTCAGGCGCATGAGCTCGGGGCCGTAGGCGTTCCAGCGGCCGCTCTGGTGCCAGAGGTCCCCGTCCGTCAGGATGGGCACCTGCATCTCCTGCGCGTCGATGGCCTCCATCTCGTCGCGGATGATGTCCTCGATCTTGTTGATGGAGCGCCACGCGAGCGGCAGGTAGCTGTACAGGCCCACCGCGCCGCGGCGAATCATTCCCGCACGAAGCAGCAGCCTGTGGCTTGCAAGCTCCGCCTCCCTGGGGTCTTCCTTGAGGGTCGGAGCGTAGAGCTTCGACATCTGCATGTACTTTCTCAACGTGCTTCCTTCCAAGTCTCTGCCGGCCGACGCCTGCGTCGGCAAGAACACCAAGGGTACATTCTACGCGTCCTTCTCGCCCGCGTCGCCCGCGATCTAGTCCCCGTAGCGGGCCTCTATCTCGTGGAAGAGCTCGTCCACGATCTGGTCTTCCGGGACGTTTCTGATCTTCTCGCCATTGCGGAACAGCACGCCCTGGCCGCGGCCGCACGCGATGCCGAGGTCCGCGTCGCGCGACTCGCCGGGGCCGTTTACGACGCACCCCATGACCGCGACGGAGATCGGCGCCTTGACCGTGGCGAGCCTGCGGGAGACCTCCTCCGCCATACCGATGAGGTTGACCTGGCAGCGCCCGCACGTGGGACAGCTGACGAGCTCGGGATGCAGCCGACGCATGCCGAGCGAGGACAGCAGATCCCAGGCGACGTTAACCTCCTCCACGGGGTCGGCCGTGAGCGAGAGGCGCATGGTGTCACCTATGCCCTGCTCGAGCAGGATGCCGACGCCCGCGCAGTTCTTGACCGTGCCTTGCCGCAACGTGCCGGCCTCCGTGACGCCCACGTGCAGCGGCACCGTGGGAAGCTCGCGCGAGAGCATGCGGTACGTCTGGAGCGTGATGGGCACGGAGTGCGCCTTCGCGGAGAGCACGATG
>Ga0256406_1005923_pt1 | contig 12656 bp, 8 predicted proteins | sample RumenRJG_03DNA_FD_185986 | JGI IMG/M metagenome (GOLD analysis project Ga0256406, IMG submission 185986) | Bovine rumen microbial communities from Lethbridge, Alberta, Canada - RJG_03 | ecosystem: Host-associated > Mammals > Digestive system > Stomach > Rumen | place: Canada: Alberta | collected...
AGCCGCCGATTTTGATGCCAAGGGCGATCAGAAGTGAAACAAGATCATTGATAAAATGGTTATGAATCGGCTTCTTTTCTGCAAACCAGCCGACTTCAAAGCCCATCAGGCCGACAATCACAAACGTGAACGGCGCCCAGGCCACCCAGCCGCTTGTCAGATCAAAAAGGCCCATGCCGAACGCACCCGTGATGGCTCCTGTCTTTTTGCCGAACAGCATCGCTGCAATAAAAAGAGGTACATTGCCCAGATGAATCAGTCCGCCGCTGCCCGCAAGCGGAAGTCTGATATTGATGAGCCATGTAAATACATAAGTCAGTGCGACAAACATCGCTGTCACCACAATCTCGCGGATCGTATCTGAATTTCTCTCTGCAGACGTCTTTGCGGCTGCCTGTTCTTTCTGTGCCATAATCCTGTGCCTCTCTTCCTCGTTTATTTCATATAATTCTTATCTTTTAAATCTGAATCAGGCCCTTTCAGAATTTAACTATCATCTTAGATTTTTTTGAATATATTACAATTACCAGTTTTTTATAAATTTATATGATCAGATCGACGCTGTTCCTGTTTCCGCGCGGACCGTCTGCGCTGACTGCCATCATGTAACGGAAGATTGCAAGAGCTGATTCGTGTGCCTTTCACGATTTTTCATCATCTGACTGTTCCTTCCGCTGTGCCACCGTTCTGCATGCATAAAAAATGAGCGGCTGCATCCGTAGATACAGCCGCTCGGGACCTGATAAGAGCAAAGCTCTTACGAGGATGAGGGGGCAAGATGAAACCCGAATATATGGAAGGATGAATCTGATGATTATGATCTTATATCATCAGTCATCTGTTTTTATGGCATCCGTCTCGATGATGAATTTCACTGATCCGGTCTTGCCGTCGGCGATACCGCTGTAGTTTGTGTAAATCGCATCATCTGAACCTACAGCGAGAAGGCTCTTCTTCAGCTCATCGGAGTCGTCAAGTACGCTCATCAGAGAATCCGTAACACCGCTGACATTTTTGCCCTTCAGTGCGGACGTTCCGTCAGCGAGCTGTTTCGCGCCGTCATTCAGCTGACCGATACCGCTCTTTACCTGTGCCGAGCCAGTCTGCAGGTCGGAAGAACCACTTGACAGCTTCTTCATTCCATTGAGGAGATCCGAAGATTTGCCGTTCAGCAACTGCAGGCCGTTATCGAGCTGAGACGCACCCGTTGCCAGCTGTGACGTGCCGCTCATGAGGGAACTCATGCTGGACTTAAGTGTCCCGTTAATTCCTGAATTCAACTGAGAAGCACCTGAGGAAACCTGCGAAGCTCCAGAAGATAAAGACGCTGAACCTGAGGCTAACGTTGCCGCTCCATCCGACAATGATTTTGCACCACCTGATACCTTGTCTGCAGCTGACGACAGACTCTTTGTTCCTTCAGCCAGCTTAGATGCACCACTTGCCAGTTCCTGTGTCTTGCCCGATAAAGTATTCGCTCCATCAGCCAGATTCCTGGCACCAGCCGCTAACGCTTCTGCTCCTCTGACAAGTGCTCCAAGCTCCTCCTGTCCTCCGTTATTATACTGATCTATACTGGATTTAACACCTTTTTGTGCCTGACTCAGTCCATCACTTACCGTTTTCACCGTTTGCCGCGCTGTCTGAATTTGAGTCGCATAACCAACCAGATCTTTTATTGAATCTTGCATCTTTTTTTCTGCATCTTTGGTATCACTTTTCGCATCTATTGCTTGTTTCAAAGCCGCCTCGCTGGACTGTATGTTTGAAAGCTCTCCCTGAAGTGCAGACGCACTGGCAAGAAGCTGGTTTTTTGCAGCAGTAATATTTTCATCTGTCCCGGAAATCTGAGATGCAGCATCGGTCAGCGTTTGAATTTGGTTACTGACCGAAGTCTCTAATAATTCAAGATTATTTAATGATGTAGTAAGAGCTTCAGTGCCAATTTCACCTCCTGCAGCCTTCATTTTATTAAGCGCATCAATAGTTCCACTCTGATCAGGAAGTGTGGTATTGTTAAGATTTTCTAAAGCCCCTTCCATAGTAGAAAGACTCTTATTAAGATCGTTCAGATTACTAATCGAAGCAGCTGTACTTTTTTCTAATTTCTGAACTCCTGCAGAAACCGATGCAGCTCCAGATGCAAGTTGCGATGCGCTGCCTGCTATTGTAGAAGTCCCCGATGACAGCTTGTCAGCACCTGCCGATAAAGTGGAAGTGCTTTCTCCAACAGTAGATGCGCCTCCCGCGACACCTGCTGCTCCATCTGATAATGTCTTTGAGCCTGATGCCAGCGAGCCTGCGCCATCCGCCACGGATTTGGCGCCATCCGCCACGGATTTTGCACCGTCTGCGAGGTTCTGCGCTCCGCTGTACAGCGTATTCATGCTGGATGAGCTGGACTGAAGGGCGCTGTTGAGCTGGCTTGCGCCGGAAGAGATCTTGCCGGAGCCGTTTGCCGCGGAAGCGACGCCGTTTGTATACTGTTCTGTGCCGCTGGCGAGCTGATCCAGACCCTGTTTCAGTGCCTTGACGCCGTCATCCATGTCGCTGTATCTGGAATTCAGTTCACTGGTGCCGTCATAAAGTTCCTGGCAGCCGTCGGCCAGTTCCACTGCTTTGTCCTTTGCGGTGTCGATCAGATCCTTTACATCGCTGACGCTGTCCACGTCTTCAAAATCAACGCCGTTGAACAGATCGCTCATGGCGATGGTGTAGGTGGAATCCAGCGAGAAGTTTTTCACATCAGCAGTAATTTCCACGCTTTCCGGGATGTTGAAATCGTCGATGTCATCTTCAGCATCATCGATTTTTTCGCTGACATCTTTGTCATCGTCGTCCCTGCTGTCTTTCGTGTCTGCTTTGCTGTCCCCGTCATCCGACGCTGAACTGCTGCTGACGACCTTGTCCTGATCATCGTCCGCATCTTCCGTATCCGCCGTCTTATCGAGTTTGTCCTTTGCGTCCTGCACATCATCAAGAGCGTCTTTGGAGCTCTGTTTGATCTTGCTCAGGTCAAGTGCATCCGCGAGTCCGGGCATACCGTAACCGATGACGATGCTTCTTGTACCGTCGTTGACGATTTTTCCGTTGTCCACAGTGATATTGGTGAAGGTATCGTCCGGCATGATCAGACCGGTCATCATAACGAACGGAGACTGTGTCTTCGTATCCTCGCCGTTGACTTCTGTCGTTACATCCGTATGATTTGTATACTCAATCTTAATGGTGAGTTTACCGCTCTTGCCGGCCAGATCATCTGCGGAGATCTCCTTGCCGTCGAGATAATAGGTGAATTTAACGCCGATCGGAAGTTTCTTGCTGGATGTACCCTGATAATAAATATCATTGCCGTCGGCCTTCCAGGTCATATTGCTGCCGGAGCCGCTGTAGTCCTCATCGCCCTTGACGTTTTCGATGTCCTTGAGATCAGAGGCATCTTCAATGGTGGAGGAGCCGTCCGTATTGTACAGATGATCCGAAACGGTGATTTTTGATGCCGATCCGGACGGATCTGCGTTGACATATACGGTCTCGTCCTTGTCCACATCTTTATCGGAGCTGTCCTCTGTATCAGCGGAATCAGCTGATGCCGCAAATACCGGCGTCGCCATAACGGGTGTGAATCCCATCAGGGCAGCCATGCCGACTGCCAGTGATGTATTGAAAACTTTTGCTGTATGCTGCTTTCTGATTTTACTGTTTCTGTTCATAATCCCTCAACCTCGATTCCCTGATTATTTCCAGCCTTCAGTACTGTTTGATCTGTCCTGCTGATCCGTGCCGGCTTCTGCATCCCCGGCTTTCTCCGCCGGATCGTCGGAAGCATCGTCACGAAATACCTTTTCTTCTTTTGGGGCATCATCATCGGATCCGCCTTCCGGGCTGTCATCCGCTGCTGTCACGTCAGCCGAAGGTCCTTCGGCAGCTGCCACAGCCGCTGCTGTACCGCTGCGTCTCTGCTGTATCTTTCCGGTGATTTTTTCCACACGGGCCGCCCTCTTCTTTCCGAGGAAATCATAGGACGTATGCTCGATGACACCGCCGAAAATCCGGAGCATGCCGGGCAGTACGAACAGTACAACGAGTGTACTGATCAGTGCGCCGCGTGCCAGCATCAGGCAGATGGAATGAATGATATCGATATCCGAATACATCGCCACGCCGAAGGTCGCTGCGAAGAACGAGATACCGGAGGTGATGATGGAAGCCATGCAGGCCTCGTGGGCAATCTGCACGGATTCTTTTCTGCTGTGTCCTCTCTGGCGCTCCTTCTGATAACGGCTGGTCATCAGAATCGCGTAGTCGACGGTGGAACCCATCTGAACCGTTCCGAGAATAATACTGGTGACAAACGATACCGAAGTACCGTTGAAAAATTCAACGGCCATGTTCACCAGAATGGCGAACTCGATCACGAGCTCCAGGATCGCCGGCAGCGTAACCGATTTGTAAACGAGCGCAATGATGACGAAGATAATGCCGAGCGATGCGGTCGTTACGTTTCTGAAGTCTGTATTGGTGACATCGACAAGGTCGTGCGTCAGCGGACCTTCGCCGATGAGCATGCCGCCCTTATCGTACTTATCGATGATGCTGTTGATTTTTTCAATCTGCGCATTGCATTCATCGGAACCGATGTAGTATTTGCTGCTGACGAACGCCAGTGAATATCTGCCGCTTTCCAGCATATCCTTTACATCAGCCGGGATCATGCTTTCCGGAACGCCGGAGCCGACGATGGACTGCATGCCGAGGCAGTAGTTGACGCCGTCAACGTCATCGATCTCGTTCAGCATATTCTTCTGAGCCTTCGCCGGTGTATCCGTATCGATCAGGATCATATGAATGGTGCTGCTTCCGAAATCATCCTCCACCTTCTGTGCGGCGATTTTTGACGGAAGATCTGACGGCAGTGAACCGGACATATCGTAGTAAACGCCTACATGATTGTTGCCGTAGAACGCCGGAACGAACATCACGGCAAAAATCACCAGCCAGACCGGAAATGTCTTCGTGATGAAGTGCGACGGTTTCTTAAGGTTTCCGAGTATCGCCTTATGGCGGGTTTTCTCGATGGCCTTATCGAACATCAGAACCAGCGACGGCAGAACCGTGATGCAGGTAATGACGCCGAACACAACACCCTTCGCCATGACGAGGCCCATGTCCAGGCCGAGCGTGAAGCTCATGAAGCAGAGGGCAATGAATCCTGCAATGGTGGTGACGGAAGAACCGATAATGGATTTAAAGGTATTGGAGATCGCGTGACCCATGGCACGTTCGTTCTCTCCGGGGAACCGCTCCTTGTTCTCGCGGTAGCTGCCCACAAGGAAAATGGAGTAGTCCATCGTGACGGCCAGCTGCAGGACGGCAGCGATGGCCTTCGTGATGTACGAGATCTGACCGAAGATCATGTTCGTACCCATGTTGTACACAACGGCGAACGCGATGTCGATCAGGAACAGGAACGGCACCACGAAGGAATCCGTAAGAAGAAGCATGGCGACCAGCGAAAGAATGACCGCGATGCTGACGTAGATCGGAAGTTCTTCGTCAACCAGATCACTCAGGTCATTCAGGATGGCCGTGGCACTGCTGACATAGCAGTCCTTATCCAGTGTCTCTCTGATCTGACGGACGGCGGTCATGGTGACGTCATCAGAAGAAGAATTATCAAGCAGCGCCATCATCATGGTTGCATCGCCGTTGACAAACTTTTCTCTCAGATCTTCCGGAACCATGTCGAGCGGCAGTGTGATATCTGCCACGTCGTCATACCACAGTACTTCTTTGACGTGCGGAATCTTCTCGATATCCTGCTCAATTTTCTGTACCTGTTTCAAATCCTTGTTCTCAACGACGATCTGCGCATAAGCGCCCATGCCGAACTCGTCGATGAGGATGTCCTGACCCTTTACTGTCTCGAGCGTATCCGGAAGATACGTCAGAAGATCGTAATTTGTCTTTGTGTGCTCATAGCCCCACAGAGACGGGATCAGTGCGAGCACAGCGAGAATCATGATCAGAACTCTGTGCCTCGCGATCCATTTACCTGCCTTAACCAATTTGTGTCATCCCCTATCCCCAGGCCGTCAGGTAGCGCGGCCGCTTATGTATGTGGACCAGGAATCATTATGCCATTTGCTATGATTTCTTTCATATTGTTATTGGCATTCTCCGGGTCCGAGTGCTAACTCTGGAACACATGATAATCCACAAATGACCGTCGGTCAATAATTAATAATCACATAAAAATGATGACCCATGGTCATTTTTTATGTGCAGAATTGATATTGACCCATGGTCATTTTTGTGTGTATATTTATTTTAACTATATCGGCAACGTGTATTCATCGGGTGAAAATCCGAAAGTCCGGGGAATACAGAAATCAGATATTCCGCTGAACATCTATATCATACAAGATGCCACCGTACTGAATTAAGCTGAGTGAATAATAAGGAAGAAGATGGAAGTGTTATGGTAACAAAGGTTCAGGCCAAGAAAGAAAACAAGAGAAGTTCTCTTTTCCATCACGCCTATGATCTTTTTCTGAATAAGGGATTTAATGACACGACCATCTCCGACATCGTGAAGAAGTCGGATGTGGCAAAAGGAACGTTTTATCTCTATTTCAAGGATAAGTATGATCTGCGGGATCAGCTTGTGGCACGGGTATCTGCACAGATCCTGCTTGACGCGCAGAATAAACTTGAGCAGACCAAAGACACCGAGCCGGCGCAGACCTTTGAAGGATATGTACTGAGGCTGATCAATCTGATTCTGGATCACTTTGAATCGAATCAGATGCAGCTTCGTTTTATTTCGAAAAATCTGTCCTGGGGCGTGCTGCGTCACATGCTAACCCACAGGCCGGATACTGTGCCGGATGATCTCGATGCCGTTGCGGATCTGAATGATCCTGTTGCAGATCTCAATCTGTTTTACCGCAGATATCTGGATGCCCTCACCCGGGCAGATTATCACTGCGACCGGCCGGATCTTCTGCTGTTTACGGTCATCGAACTGGTGGGATCCAGCGCCTACAGCACGATCATCAACGAAGCGCCCTGCACGCTGCAGGAGTACAAGCCCTATCTGTTCCGCTCCGTCCATCAGATTCTTGAAGGATACAGAAGGACCGAACAGAAGGCTTCGAATGCCCTGTCATAACGCGGAATCCGCACTTTAAGCTGCCCTGTCACAGCACGGAATCCGCACTTTAAGCTGCCCTGTCACAGCACAGGATCGGCATTTTACCCGACAAGACTGGCATAGGCATACTGTGTCCCGTATGCCACAGGTGCCCTGCATGTCAGTACATCTCCCGTAGACGGATCGCTGCCGTTGTCACGCACATGAACGGAAGAGCCCAGGAAGGAAGCATAGCTTCCGTCAGGCGCATAGTAGGTATACTCATCTCCCGGATTGAAGCTGGAGATGGTATCCGTTGTCACATTAAAAAGGTAGTGACGGATTTTTCCCCAGTAGGCAGCATCCGATATCGCTTCCTGATAAAGAGCCGCATGCGGATCATCCGCAGAAATCTCAGGTTCCTGATCATCCCAGGTCGCATCGACCTCATACCACTGATCGTCATCATAATGGATCAGATTCCATGAATGACCTCCCATGCTTTCCGTCGATGCGCCTGCCTTGCCTGTGATTCTCGTCACCTCAAGACCGGCCTGCTGGCAGAGATACTCAAAGGCATAGGAATATCCGTCGCAGACTGCCGTGTTTGCCTCTCCCCTGCTGTTTGCCACCAGCGCTCCGTAGGCCGTGTATCCGTAATCCGTCACATCGCCGGAGGCCTCAGTCGTCGCCGCCAGATCATCATCATAGGTCACCATATCAATCAGCCTGTCATGAATCTGCAGCGCGATCATGGGCTGCGACTGTGTCAGGTCAATATTCGACATAAAATCACTGACCGCCTGATTGAATGTCGTCATCTCCGCTTCCGCATTATCATAGGTCTGCTCCAGCTGAAGCATCACCGCATACTTGCCGTTGCTCTGCCGGTTTCCTGAATAATAATACTGAAAAAGCCCGCCGTTCTGGCTGAACCAGAACAGCTCCGGATGATCGGCAATCAGTGCCTTATACGCATAATTAAAATCCACCTGGAACACATCACCTGAAGGGTCATAGTCCAGCTCGATTTTTTTCCTGTATTCGGTGGAATCGGGATGCTGCACCAGCGCCAGAAGTCCGTCGTAAATTGCCTTCTGGGAATCACTGATCACGGAGTAATAATAATAGAAGGAAGCGTTGTTGATGAACAGGGAGTCTCCGTCCGGAAGGTTGTCCTGATAACGCTCGTCCATCTCCTCCGGAAGCAGCGAAAAATAAAAGTTCTGCGACCCGCCGGATGATCCCGTATCATCAGATGATCCGGTCACAGCGGCTGCACTGCTGTCCGCTGACGTGCTTTCCATGGATTCCGCCGCACGGTTCAGTCCGAAGGTTTCGGCGACCCAGTGTACCATGCTCTTTGCTTTTTCAGCTGCCGTGCTCTCTGCTGCCGCGCCTGATGTTCCCGAACTGCTCGTGTCAGGGAGACGGATCCCGCTGCATCCGGAAGTCAGCAGCGACGCTGCCAGAAGCAGTGCGAGAGCTCCTGTCTGATGATTTCTTCTCATAAAATCCTCCTGTACAACGCCTATCTTACCAGAAAAGAAGGGACGTTGCACTGATTTTCCGGCTGTCGACAAGTCGGAAAGGGCGGCATATAATAATGAGAGGCTGCGGAGATGAAATTTCCGGAACCGATTTTCAAAAAAGAGGACTGACTTATGGATACAGAATTATCAGGGGACAAATCCGGCGAAGCACGTATGTATGCAGGATATATCGGTGTTTTTGACTCCGGTGTCGGCGGCATCAGCGTCCTTCAGGCACTGCGTGCGGAACTGCCCGGTGAAGATATGGTATACCTCGGAGATTCAGCCAACGCCCCCTATGGGGAAAAATCGACGGAGGAGATTCTGACTCTGACAGACCGCTGCTGCGACCGCCTGGTGCATGCCGGTGTCAAGGCACTTGTTGTCGCCTGCAACACAGCAACCAGTGTCGCCATCCGCGACCTGCGTCAGAAATATGAAAGCCGTTTGCCGGTGATCGGAACAGAGCCTGCCATCAGACCCGCGGCCGAGGCCTTCCCCCACGGAAAAATCCTGGTCATGGCCACACCGGCCACCCTGAAGCTCGAAAAATACGCCAGGCTTTCCCATGAGCTCTCCGGTGAAGCGGAATTTATTCCCGTCGCCTGTCCGGGACTTGCCGGAAGAATTGAAAAGGGGAATCTGGATGCGCCGGATCTGGAGCACCTGCTCCGCTCCTTTCTCTCGCCCTATATCGGACAGGTCGACGCCATCGTTCTCGGCTGCACACATTATCCCTTCATCAGAAAACAGATCCGCCGTGTCATGGGAGATGTGCCGCTCTTCGACGGCGGCGCCGGCATTGCCCGGCAGCTTCACCGCATGCTGGAAGAACGGTATCTGCTTTCCGGTAAAAACGAAGGACAGCTCGTCTTTCTGTCAACGCTTGATGCGCCGGATGAGATCGATCTGTACCGGCAGATGTATTCGCTGCCGGCTTCAGCTGTGTAAATCTTGCCTCGTCTTCCCTGAACGCTGCATAAAAAAGGACTGCCTCAGCGGCAGTCCTTTTACTTTCTGTTTGTCTTCTGACTTCTCTGTTTGTCTTCTGACTTCTCTGTCTGCTCTCCCGATTTCCTTCAGGTTCGGACAGGAATTTCCGGTTCCTCCGGATTTTCCGTTCTCAGCCTTTCAGTTCTCTCGTCTCGGCAGCAGCGGTCTTCAGTGCGATCTCCATCATCTCATTGAATGAGGTGCGGATTTCTTCCGGAGACAGATGCTCCGGTTTGAACAGATGATCCGAGATCGTGAACAGCGCCAGTGCTTTCTTGTGTGCATACATGGCTTCTGTATAAAGTCCTGCACTCTCCATCTCTACAGCAAGAAGTCCCGCTTCTCTTTCCTTCTTTGCGACATCCGGATCCGGATAATAGAAGAAATCAGAGGAATACACGGAGCCGACGGCGGTATGAACACCCATCTGATCGGCGATCTCCACCGATTTGCGGAGCATGCCCCAGTCAGCGGTCGGCGCGATATGACCCGGCAGTCCGTATCTCTCCGGTGCTGCGGAATTGGTCGATGCGCTCATCGCCACGACAACATCTCTCACATTCACATCATCGCTGACACCGCCGGCTGATCCGATGCGGATAATTCCCTCAACACCGAACTGTGTGAACAGTTCATGTGCGTACAGGCTGATGGACGGAATGCCCATACCGCTGCCCATGACGGAAATTTCCTCACCATCATAGATTCCCGTGTATCCGAGCATACCGCGGACATCATTGAAAAGGACCGGGTTCTCAAGATAGGTTTCCGCCACGTATTTTGCGCGAAGCGGATCACCGGGCATCAGTACGATTTTTGCAGGATGCGTGCCGTCCTTGATTTCCATGCACGCAGATATTGAAGGTGTTCCCATGTTGTTTCTGTCTCCTGTTCTGTTGTTATTCTGTTCTCTGTCTGTTCTTTTATTCAGTTCTGATATTCAGTTCTGTTATTCAGCTCTGCCATACTGTGCTGCCGTTCAGGCAAGCAGCGGCTTTACCGCTTCTGTCAGTTTGTCCTTCTCCGCCTGAGCTTCCGCCAGATCTCTGCCCTTTGTCGTGAAGTATGTCTTGATCTTCGGCTCGGTGCCGGACGGACGAACGACAACGGAGGCGCCGTCTTCCAGTTTGTAAATCAGTACGTTGGCCTTCGGAAGACCTGTCTCCTCAGGTTTCTCGTAGTCGATGGCGCTGACAACCTTATCGCCGGCAAAATCCTTCGGCGGATTTTTCCTGAGATCTTCCATGATGCCTGCCATCTTGTCCATGCCGGAAAGGCCCGGGAATTCGTAGCTGTCCACCTTGTTCAGGTAACGGCCGTACTCACTGTAAATCTCCTCAAGACGCTGCTTGATGGAACTTCCGATACTTCTGTAATAAGCTGCCATCTCGCAGATCAGCATGGATCCGATCACGGCATCCTTGTCACGAACGTACGGTCCTGCAAGGTATCCGTAGCTCTCCTCGAAACCGAAGATGAAACGGTCCACTTCTCCGGCTGCCTCAAGCTGTGCAATCTGATCGCCGATCCACTTGAAACCGGTCAGCGTCTCACGGAGTTCAACACCATAATGCTCTGCCACAAGATTGGCGAGCGGTGTGGAAACGATTGACTTCACGGCTACCGGATTCTTCGGCATGGTGCCCTTCTCGATACGTCCTGCGCAGATATAGTCAAGAAGCAGCACGCCCATCTCATTTCCGGATACCAGTTCATAGGAGCCGTCCGGGCACTTCATGGCAATGCCGACACGGTCCGCATCAGGATCGGTCGCCAGCATCAGATCCGCACCCGTCTTCTTCGCCAGCTCCAGACCCTTCTCCAGTGCCTCATAAATTTCAGGGTTCGGATACGAGCAGGTGGTGAAATAACCGTTCGGATACTCCTGCTCCGGTACGATCGTGATATCCGTGATACCGATATCCTGCAGAACACGGGTCACCGGGACAAGTCCGGTGCCGTTCAGCGGAGAATATACCAGCTTCAGGCCGGCTGTTCTGCACAGACCCGGACGAACCTGATAAGACTCGATGGCTTTATAAAGCGCTTCTTTGCAGTCATTGCCGACAAAACGAATCAGTCCCTTCTCCACACCTTCTGCAAAGCTCATGTACTTTGCGCCGGTCAGTACATCGGTCTTCTGAATCTGGTCGTAAACAACGGCAGCCGCTTCATCTGTCATCTGACAGCCATCCGGTCCGTAGGCTTTGTAGCCGTTGTATTTTGAAGGGTTATGAGATGCCGTGATCATGATACCGGCATTGCATTTATAATATCTGGTTGCAAATGAAAGCGCCGGAACCGGCATCAGCTCATCATAGATTCTGACATGAATGCCGTTGGCTGCCAGAACACCCGCCGCGTCGCGCGCGAAGTTCCATCCTTTCAGACGTGAATCATAGCTGATCGCTACCGTCTGCGTACCGCCCTGCGTCTTTACCCAGTCGGCTACGCCCTGCGTTGCCTGACGGACAACCCAGATATTCATGCGGTTCGTTCCTGCGCCAAGCACACCGCGCAGACCGGCCGTTCCAAACTTCAGAGCTACGGCGAAACGATCCTTAATCGCCTCATCATCCCCCTCGATATCACGAAGCTCCTTTTTCAGGTCAAAATCAACCAGGTCCGCCTCAAGCCAGCGCTTATAATCATCCTGATACATCTGCTGCACCCTTCCTTTCCTGAAATGAATGACACGGTGTCAGTCATTTTTCTGATACCTTCATACTCCTGATCATTTCCGCCGGCGGATATCTGAAAATATCCGTCAGCCGCTGCTTTCATCATACAATTATTTGCATTCAGGCGCAAGCAGAACAGGCAGTCACCCACTGCCGTGGTGTTACAGTTCAGACGTCCTCCAGAGCCACCAGGGCCACGGAACACATGGAGACTCCCAGGCCGAGACCTCCGCAGGCGTCGGTGGTTAATGAGTCCGAGGACAAGCGAGAGCGTGTCGAGGCTGGAAGTCTCCATGTGTGACAGTGGCTGGCAAA
>Ga0256406_1005924_pt1 | contig 12656 bp, 15 predicted proteins | sample RumenRJG_03DNA_FD_185986 | JGI IMG/M metagenome (GOLD analysis project Ga0256406, IMG submission 185986) | Bovine rumen microbial communities from Lethbridge, Alberta, Canada - RJG_03 | ecosystem: Host-associated > Mammals > Digestive system > Stomach > Rumen | place: Canada: Alberta | collected...
GGCCTCTTCGCTCGCGGGGCTCTCTCCCGTGCAGAACCCCTGTTACGCTGCGCCCGAGCTCTGGAACTTCGGGGTGCCGATCTCGAGGTCGCGCTCCTACTACGCGGCACGCCTGGCGCTCGAGGGTCCCGAGGGCGCGGGCGTGGAGGAGATGACCGACTCGGCCGCGCGCCAGAGGTTCTACTCGTTCGCCCTGCGCGAGATGTGGTCGGCCTCCTTCAGCGAGACGCCGGAGGGCGAGGTGAGCCTGTCCCTGCCGGAGCTCCCCAAGAACTCGGCGGAGATGCGGCAGACGAGCCTGTACGAGGAGGCGAGCTGGCCGTGCACGGCACAGGCGTCGGGGGTGACCCTGCACTCGAGCCTCGCCTGCCCCGGCGCGGACGGCCCCCTCGTGGGATTCGGCTCGCTCGCGTCGCTCGAGTCCGGCTCGCTCCTCGAGTGCCCCGTCTGCCGCATGGGCGTGGGGGATCTCGGAAGGGTGGCCGCCATCTCCTCGCGCGCGACGAACGGCTACGAGTACTACTGGGCGATCGTGGTGGAGGCCTCCCGGGAGTATCAGGTCGCCCGCAACGAGCAGGTCGCCGCCGAGCGGGAGATGAGGGAGATCGGCGCCGAGGGCTCCAAGGCCTTCCAGCAGGCCCTGGACCAGCTCGCCGTCCCGAGGCCGAGGCTCTGCCCGCCCGGTGCCTGGGGCGCGGTCTCGGTGGTCTTCCGAAGGGGAGGCACCGGAGCGCCCTCCGAGCTCGTGGGCGCCTTCACGAGGGGCGTCGAGCTGCCTCCCGGCGCGGCGATGTCGGCGGCGTGCCTCGCACCCGAGGAGTCCACGGACGGGAGCAACCTCCTCTCGCACGTGCTCGACGGCCTGCGTGGACGGGGGTTCGTGCTCGGGGACCTCGTCTACGACGTCACCGGGCTCTGGGGGCGGCTGCTGGTCTCCTACGGCTCCGCGTACGATAGCGCCTCCGATGCGATCAGTGGCTTCCTGGACGACGTCGACGGGGTCTTCGGCGGGACCGTCGGGGCCTGGATCAAGGGGAGGATAGAGGGCGTGGTGTCGAGGGCCGCGCTCGAGCCTGCGGACATGCGCCTCAGGAAGCCCGTCCTCGTGGGGACCCAGGAGGTCTTCGACAGGGCAGGCGTCGACGGGGCGGCGAAGGCCCGCGAGCTGGTCAACGCCCTGCCGGCCGCGGGGTCGGGCGAGGACGTCGCGCGGGCGCTCGGGCTCTGGCTCGTCGACGAGGCCAAGGTTCGCGCGTTCGAGGTCGCGGAGCTCCCCGTGCCTGGGACCGAGCTCTCGATTCCCCTGACCGTCGACCTCTCGCGGCTCGGGGGCCGGTGATGGGCGCGCGCGGGCGGGCGAGGGCGGATGGGTGCGGGGAGGCCTCGGGGGAGGCCGGCCAGATGGCCGTGGAGCTCGCCGCCCTCATCCCCGTCGTCGTGGTGGTGGCGCTCGTCGTCTACAACCTCGCGAGCTTCCTCGTGGCGTGCGCGGAGTTCGACAGGGCGTCCCAGAACGCCGTCGTTCTCCTGGGGGTCTCCCCCTCCGGGGAGCAGACGGAGTCGGGTGCGGCGGCGCAGGTGAGGGAGGCGGTCGCGGAGGCCGTGGGGCGGCAGGGGAGGTGCGAGGTGGACGTCTCCTGCGAGGGGGTCTCGCCGGACGCCACGGACGGGGAGTTCGTGATCTCGCCGCTCCTGACCCGCTACACCTGCCGGCTCTCGTTTCGGCCGTGGCCGGGCTCCTTCGTGCTCGCGGGCGTTCCCTTCGACTCGCCCCTCGTCCTGAGGCACGAGAGGTCGTTGGTCGTGGACAGGTTCAGGCCGGGGGTGGTCATGTGAGGCGCGCGGGCGAGACCCTGTCGGTGGGCTGGGGAGGCGCCGGGGCGCTGGACGTCCGCGTCCTCGCGAGCTGGCCGGAGCGCCTGGTGGGTCTGCTGGGGACGGACGGGACGGCGGGCGCCGTGCTGCTCGTCGGCTGCTCGTCGATCCACACCTTCGGCATGTCCTACCCCATCGACGTTGCCTTCGTGGATGGGGCGGGGCGGGTGGTGCTCGCGAGGAGGGCGCTCGATCCGGGGAGGCTCCTCGGGTGCCGGGGCGCGCGCCACGCGATGGAGAGGCCGGCCGCCGCAGGCGAGTGGCCCGGGGAGGGCGACGTCCTCGTCGCCCTCGGGTGCCGGGGCGTGCCCACGGCGGAGCCTGGGATCGGGCTGTCCGCCTTCCGGCGGGCGGGGAGGGAAGGGAGAGGGACGGATGGGTAGGGAGGACGTGCGGGTCCCCGGCGGTGACGGGGCGTCGGAGGCGGGGCGCGGGGCGGGCCTCACGAAGGTGTGCCCCTGCTGCGGGCAGCGGCTCTTCGCGGACATGGACGTGTGCTACGGCTGCCTCTACGACTTCAGGAGGCGCTCGGGCGGCGGGGGCTCGGGAGGGGTGGCGCTTGGGCAGCCGCCGCGCGCCGTCGCGCGCCCGGAGGGGGTCTTCCCGTCCGAGGGGGCGGCGGCCATGGGCCCCTCGCGCGAGGAGCCGGCCGGATGGGGCGCGGGCGCCGGCGGATCTCCGGCGGGGCCCAGCGATGGTCTGGACGTGGAGGGTCGGGGCGACTCCCCGGACAACCCCCTGGAGGGCCCCTGGGACGCAGCCCCGGAGGAGCCCTGGGACGCGGGGCTTCCTCCCGCCCCCCTCGACGAGGACGGCTGGCGCCCGTGCGAGCCGTCGTGCGCGGCCGCTCCCCCGACCGGCCGGCCTCCCACGCGCTTCGGTCTCAGGGTCGAGACCGGAGACGCGACCGTGGTGGTCCCCCTCGGGGAGGACGGCCTCGTCGTCGGCAGGGGCGAGTCGTGCGACGTGGTCCTGCACTCGCCCTCCGTGTCGAGGCGCCACGTGAGGGTCGTCCCCGCCGACGCGGGCGCCGTCGTGCAGGACCTGGGGTCAACGAACCCGGTGAGGCTCGGGGGAAGGCTGGTCACGGACGTGGCGAGGCTCCTGCCAGGCGAGGGGTTCGAGCTCTGTGGGGCCCGCGTCTCCCTCGTGAGGCTCCGCTGACGCGCTGGTGCCGGGGCGAGGCGCCGGGGCGTTGCGGCCTTGCACGCCCCCGCCCGGCACTCTGATATCCTTTGCCCAAGGTTCCCTGTGGCATTGGAGGTACCGATGAAGGTGACCCCAGCTTCCCACCGGCTCTCCCTGCGGCGCCTGGCCGCGCTCCTCGTCCTGCTCGGCGTCCTTGTGGCCTTGCCGACCCGAGCCGCGTGGGCGAAGGACTACTCCATAGACTCGGTCGACATCGACGCGACCGTTGCCGACGACGGGTCCGTGTCCGTGTCCGAGACGCGCACCTTCGACTTCGACGGGTCCTTCCACGGCGTGTACTGGAAGATCCCGAAGGGCGACTACGAGGGCCGGCGGGTCGGGGTCGAGATAGGCTCCGTCGGCATCGTGGAGAACGGCGCGTACCAGGAGTTCACCAAGTCGGACTCCGGTCTCGACGGGACCTACGAGGTCACCGACGAGCCCTCCTACGTCAAGGTCAAGCTCTACTCCGCGCACGAGGACGAGTCGGCCTCGTTCCGCATCGACTACACGGCCACCGACCTGGCGTCTCGCTGGTCGGACACGGGCGAGCTCTACTGGAAGTTCGTCTCGGACGGCTGGGACGTCGAGTCGAGAAACGTCACCTGCACGATTCACCTCCCCGTGCCCGCGGGGCAGTCCGTTGCCGCCGGGGACAACGTGAGGGCGTGGGGCCACGGCCCCCTGGACGGCTCGGTGGAGTTCTCCGGCAACGACGTCGTGTACACGGCGCCCGGCGTCGGGACTGACGAGTACGCCGAGGCCCGGGTGATCTTCCCCGCCGAGTGGCTCTCCGCCGCACAGCCCTCCTCAGAGGCGAGGCTCGACTCGATCCTCTCCGAGGAGGCCGCTGCCGCCGAGGAGGCGAACCGCGCACGGGCGACGGCGCGCGTCGTCACCACCGTCGCGGGCGTGGTGCCCATTGTGGTCTCCCTCCTCACGCTCGCCTACGCGATCTGGGCCCGCGTCCTCTACAGGAGGAGCCACAGGCCGCAGTTCGATGACAAGTACTTCAGGGACGTCCCCTCGGCGGACCATCCCGCCGTCCTGGGCGCGCTCCTGAACGCGGGCAAGCCGAGGGGCGAGGAGTTCACGGCCTCCCTCATGCGGCTCACCAGCATGCACGCGGTCGACCTCGACGTGGAGAAGGTCAGCAGGAAGGGCTTCCTGCGCGAGAGGACCGAGCAGGACTACCGGCTGGTGCTCAGGGGGTTCCCCGACGAGGCCTCCCCGGAGTCCTTCGGGTCCGCCGGGTCCGTGGCCCACGAGGTCGACGTCAAGACGCTCGGCTTCGTCTTCGACAAGGTCGCTCGCTGGGCGACCGGCGAAGGCAGCCGGGAGAGGGGCGCCTCGGTGCGCTTCTCCGACTTCGAGCGGGCCTCGAGGAGAAGGCCGGAGAAGTACGGGGAGGCCTACCAGGACTGGATGGACATGGTGTCCGCCGGCTGCGAGACCCGCGGCTTCTTCGTGGACGAGGGCAAGACGCACTCGGTCGCGCTGATGCTCCTCTGCGCCCTGGACGTCGTCCTGGTCGTCGTGACCTTCCTCCTGGGGCTCTGGTTCGGCTCGGACGGCCTCATGCTCGTCTCGCTGGTGCCCGTGGTTTCCGCCGTGGCCTGCGCGCTGCTGTCGCTCGGGCTCCGGCCGATGTCGCGCGAGGCGATCGAGCTGAGCGCGAAGCTCAAGGCGCTGCGTAACTGGCTCGAGGACTTCACGCGCCTCGAGGAGGCCTGGCCCCGCGACGTCGTGCTCTGGGACAGGCTCCTGGTGATGGCGGTCGTGCTCGGCGTCTCGGACAAGGTCATCGAGCAGCTCAGGGTCGCGGCCCCGGAGATGGTGTCCGAGCTGGACGACTACGCCCCCTCCTTCTGGTGGTGCTACCACGCCCCGGGCTCTGGTCCCGCGCCCCTCTCCGCCTTCAACGCCGTCAGCGAGAGCGCGCACAGCGTGTCCATGGCGGCGCTCGCCAAGTCCTCCGACAGCTCCTCCGGCGGCGGGGGCGGCGGCTTCTCGTCGGGCGGAGGCGGCGGCTTCGGCGGAGGCGGTGGTGGCGGCGCCTTCTAGCGCCAGGTCGCTCGCCATCGGGCCCAGCGCGGCACGGACGAGAGGGGGTCGGTCGGACGCTCGACCGGCCCCCTCACTCCCCGGGATGTCGGCTCCTGCGAGACGAAGCCTGGGCGACCTCGGGGCCGCTCCGCTACCTACTCGTCTTGCGCTCCGCGATCAGCTTGCTGAAGCTGGTGTCGCTGTGACGTGCCCAGAGCACGTAGAGGAGGACGGACGCGATGCAGGCGAGGGAGATGGCCGACCACATGGCCGTGTAGCCGAGCCCGGTGATGAGCGAGCCGGCGATGCCGCCGCCGATGCCGTAGCCGATGTCGTAGCCGCACAGGAAGGTGGAGTTCGCCGAGCCGCGGGTCTCGTCGGTCGAGGTGTGCACGGCCATGGACTGGAGCGAAGGCTCCAGTCCGCCGAAGGCGTAGCCGGCGAGCGCCGCCGAGAGCAGGAAGGTCGGGGTGCTGGGGACCAGCGCCAGGAGGAGCAGGGCGACGAGCATCGACGCGTTGCAGCTGTAGACGAAGAAGGCCTCGCCCCTCTCGTCGACCAGCCTGCCGAGGAAGACGCGGACGAGCAGGAGCATGACGGACATCACCACGAAGTAGAGCGAGCCGGAGGGCAGGCCCTTCTCGGCCGCGAAGATGGCGACGAAGTTCTCAAGCGCGCCGAACGTCGCCATGAACACCAGCATCGTCACGGTGGCGGGCAGCGAGTCGCGGTTGATGACGTGCCTGACGTCGAGCTTCTTGTGCGGCACGTCGACCTTCGGCGCGCGTACGAACGCGAAGAGCGCGAGGCCCAGGAGCGCGATGAGCGCGGCTGTGACGTAGAGGACGGCGAAGCCGAGATTCTCCATGAGCGAGAGGCCGAGGGCGGGGGCGATGGCCGACGCGAGGGCGGTCGCCATGCCGAAGTAGCCCATGCCCTCCGCGAAGCGTGGCCTGCAGATCACGTCTGACGCGACCGTCGCCGTGGTGGAGTTGGAGAAGGACAGGCCGAGTCCGTGCGTCATGCGAAGCACGATCGCTACCGAGAGCATGGGGACGAGGGCGTACCCGAGGGGCGCGAGGCCCATGAGCAGCAGCCCGATGACGAGTGCGGCGCGGCGAACGCCGTTGTCCAGCCACCAGCCCACGAAGGGCCTCACAACGACAGCTATAAGCGAGAAGAACGCGGCGCAGGCGCCGGCCACGGCCTCGGTCCCCCCGAGGCTCTGGACGAAGAACGGGAAGGTGGAGAGGCACATGATGTGGTTGGTGAACACGCACAGGTTCACGAGGATGATGAGGACGAGGTCCTTGTTCCAGAGCCTGGGTGCATGGGCTGCTGCCGCAGGCGTGACGGCGGCTTGCGCCCGAGAGCACTCGTCTCCGTGGGGCTTCTCCTCCTGGGTGGGTTGCATACCGATTTACCTCCATGTCGACCGGGTTCGGACAGATGCCCATGTGGTCGCGGAGGCGCGAGCGCCAGGAGTACGGCCACGATCAATCGGACTTACGCTCGTGGCTGCTCATTGACGGGATGCATTATAGCCGTAGCGCGCGATGGCGTCGGGGAACCTCCAAGGTTGGGTCGTGCCCGCAGCCCTTGGTGGGGGCGAGCCACCTGGCGGGTGCCTTTTCGCGTGCGCGGCGCCCTACGGAGGGGCGTCGCTCGAATGTGAAGATTCCCCCAACGTCCGCGCGGCGGGTGCTAAGGTGGGGCTTGCGTGTAGCGCAAGGCCCCCACCGTCGGCGTCCGTGACGCGACCCGGCCGGGGGCTCTTGTAGTAGGCAAAGCGTGCAGCCCTCGGGCTGCACGCTTTTTTCGTCACGTGACCCTGAGTCGCGCGACCGATGCGGGGAACCGCGGGAGGGGAGTTCGCATGCCCAGGAACAAGGCCCAGGGGGCCATCTTCGGGATCTTGATGTCGATCACCATGGCGTATGGCATGGAGGTGTACAACGTCGCCTGGAAGGCGGGCATCCCGACCATGCCCGGCGGCTTCTCCAACATGACGAACGACGTGTTCTTGAGTGCCCTCGTGGAGGCCTCGTACATGTGGCTCTTCGTCTTCCTGTTCTCGAACCTGTGGGGCACCCGTGCAGGCGCGCGCCTGTCCGCCGGCCTGGTAGACCCCGCTCGCGACAACGCCTTCCTCTGCGGCCTCGTCCGCTCGGGGTGCACCGTGCTGGTCATGTGCCCGACCATGAGCATGGTCGCGTCGATCCTCTTCAACGTCGTCCTCGGCGGCATGCCGTTGGCGCAGCTCCCTGCGATCTGGGTGGGTACGGTGATCAAGAACTTTCCGATGGCGCTGCTCTGGAACGTCTTCGCCGCGGGTCCCGTGAGCAGGCTCGTCTTCTCCAAGGCCTTCTCGCGCGTGGGCGAGGACAAGGACAAGGACGTCCGCGAGTCCGAGAGCCCTCTTGTTGAGGACGTGGAGTAGGCGAGCGCAAGGCGGTCGCGACGGCGCGGCCCGGGCATGCGGGCGAGGGGCTTGGGCTGCGCCGTAGGTCATTCGGACGAAGGGCGGCGGCCGAAGCATCTGGCCTGAGCTTTTTTCTAGGGGGAGAGGACGGGCACTACGCCCCCTGATTCAACGACCGAGGTTGATTCCTTGTCTGCAAGGTAGTCTGCAAAAAGAAAGCAGGCCAGAGGACAAGCCTCTGACCTGCGTCTTTGTGGTGGCGGGGAAGGGAATCGAACCCCTGACACGGGGATTTTCAGTGTCTTATTGCTCAGGAACGACCATTTTCGTGCGGAATCATCGGAGCACACACATCGGTTTATCAGGTATTTCTCTAATCCATCGGAATACGCCGAACCTAGCGGATGTATAATTGTGGGTGAACAGTTGGGTGAACAGTTCCAAGTAACCCCCGATGGAGGAGCCAAGATGGAGTACACGAACGGATTCGTCAAGCAGCTAGTGAACAGGCCGGGTCAGCCGTGGGTGGGATACGTCAAGGATTCCAACCGGAGGCAGAAGTCCAAGACCCTCAAGACCTACGTGAACAGGAACGGCAAGACCTCACCCGTCAAGACGGAGGACCAAGCGAGGACGGCACTGGACCAGTGGCGCACGGAGCTGGAAAACGCCGCCATCAGGGACGCCGACAACATCCCACAGGCATCAACCCCGGTCGCTGACTACGTGGACGCCTACGTAGATGACCTTGAGGTCACTCAGTCCGTGGAGCCGAGCACCGTGGACGGCTACCGCAAGAGTGCCAAGTACGTCAGAGAGAGGTTCTCCAAGACCCCCATGAGCGACCTCACCACCGCCATGGTGCAGAAGTGGGAGGGTGGACTAATCAAGCGCGGTCTCTCCGCGAGCACCGTGGGCAAGGCTCACAGATTGTTGAAACAGGTATGCAAGCACGCTGTTCAGGTACACGACCTCACATGGAACCCGTGCGACGCCGTGAAGCCTCCGCGCCGCAAGGCACCGGACCCGAACAGCCTCAGCGCACAGGACGGAGCGCGTCTCGCCATGACGCTGGCGGCGATGGAGCCGACACCCGTTGTCACCGCCGCGACGCTCTCTCTGTTCTCAGGCATGCGGGAGGGCGAGGTCGCTGGACTCCGTTGGCGGGAGTGCGATTTCGACAACCGGGTCATCCACGTCCGCGAGTCCATCGGCACGGCATCAGGCGGAACGTTCAGCAAGACCCCAAAGACCAGCGGGAGCCGCCGCGACGTACCCCTCACCGACCAGATGCAGACCGCGCTAGAGGCACGTAGAGCCAAGATGACGGAGGAGTGCGAGGAGGCAGGCATCGACACCGACTCCGACGATTTCGAGACTTATTTCGGCTCGTTGTACGTGCTGGGGACGGCTGACGGTCGCTGGCACAACCCGACCAGCCTCAGCCGCGAGTGGTCCGCGCTGGCATCCGCCATGGGTCTCGTAGGCTCTCAGGGACGCCGGGTCTGCTACCACGACTTGCGTCACTCGTTCGCCACCCGTGCCATAGCAGCCGGGGCCGACGTGAAGTCCGTGGCATCCGTGCTGGGGCATGCCAACGCCGCCATGACGCTCAACATCTACGCATCCGCCGACCCGGACGCCACCGCGAGGGCATCGCGCCTAGTCTCGCAGGAACTTGAACCGAGCGAGTTCACCGTACCGTACACCATCGTGAAGGGATAGCCGCCATGCAGGCAAACGAGATACTACCGTCTCCGAACTACCCGGACCCCAAGCACCCGCTGGCAGGCTTCTACGCGAGGTCATGGGACAGGGTAGCCGACGAGTTCAATCTACCCAAGGACATAGACCGCATCGGCACCCGACTACAGGACGAGAGGGTCTCCGTGAGAATCGCGGAGCTGGCAGACGAGCAAGACCTCACCCAAGGCGAGATAGCCTCCAAGATGGGAGTGGGAGCGGATACCGTCTCGCGTCTGTTCAACGAGCCATCCGGGGCAACCCTTGAGAACGTGACCAAGTTCCTCAGTGTGTTGGGATGCACGGTCGAACAACTCCGTGGGGAGGATGGTCCGAGGCCGTCAGAGGAGATTTCGTCCATGTACGACGCCCTCAGCGAGACGAGCCGGGAGATGGTCTCCAAGTTGGTCCAACGGCTCTACGGATTCGAGCACTTGAGCTGATTGTTACAACTCCGTTAATCGTACTTTTGATGGTCCCTCCGATTTCTTGAGCGGGAATCGGAGGGATTTTCCTATACCGCGAGACCTCCTCCGACATTTGGTCCGATTGTCGTAATTCAGCAGGTAAAACGCCAAAAATGCGCATGCGGAGCCGAGGGTAATCTACGGATAGCCAAGGCCGAGGCGCAACTATTCGGAACAACGCGAGGAGGACGGATGTGCGAACACATCACGATTCCAACGGAGGCTAGAGACCTCAAGACCCTACCCCTCATGCTGGATGTGGAGACCGCGAGGCAGGTACCCGGTTGCTCAGACCGCTACATGCGGACCCTCTGCGAGTCCGGTCAGGTCCGGGCCGTGAAGATGGGCCGAGTGTGGCGGGTCAACCGTGACAGCCTCCTGGAATTCTGCGGACTCGCATAGGAGGCACCATGACAGCAAACGACAATGCCGTGCGCCTGTTCCCCGTGGAGAAGTTCGCAGACGGCACGGCATCCGATGACACCACCATCATAGACCTTGAGCGAGCCGAGCGAGGCCGTCTCATGTACGACCATTGTGACCGCTGGACCCATGACAACGAGGACGCCGCGAGCTACGTGGAACGTGCGGTCCTCAACGCCGTCCGCCATGGTCGCAGGGTCTCCGTCCGCGAGAAGTTGGAGCGGGTCCGCTGGGGAGATTTCACCGACCTGTACGGCAAGCCCACATGCGCGAGCAACAACCTATCCGCACCGCTGGCACGCCGCATCATCGAGCGACACCCGGACGCAAAGCCCTACATCATCTTGAGGCCGTCCGTCTGCGACGAGTACGACCTCCTAGCCTCCGAGGAGCAAGCATGAGTGCAGCCGAGGTCAAGTCCATCGCGTTCTACAGGTCATATTTCGAGGCGGGTCAGCTCCTCAGCGATGAACAGCGTCACAGGCTCTATGACGCCATACCAGAGTTCGCGTTCTGCGGAGTGGAACCCGATTTCGACGGGGACGTCATGCTCCAACTCGCGTGGTCCCTATGCAGGCCGAACGTCGAGAAGTCCGTCGAGAACGCCCTCAACGGCAGCAAGGGTGGCAGGCCCAAGAAGCAGGAACTACCTTGATCGAAAACGCCCCTTAAAACCCCGGTTTTTACCGATAGGAATTGAGGAGAGTTGAGATGACCAGATTTGAGAGGACAGAGTATCCATGAATTCGACGCCTGTTGACGGACTCGCCATCATCGAGGGATTCGCGGAGAACGAGGGCCTTGAGTACGTCCTACAGTTCGGAGACCTTGAGGAGTGGTACCTCCGTTGGATGGAGAACGGCTGGCAGGACAATGACGGCAGGGACATGAACCAAGGCGTCATCTACAGGGACAACGGCACCAAGCGACTACTACCACGATGGGCATCCATGCTTCTGGGGCTTGAGCGTGGGTACAGGCGGCAGGCAGGCACGGAGGACATATGAGCCAACGGTCCACACTCCTCACCGCCATCGATGACGTACTCCGTCAGCCATGCCGAGACCCCGTATCCGGTCAGACCGTCAGGGGGACGGAGCTACTACGACGGACCCTCCTCCGCATGAGCGACAACGGAGACGGGGAGGCCGAGGAACTTCTACAGGTCATAGAGGAGAACCACAGGCGCAAGAGACGCCGCAAGAGATAGGAGCAACGATTGAACAACGAGAACCTAGTCAGTCTGGCAGACCGACCAGCCGAGGAGCGGAGGAGCATAGCCTCCATGGGCGGCATCGCGTCTGGGGAGGCACGACGGGAGCGCAAGGCCCTACGCGAGGCGTTCGAGATAGCCCTCAATTGCCCCGTCACCGTCGATGGGACGGAGATGCAGGCCATTGACGCCGTGGCACTCGCCACAGTTGAAGCGGCCATGAACGGGGACATGAGGGCCGTCGTCATCCTACGCGACACCTGTGACGGCAAGCCCGTCGAGCGCATCGAGGCAACGCCCGCAATCAGCGAGGAGACCCGCCTAGAGGTGGAGCGTCTGCTTTTCGGAGACGATGACGAGAACTAGACAAGAGGAGAAGCAACTATGGCAATCCGTGAGACCGGATACATCCGAAACATGCTGAAGCAGACCGGACCAGTGCAGCAGCCCCATTACACCGATGATGGATATCAGGCAGGCGATAACGTCGAGGGCGGATTCGAGGTAGCAGACAAGCCCGAGACCCCGGAGCACATCGCCATCCACATGGGGCCTCAATACATCGTTGACAACAGCGACATGGAGTCTCGTTTCCGGGAGGCAGAACAGAACCCGTCCTCCGAGGTCATCCACCTAGGCAACACCGTCAGATACGTCATGGAGGACGAGGAGACCGAGGCGGACCGCAAGGCCAAGAGGGCCGAGGCCATCGCCAAGGCCGTGGAGCTGGCAATCAGGAACGGGGACATTGACCCGGAGGTATTCGACCAACTGTAGACCGACGCCGGGGCTTGTCCTTTCACCCGGCATGGTCATTCTGTGGGAGTGCACACCCACAGGAACGGCACCCGTCCACCGTGGCGGGTGCTTTTCTATGACACTCAGAAGGGCCGATTTTGGAGCAAATCTGGCCTTTTGGGTGAACTCAGGGTGAATCGATGGGTGAACAGAATCGGGGCATGAAAAAACCTCTGACCCATTTCAGCAGGTCAGAGGCCCTAAATTCGATGGTGGCTGGGGAGGGAGTCGAACCCCCGACACAGGGATTTTCAGTCCCCTGCTCTACCAACTGAGCTACCCAGCCGAAGTGCTCTCTTCGAGCTCGTTTAATATACCAGACTTCGAGCGAGTGTCAAACGGATTCGGGACTTTTTTCTGAGCTTTGTGGAGTCGCTCTACGTGGTGGATTGAATTTGTAAGCGCAACACTGCATTCCGAAGCGCAACGTTTGCATCAAGTCCTGCAGAATGCGGCGGAAGCGTTGCGGCAAGGCGTGCAA
>Ga0256406_1005926_pt1 | contig 12655 bp, 13 predicted proteins | sample RumenRJG_03DNA_FD_185986 | JGI IMG/M metagenome (GOLD analysis project Ga0256406, IMG submission 185986) | Bovine rumen microbial communities from Lethbridge, Alberta, Canada - RJG_03 | ecosystem: Host-associated > Mammals > Digestive system > Stomach > Rumen | place: Canada: Alberta | collected...
TTCCGTTTTCAGGCAAAAAGGATGGTCGGTAAACGCCGAATCTTTTTTGAAAAATGTACTCACGAGGCATAGAAAAAGTCCGAAAACCCAGTGTTTATGCCGGGTTCCGGACTTTCAATATTTATTCGTACTCGCTAAGTCAAAAGTGATTCTAAGTGTTTTTGTTTAGGGTTTGTGATACGATTTGATTTCATTTGCGTTCAGTTATCCTGCGTCTATGGGCTATCTGAACTGTTGTTATCAAAATGTTATCAGCCGCTGTTATCACCTGACAAAAGCAGCCTTCTCCTTCTGGCTGAGATCGACCACTTTGACGCCTTTTTCCCGGGCATACTTCATCAATCCCTGAGATCCATCTTCTTATCAATCTGGCTGAGCAGAATCGGTTCAGAAGTATGCTTCAGGGATTTTTCATATTTATTCTTCCAACCGTTCATTTCGCTCCTGCTGCTGCAGATAGAACAGCATCTTCTGTGTTTCGATCTCTTCTCTCAATTCCGCCTCGGTCGGTAAGTACAGTTTATATTTTACGGCAAACAATTGCTCGCTGCCATGCATGACGGAATATCTGGCAATATCATCATCTGTATCAGCACACAACACCACTCCAAGTGTAGGATTATCACCTTCGCCTCGTTTCATCTCATCATACATGCGGACATACATATCCATCTGACCAACATCCCTATGCGTGATCTTATCTGTCTTCAAATCAATAAGGACAAAGCACTTCAGAATGTAATTGTAAAATACAAGGTCAATGTAATAATCATCTTTTTCCGTCCGGATATGCTGTTGTCTTCCCACAAATGCATAGCCCTTTCCAAGCTCCATCATGAATTTCTGTAGATTATCGATGATAAACTGCTCAAGGTCCGATTCGCGAAAAGAAGTGTCCTCCGAGATTCCAAGAAATTCAGCAATGACTGGATTTTTAATGAATTCCAATTTATCCTGTTGATATCTGGATGTCAACTGCTCCATCTCTTCTTTTACCGGCCTCTGATCCTGCGATTTCAAAAGCCTGTAGTAGTATTGCGATGAGATATTCCTCTGAAGCGTTCTGAAGTTCCAGACCTCACGCAGGGCTTCTTGCTCATACCAGTCTCTTGCGTCCTTATCATGTACCTGAATCAGAGCTCGATAATGCGTCCAGGACAGTATGGGTGATTTTCGACTCACAGCGTCAAAAATCTCAGGGTAATATTCATAGAATTTAACAAAGCGATAGAGATTACTTGCATCAAACCCAGGACCTGCATATGGCGCTCTCCAACGGCCGGTTTTGCGGAGCAAAACGGCCGCGATGCGCTAGCTAACGGTCGCGATGCGTAGCAAGAGCGGCCGGAATTAGTCAACGAAGCCATTCGTTCTTTCTTTGACTCATAATCCTGTGGCTACCATAATTAGACCAGCCCACCATGAAGAAGGTGGAGACAGTCTTTTAAGGAGGTAGCCATGAGATTAGACTACAAGAGCATCATCATTAAACACTATGTATTGCACATGAGCGGAGCAGAGATCGCCGCCCAGATCAACGCCAGCAAGTCTGGTGTGAACGGATTCCTGAAGGCCTTTGAAAAGGCGGATAAGGTTTCCTTTCCACTTCCGGCAGGAATCACCAACGATGGAATCTTCGCGCTGGTGTATGGAGAGAATGAAGGTAGCACCGGCCGCGACGAAAGATACGAGCTTCCGGATTATGCCGAGGTCCACAAACAGATGACCACCCGGAAAAACATGACCCTCATTTTTCTTTGGAACCAGTATTCCAGATCCTGTGCCAGGCAGGGAGTGAAGGCCTATTCCTACAGGCAGTACTGCCAAAAGTTTGGCGACTGGTGCAACGCCAATGACATCACCCTGACAATGATTGCTTACAGCGGACAGTCAATGGAGGTTGATTTCGCCGGTAATACGCTTCACATGGTTGATCGTCTTACCGGAGAGGTACGGGTGATCGTTGTTTTTGTAGCAATCCTGCCTTACAGCCAAAGGATCTACGCAGAGGGGATGCTCTCCACGAAAGAGCCTGAGTGGATCAAGGTAAACAACCATGCCCTTGATTACTTTGGAGGCGTTCCCGCAATTGTTGTGCCGGATAATTGCAAGCAGGCGGTCATTGCAAACAAGGACTGGATCGATCCGGAACTCAATCAGGATTATGCCGAGTGGGCGGAACACAACAAAACCGCAATTCTTCCCGCAAAAGTACGACGGCCCCGGTTCAAGAGCCATGTTGAGGGCGCTGTGAAGATCCTTGAACAAGGCCTTTTCCATGTCCTTGAAGAGCGGCAGTATTTTAGCCTTGAAGACTTTAACGCCGATCTCTGGGAAGAAATCGACAAGCTGAATGATAAACCCTTTACGAATAAGGAGCACTCCAGGAACTATTACTGGGAAGAAGAAAAGCAGGATCTCATGCCACTCCCCTCCGTGCATTACCAGTACACGGAGAGGAAAATGGCAAAGGTATCAAGCGACTTCCACGTACGCTTTGACAATGCTTATTATAGCGTAGATAAAGCATATTTGCACAAGGATGTGCTCATTAAGGCGACGACCAGCATCGTCAAGATTTACAGCAAAGGCGGCCAGTTTATCTGTGAGCATCGGAGGGCTCGTTATAAGGGGCAGCATGTAACAGATGTTAGTCATCTTCCACAGCATTTTTCATCCTATCGTTCATGGAGCGGACCGTATTTTATCGGGAAAGCAATGGAGGTCGGTCCCAATACTGTAGAGGTTGTCAAACAGGTCCTGGCCAGTAAAGAGCTCGAGGTACAGACCTACCGGCTTTGCGTTGGTATTCTTGGTTACAAGGACAAGTATGGGAAGAAAGCTCTCGAAGAATGCTGCCATAGAGCACTCGAAATTAACAGGCCGTATTACTCATACATCAAGAACACAATCAGTGCAGTCTCAGAGGAGCTGGGCATTAAGCCTTCAACAGGTAATAAAGATACCGGCGTTGAAAGAGGCGGAATCCCAAGACCAAGCAGAGCTTCCGACATAAATACGCTTTTGTCCAAGAGCAAAAATCTTTTGGATAAAGATAATTCCGATGATGCCGCTTCTACTGACGGAGAGGGGGTGTGCATGCTGTGAAGACAACTACAACAGCCCAGGCAATTGACCCTATTGTCGATGAGCTCATGACCATTGGAATGAAAAAGACAGCCGAGACTCTTGATGAACTGTACAACACGCCAGCATTCCTGGAGATAGACCGTGTAGAACTGCTCACAAGACTGATTGAACCGGAATACCATGCGTTCATCAACCGGCGTTACACATCCAGGCTGAAATTTGCACATCTGTCCGGATGCCCTCAGGAACTCAGCAGTTGCGTAGATTCGGCGGATCGTGTTTATGTTCCGGAAGGGGTCGTAAAGACGCTAAGCACCGGCAACTATATCCGTAATGGCATGAATATATGCATACTTGGTGCTTCAAACAGCGGGAAAACATACCTTTCTAAAGCAATGGGTATTGCTGCCTGCACGGATTTTACGGTTGAGTATTATTGTACCGAAGAATTGATAGAGCAGCTCAGTGATATCAAGGAACAGGATTTAGCCAAGTATAATAAACGCAAGAAGCATCTGTGCAAACTGGATCTGCTAATACTTGATGACTTTCTCCTGCACTCTATCACAGATGAGCGGCAGGTCAAGGTCCTGCATGAGCTCCTGAACAAAAGGGCCGAAGCGCTCAAGAGTACCATTGTTTGCTCGCAGCGATTGCCGCAGAACTGGAAAGTGATGATCCTTAACGATGAGATTGCCGCAGATGCTATCGAAAAGAGAGCCACGAAGCATTATATCGTTATGATCGAGTCAAAGAAGGACGAGTAATAAATAATCATCCAATGAGTTGTCCAATGGTCGGTATCAGGTTCGCCGGCCGACCGTTGGGCTTCCGCGCTGCGACCGTTGGCTAACGCATCTGCGACCGCCAGCCCCCGCAAATTGCAGGACCATAGGTTTGTTTCAGATCTTTTGAAAGCTGCTTAATCACCTGCGCTCCATATTCAGCTTTTCCTCCGTGGAGTTCTTCTTCTGTAATGCGCTTCCCCAAAAGCCAGTTTCTCATGACAAGTGAATAATTCACTGCTCCATGAGCAAACTTCTGAGCGCTGTCGATTATCTCAATCGCATCAGCGAGAAGGTCTCCAGTATTTACATAAGAAAAATCAGCTGATGATGCTAATGATAACATGTTAATTTCCATCTGATGCTCCTAAAAATCATTTTCGACTCATTGCGTCGAAAATTCATTTCACAACTACTGGGCATTAGCGTTTACTATTTGTAAACTCGTCTTGCAATCTACTAAGATGCTCTTCACATGAATACTTCTCCATACCTACCAGTCCATATTTGTACTTATACACACATTGATTACTGCAGTTGTACTCTGTACATTTCCGTGAAGAGTAATCTCCTTTTTTTAACGAAGCACCCGACAAATTAGCAGCCAGAATCCCAATTGCTATTGCCGCAATAATACTAATAATAATCGGTGTACCACAACCAACAGCTTGTTTTGGTTTTAGCAGCTTTATGACGCCAAACATCAATATGCATCCAATAATAACGAAAGCAGCACAACCAATCATAATACCTGCAAATCCATCAGGTTTTCGAATTATTGTGTTAATTGAATCAAAAATTATCAAAGCTACAACAATTACTAATATTGAGGCTCCCGCTGCAATAATTGTTTTATTAACTCTTCTCTGCGCTGCTTCATTTTCTATCTTCCTTTGATACGCTTCTTCTTCCTTTTTTCTCTTCTCTTCAAGTCTGTACCGTTTTATAGAATCACTTTCATTTATTAGTGTCTCCAACTGGGTTAGCGTCTCAAGCAAATTCTTTTCCGATGCAGAAGACTTATATTTTGCGTCGCTGCTTTTACTCGCACTTTCTCTTCTCCAGGTGTCTATCTGTTTATTACGTTCTGATGCACTTAAAGCTGTAGTAATTCCAGCTCCAACACCAGCAAGCCCTTGCGCAGCTCCGCCTGCTATATAAGGATCAACTTTATGTGTCTTATATGCTTTTACCGTTTCCGCCGCAGCCAATCCAGAATCAAGTAGATCTCTATAATAAATGGTAAACTGATTTGTAAAGACTTCATACAAAGAATCCAAACGAGCACCAAGGGCAGGATTCTCTTTCATACAAAGTGATATAAATAGATCTTTGTTCTGAAGCAACTCTTTACAACGATTCTTTTCATTATCAGTCATTATTCACTTGCCTCCAATTCATGGTTGTGCCTCTATTTCTGTCTACTCCGCCCCACCGGTTCTGTATTTCTTTTGTGGTCAATCAAGGCTCGTGTTCTCATTGTCACATATTCCAATTTCTTGCTCTGGTCTCGTCTTTCCTGTGGCTTCTGGCAACACAAGATATGAAAGTAACGAAGCAACTGACTATTTCTGTTCTATCCTATCATTACTTGATTTCTTCTCCAACTGCCTCCGTATTGACGTGGCTTTGCTGGTGAGCTGTTTGACAATCAGATTCCCACTTTCCGCTGTACCCCGTACTTGCTCCGTTGTAATCTGCAGCTTGAGTAGAGCATGAAACAGGGCATTTCTCTGCTCTTTCCATTCAGCGATGGAATCAAGCAGTTCTTCCGACAGGTATTTATTTTCAAGGCTGTTCTTCCTTCTGCGTAATTCTCTGACACGCGCCAATTTCCTTGCTAATGTGCTGTGTTTCTCCGGGTTGAATACGCCCTCATGCCGAAGAATGGACTCCAGACGGTCTTCCATAATGGCATACTCTATGGCGATGGCTTCAATATAGAATTCGTTCTGCAATGCCTTCTTGAGCCGTGTAGTCTGTTCCTTGTAATTCAAGTATTTCTGGTTATTGTCGATCATAGTCAAACCTCTCGCTTAAAGGGAGTTATTCTCCAAAACTATTCTGCTGCATCTTCTCGTTTATTGCGTCCACAGCATTTTGCTGCGTGGATTTCTGACTGATGCAAAGGTTACCGTACTGCTTTACGACCAAGAAAGATAATGTGTAATCTCATAGCCCCGGAGAAGAAGAATTTCGCATCCCTCTTGGATAATACTATTTGTAATCCATCATATCGTCTCTCCGTTCTCAAGCACGAACTCCCGCCTGAACTGCGTTCCGGTAGCTTTGGCTATTCGTTCCATGTCAATCACAGACAGAGATTCACGGTGAAGCTTGCCATTGAAGTTTTGCGGCGAAGTACCAAGCCTTCTGGCAAGCTCAGAAACACTGATTCCGCTTCTAACACATAATACTTTCACCTGCTCTTCTATGGTCATAAAAGGCTCCTTTCAACTCCTTTCAAATATCTCGACTATAAGATATATTATAAATTATAGAGTTTAAATTGTCAACATGACGACTTTGCCAACTGTTTTTGCGCTTTTTGGCGCTGTTTTGGCCGGCGTATTTTGGCTGGCTGTTTTGGCTACCCAAAGCCGTACCAGATTCGATACACCTTCCAATCAAACCTCCAGGCACGAAAAAAGCGCCTGTTTTCACAGGTGATTCCCGATCATAACAGACGCTTGTCAACGTTCCATATTCTGTTGTCGTTTCTTCGGTGGCTTACAGTTTTTTCTTGCAGCATTATAGGCATCCGCCTCAATCTTTCCTCTGGCAAGTCTCGCCCGGATTGATTCTTTAATCGGTTCTTTGATTTCATTCTTGGTCTCCGGTGTACGGAACATGGCCGCCAGCCTGTCAGAGATATGTCGCGTCATTCCCTTGAACCGATCCATGATTTCAGCGAAGACCCCTTCGATTACCCGGACCGTATCCGGAGCAAAAATATACCCGTGCAGGATCACGTTTTTCTCATCGGCTATAATTTCAAAATCTTCATTTCTGACTTCTTCTTGGACTTTGTCCGTCACCGCCTCGACTGCCTGCATATAAGCAACTTCTGCGATTTCATCCACGAAGCTTTCTGTGTCATTAAGCTTGATCGTCAATTCAGCTAGTTTCGTTTCCTGCTCGGAAATCTCTTCATTCTGTTCCGCCATTTTTTCTTTTTGCTTCATCAGGATATAATCCTGTTTCTCCAGATAAGCTCTTCCGCCATATTCCGGTTCCTGATCCAAATGCAGTCCGTGCCTCTGGCAGATATCAAAAAGCATCACGCGGCAAACGGCATCAAAAGTCATCTTTCTGTTGTTCAGCCTGCTCGGTTTCTGATCCGGATTCGGAAGATCAAAACCCAGGACTTCCAGTGCCTTTTCCTGCTGCGGTGCAATCTCGCCGTATCGGTTTTCACAATCAAAGACGTGCCGTTCATGGATGTGCGGAGTTGCCTCGTCCAGATGCAGCGACCAGTCCAAGATGTGGATGTGCTCTCCGAAACGGAGATCAAATTCTTCAAAAAACTCCACCGCTATCTGTGCAAGAACTTCAGGCGGAACCGTTTGCTCAATTGTCCCGATCTGGAGTAGCGATTCTTCCGGGCAGGTCTTCTTATCCAGTCGAAGATCCTCCGGAGTGCGATCTCTGTTCGAGTGTCCGGTCTTCCTGTTGCGCTCATGCTGAGCTTCACAGAAATCATCATATCGGTCAGAGTAGAAAGTTTTTTCCACCTGTTCAAAAGAATAAATGACCCTGTCTTCCTGTTCCTGATCTGTCGGAAAGTGAAATCCCTGATAGCAGTCCCAGTAGACATTTTTCTTTGCCCTCTCTTCATCAATGTGCTCACTGTTCGCGACATCGAAGCGGCGGTCATTGTGCTTCGGATTGTAAGCTCCGTTCTTGCCGGATCTTCCATTGTGTCTTGTCAATTTCATTTTCTGCTGTCACCGCCCTTTCTTCTTTTTGATAAACCCTGTTTTCACCTGCCTCTCAAAAAACGCGAAAATAGGAAAGAGTGTCGGCAGGTAATACCCAGTACGAAGTGTCGATTCTCAACACATTCACTGGGCGGGGCTGTCTGTCCTCGACCCGATCAGGGCGCTTCCCCCCTGAACCCAGAGCAGGCGTTTCCACCCTGCACCCGGACAAGGGCGATGCTCTCCCTTGACCTTGCTCCGAAGGAAAAGAACAGAATCGAATCTGTCCGATTTGTTCTTATCCCTTCGGTTCCATCGCATCCCATCTTATCCATCCCATCCGTGACGATTGCGACGGTTGTGACGATCATTTCGTGACCACACCAGGTCTTATTTTTATCGTCACCATCGTAACGACCGTCACGCTTCTTTCTCCTCTCGGCGAAAGATAATCTGTCGGCCGTTATGGGTATGGGTATTCTCATACAGGATTCCGTATTCATTCCACAGACGGGATGCATTGATATTCAGCTTCATTGTCAGCTTGTTCGGCTTCAGATCTGTCTTCAGCACTTCCGCCAACTCTGTCGCTGTCCCGCACCAGTCCGGATGCTCTCCAGATAGCATACCGGCCAGTGCATCCAATATGGGATCCGGTATTGGCGGCAGACTTTCTGATTCCGCCTTCTCCAGATCCCATACAAGCGTCTCTTCATTTCGCTTCAGATAGATGGATTGATCGGGCTGATCTCTCCCCGAGATATCCAACACAGCCTCACTGCTTACGCGCTTATCCTTGTGCAGAAGGAAAGCGCCGTCCGCAGCCCCCATCAAACCGTTCGTGCCGGAAATCATTTCAAATTTGTCATCGGCCTGCTGTTTTCTGGTATGATGTACCAGAAGCAGACAGATGCCGGTATAATCCGTAAATTCCTTCAGTCTTGCGATCACTTCATAATCGTTTGCGTAGCTGTACTGGTCAGCACCGGCCTCACGTATTTTCTGCAGCGTATCGATAATCACAAGTGACGTATCCGGATGATCCCGTACGAATCTCTCCAACTGATCAATCAGCAATCCGGATAATGAATCCGCCCTGGTGGCGAGGTGAAGATGTTCCGTGCAGTCCGTCCCGAACATACGGTATAGTCGTTCCTGCAATCGCTTTTGTTCATCTTCTAGAGCCAGATAAAGTGCCGTACCCTGTCTTACAGGAAATCCCCACAAAGAAGTTCCTGTCGCAACATGGTAGGCGAATTCCATCATAAGAAAGCTTTTCCCCAATTTGGGAGCACCGGCAAATAGATAGGTCCCGGGATAGAGCAATCCCTCTATGACCGGAGGTCTGGTCTGAAACACCTTCTCGTACAGCTCGCTCATTGTGACTGTTTTCAGTTGTTTAGCATCATGATAGATCTGCAATTGCTCCGCCACGGTAAGCGGCCTTCCGGAATCGATGCTGCGGTCAGATTCCGGAGCAAATGCCCTGGAATCTCCAAACAAACCGTTGCAATCGGTGTTTCTATCGCTTATACTCGTCTTGTCAAAAATATGGGACGATTGCTCCTGATCTGCGCCAACAGACCAATGTGGAGCAGTCGTTTTCTTTTCATCAAACATCCGCGTCCTCCTTCATTCCTTCCATGATGGATGAGATAAGATCGATACGTATCAGAAGCTCCGGATCCACGTTTTCTCCGGTGTTTATGCGCTTCAGCTCCGACAGGATCTTTCCCATCTCGATTTTTAACCCGCGGTATACTTTCGGGTTGCCCTGCACTGTAACTGTCATATCCGTCAGTCGCCTCGTAATATAATCCTGTTTTGTAAGACCGGTGGCTTTCACAGCTGACTCGATGAGTGCATCCTCTTTCGGAGAGACACGGAAAGCCACTGTTATATTCCTCCAACGTCCATGTTGGTCAAGATTCTTTGCTGACATTATTCTTTTTCTCCTTCGTCCAATTCGGCTGCGTTCCATTCCCGGTCAAGGAAATCCGCCATCTCATTCTGTTTATTGGGAAACAGATGCGCATAATGGTAGGTGATCCTGTCCCCGCCGTGACCAACACGTTTACCGATCTCAAAAGCAGAAAAGCCTTTGTTGATCAGAAACGACACATGAGAATGTCTGAGGTCATGGACACGGATACGAGGCACACCGGCCTCCTTACTTCCGCTTTCAATCGCTCTGCACAGATTACTCTTGGTCAGCTGGAAGATCCTGTCCTCCGGATGGATGTTATAGAAGCAATGAGCCAGACAATCCTGCATCTCATCACAGAGGAACTGCGGAATACTGATTGTACGGACACTGTTCTCTGTCTTCGGCGTTGTGATCACATCTCGTCCCCTTAATCTCTGATAGGATTTATTGATTCGAAGGGTTTTCGCATCAAAATCGAAATCTTCAGGGGTAAGAGCGAACAGTTCTCCTTCACGCACGCCTGTCCAATACAGGACCTCAAAAGCGTAATAATAGATCGGCTTATCCATCATCACCTCAGCAAATTTCTGATATTCCTCTTTCGTCCAGAACTTCATTTCCCGGCTTTCTTCCTTGCCCATGTTCCCGGCACGCTGCGCAGGATTCACTTTCAGATCGTAATATTTGATGGCGTGATTGAAGATCGCGCTGAGCTGATTGTGAATAGACTTCATATAAGTTGGGGACAAAGTCTTTCCATCCGTTCCGGGAAGCTTCATCACTGTGTTCTGCCAGTCCACAATATCCTTCGGCGTGATCTCCGATAATTTACGCTTTCCCAGATAGGGAAGGATCTTACTGCTGATGATACTATCCTTCGTCATCCATGTGTTTTCCTTCAGCCTGGGCTTGAGATCCTCTGAGTAAAGCTCATAGAAACTCTCCAGCGTCATATCGATGTCCGCTCGTTTCTGAAGCTTGAACTGCGCCTCCCACTCCTGCGCTTCACGCTTTGTTGAAAAACCTCTCTGGCATTTCTGCTTCCTGGCTCCCGTCCAGTCCACATAGCGTACCATCGAGTACCAAGTCCCGTTTTTGTCTTTATACACTGTAACCTCAAATTTTACGTAATAAGTCGACACCGAGCGTGTCCAGCACGCTCCTGGTCTTCTTTTGAATAGCTGATACCGTAAAGCTATTGTTGTCACCGCTGTTTACGCGATAAATGTTCTTCGTGAGTTTCAGGACATCTTCCGCGGAATACTTGTCCGAGAGCTTCGCTTCACGGAGAGCGTTCAACAAGCCATAGTAATACAGCAGGCTGATGTGATTCAGAAATGCCCAGCCGCGGAAGTAATCATCAGTGTGCGCATGTGACGCACTGGTTGATACGCTGTTTTTGAGATAATCGAAGCACTGCTCGATATCCCATCGCTCCTTGTAATCGAGATAGATCTCCTTTGCTGGAAGATCAAGATTGCTGCAGTATGAGAAATACCCCATCCGGATCTGTTTGATGACATCCTTGGGTTTATGCTCCTCTTCTCCGTAGTCTTTCTCCACATGCTCGACATAATGGCCTACGAGTTCTGCCCGGCGTGAATCATCACGGAAAGTGTAGATGAAGTTTCCTTTATTGCCGCTTGCCTTCTTGCGATACCAGATAGCACGCTTGTTATAAGTGAAGACGTCGTCCCACTTTTCATCGTCGTTGTTCTCGTAGAACTCAGTCTCGACGTTTACGGTATCTTCACGCAGGGGCAGGATATATTTCATCCCGGCAGACAGCAATGCAGATACGTTCTTCTTGGAATAGAAGCCTTTGTCAGCAATAATGATGCAGTTCCTGCATCCGGTGGCATGTACCGTATCCATGAAGGCAGTCTTATCGACGATAGAACCCTGCACAACCCGGTAAAACACCGGTTTGTGGGAATCCTTCTCAAAGACATACAGGATCCTTGCCTGGGGATCCAGGCTGTGATCCGGATTGTAGCCTTTATCCGAAAGAGAGTCAGCACAGTGCATAAAGATGGACGTTCCATCAAACAGCAGTGTCGAACCCGGCATGATCTGGTCGCGCATGAACGAATCAAGCTGGTCCTGCCTGGAACCCAGTTCGGAAACAAACTTCCTTACTGAGTTTTCAGATACAGCAATATCGCCGCAGATGTCGCTCATGTAAGAATCAAGAAACATCGGCTGAATCATCTTCACCGAAGAAATACTGTCGACCAGCCGAAGCAGGGAAATCGTCCTGATCTGCCGGAAGGTATCCGGAAAATGCTTCTTCAACTGCTCTCCAAGATCGGGAGAAAGCTGCTGAAGCGTTTCATAGGCGCCATAGTTCTTGACAGTAGGAGCAACATCTGGCGTTATCCGCATAGACTGCATGAGCCGGATTCCGTTGGCATTAGGAATGAAACCATCCGCCTCCGTAATCTTGCCAATACTTTTGCCAGTCACTTTCTGAGGACGCTTTTTAACAGCATCCCACTTGGAGGAAACAAGATATGTATAGTAATGACCACCAATGCAACGGATTTCCACCGCGCCAAACTGGGTAGGACGCTTCTGCTTGATTACTTCAGGAATGCTCATAGTGATGCCTCACATATATACGTAAGTTACGTAATAATTATATATCTGAAGCGGCGCTAAATCAAGAGAGAGTAGAGCCATATATGGTGCAGATAGAGCATTTTCAATGTTTTTTACCCACCCGTTGAAGGTCAACAGGTGGATTTATAGAGATCAGGGCTGATTTAGCCCGGTTTCTATTAACGTAATTTTTGAGGTTTCAGTGTTTATATGCCGGCATAATTCTTTTCCTCCTTCTTTTCCGGTTTCTTTGTTCCATAAAAGCTGTCATAGAAATACTGTCGGTCTACACGGCCGGCAATCACCATACAGCCCCGGTCCTTCAGCTCCTG
>Ga0256406_1005929_pt1 | contig 12654 bp, 12 predicted proteins | sample RumenRJG_03DNA_FD_185986 | JGI IMG/M metagenome (GOLD analysis project Ga0256406, IMG submission 185986) | Bovine rumen microbial communities from Lethbridge, Alberta, Canada - RJG_03 | ecosystem: Host-associated > Mammals > Digestive system > Stomach > Rumen | place: Canada: Alberta | collected...
CACAAGCGGACATATCCTCTGATACACGCACATTCATTTATGTGGAAGTGTTGTCTTCAGCCGTCAATAACAATTATGTCTTATTCGGGCGCACCCCCGCCCGTGGCAACGACACCGAGTTCTTTTACAGCTTGGCAGATGACCTGCAAACCACCCGTGCGGTGAAGAACCTGAAACATGAGCGTCCGAGCAACGAAGTTTGCTTCCCCAACATCTTTACCTGGCTGGGGTTGATAGGCATGCTCCTATACGTGGCAATCTATCTCTATGCGGGGTATCTGGGGCTGTGGAAATCCAATAGCTATTATTTAAAAGTTGCTGGGGTCGTTGTGTTGTTCAATTTTGCATACGGGTGGGTGGAGAACACAACGAATTTTGATATTCAAAACATCGTTTACTGGACGTATATCTCTCTTTGCCTGTCTTCCAAGTTCAGGGCAATGGATGATGAGACTTTTAAAAATTGGCTAAACAGCATATTCTCAAAGAAAACAATTAGTAAATTATCATGGCAATAAGAGTTCTCTGGCTTTCCACTGAAGCAGGAATGCTCCAGGACAACAACAGCTATCATGGTGGTGGCTGGGTGGCTTCCCTTCAACAACTTGTGGCTTATGACAAGAGCGTATCGTTGGCAATCGCTTTTTTGTCAGATCGAGCTATGGACAAGCTTGAACAAGATGGAGTGGTCTATTATCCTATCAATAAGGAAAAACCTACGGCGATTCAAAAATTACGTTATTACTATGGTGGGTATAAAAGAATTGACCACAGTCTTTACATTGAAAGAGTAAAAGACGTTATTGGTGATTTTAAGCCTGATGTGATTCATTGTTTCGGCATGGAAACGCCGTTGGCATCCATATTGGGGCAAACGGACATACCTGTTGTGGTACACCTCCAAGGAGTGTTATCTACGTATTCTGAGGCATTCTTCCCACCCGGAATCAACAAGTTTTCTTTTCTATGGCCCGTGACCATCCGCGAATATGTGCTACGCAACAACTACATCTTTGCATATAATAGTATGTGTAGCAGAGCCTCATACGAAAAAGCTTTGTTTAAGAAGCTACACTATTGCATGGGCAGAACTGCGTGGGACAAAAATGTGTCAAGGCTCTTGGCTCCACAGTCTGTTTATTTCCATTGTGACGAGGTTCTTCGTGATCCATTTTATGAGCATGCAGGACAGTGGAGATTAGCAGGAAAAAAATTGCGTATTGTTTCTACCATTTCCAATACGATATACAAAGGTCTTGATTTAATTTTAAAGACGGCCTCTAATTTAACAAACGCCGGGATTGATTTTGTTTGGAATGTTATCGGCATCGATGCCCAATGTGATTTGGTCAGATTTTTTGAACACTCTCTGGGAATACAAAGCGGCAAGGTGAATGTGCGTTATATGGGAGTAATGCAAGCAGATGAAATAGTCACCACACTTCTTGAATCCTCTGTGTATGTTCATCCGTCCTACATAGACAATAGTCCCAATAGCTTGTGCGAGGCGCAGATATTAGGATTGCCCGTTATAGGTACATACGTTGGTGGCATTCCTTCTTTGATAGAGAATCGGGTGACTGGAATTTTGGTCCCGGCCAATGGTTCATACGAGTTGGCTTATCAGTTGCAATATATTCAGGGGCATCCCGATTTTTGTCGGGAATTGTCGCAAAATGGCTTTGCTGTGGCTATGAAACGGCATAATAAGGAAAAGATTCTAAAGGACCTCATAACTGTCTATAACAAGCTTGTAGGATAGAAATGAAATTGTCGGTTTTTTTATTTAAGTCTGCACGCAAGGTGTTAGGCACGCTTCAACAGTGGGTAGACAGGTGCTACACCTCATTGCTGTTTAGAGGGAATGGCGTGGTGTACTCCTCTTTTCGCACATCTGGTCATCCTTTCGTCAGTGTGGCAAGAACCGGTAAGCTTGTCATTGGTCAACATTTTGCCATGAATAATGGTTTGCAGGGAAATCCAATCGGCTGTTCACAACCCTGTTGTCTCTTTGTAGACTCAGGTTGCGAATTGATTATCGGCACGAATGTCGGTATTAGCCAGACTGCTTTGATATCGCATTGCTCACTCATTATAGGTGATTTTGTTAAGATCGGGGGGGGTACATGTGTGTACACTACAGATTTCCACTCACTAAATCCAGAGGTGCGAAGCACGGTTAATGATATGAAGCAGCGCAAATCCGCCCCAGTAATAATTAAGGACCATGCTTTTATTGGTGCTCATTGCATCATTTTAAAAGGTGTCACCATAGGGAAGAATGCCATAGTGGGCGCTGGTAGTGTGGTTACAAAATCTATTCCTGACAATGAAATATGGGCTGGGAATCCCGCAAAGTTTATAAGAAATATTTGAATTTATGAAAACAATTGCAGTTCTCCTTACGGTATTTAACCGAAAGGAAAAAACAATACAATGCCTTAAAAGGCTATATAATATATTGCCTTTAGAAGGTTATCTTGTGGATGTGTATCTTACTGATGATGGTTGTACGGATGGTACACCTGAGGCGGTTGTTGAGCAATTCCCTCAAGTAAACATGATACATGCTAAAGGTGATTTGTTCTGGAATCGCGGTATGTGGACAGCATGGGACACTGCTGCAAAGGCTAAGGACTATGATTTCTATCTGTGGCTCAACGATGATACCTTTGTGTATGATAATATGTTGAAGGTTCTTACTGATTCTGCTGTTGAAACAAACGAAAAGTCCATTATTGTTGGAGCAACAGAATCAACAGATCATTCTGTTATTACGTATGGTGGCAGATTGCAAAATGGTAGTATACCAAAGCCTGATGGCAATTTGGTGAAAGTAGATTATTTTAATGGTAATATAGTTCTGATACCTCGGGCGGCTTACAAGGTGCTTGGCAATCTTGATCATTACTTCACCCATAGCAAAGGTGACTTTGACTATGGTATGAGAGCCAAGAAGGCAGGTATCGCTATGTACCAATGTGGTATGGTCTTAGGAGAATGTGATGAACATCCTACTCTTGACAAGTGGTGTAATCCTGAAGTGCCTTTTGCTCAAAGATGGAAAATGCTGAATAGACCGAATGGTATGCCTCCAAAGGAGACTTTCCATTTGGAAAAAAGACACAAAGGACTTATTACAGCTTGCTTCCATTATATAACAATCTATGTGAGATGCTTGTGTCCGAAGCTATGGAACTTAAAATCTTAAATATTTATCTTGGGCTTTGTACCTTTAGTTTTTCTTTTATAACAGAAAAAATAAGGGAAAAGACGATGTCGTTGGTTGGTAATTTTATATGGTTATGATATGAATTGGAAAGAATGTAAAAACTTGATATATAGAGATCTGAAACAAATCGGGGGGGGCAATCTATGGTATAGATTATTAACAAATCCTTCTTTCAAAATAACTTTTTGGTATAGAATTGGAAGGTATTTGTTGCTAAATAACCATAGATTTCTTCTTGCATTCGTTAAGTTTATACATCGTCATCATGAAACCAAATATGGTATTCAGGTCTCTTTTTCTAATGATATTGGTGGAGGTCTGTGCTTTGCTCACTTTTCTTGTATAGTGATAGGCTGCGAGAAAATAGGTAAGAATCTGACGATTTACCAAGGTTGCACTATTGGCGCTGTTCATGGTAAGGGAGCACCAACTATAGGTGATAATGTCGTAATGTATGCAGGAGCCAAAGTTGTAGGAAAGATTAAAATTGGTAATAATATTGTGATTGGAGCTAATGCAGTTGTTGTTGAAGACGTTCCGGACAATGCCGTTGTTGTCGGTGTGCCAGGAAAGGTTGTATCTCTGAATGCATCCAAGATTACACAGTATTTTATAAAATAAATAATGAAAAATTTATATTTAGGTGTTTTGCTCGCGCCCTATCGCTTGGATTATTACAACTATATATCTGAGCATATGAATTGTGATATATATTTTCAGTTGAGAGCTTTTGATGGTCAGCTTTTCTCTACAGAAGAGTTGGAGAAAAAATGTACCTTTACTCCTAAATACTTGAAAATAACCCGATTAATGGGAGACCGTCAGGTGGTTTGGGACCTTCGAAAGTTGATAAAGGAAAATAAACCGGAATTTATTGTGGTTCCGGAGTTTTCTTTTCTTGCTATGCAGGTAATATTAATCAAGAAGCTTTTTGGATATAAATATAAGATTGTATCACAGTGTGATGATAGCTATGCCATGTTGGTGGGCAAAGGCTTTTCCCGTTTTCATGAATGGTCTCGCAAGTTGTGCATGCCTTTTATCGACAATTTGATTCTTCTGGATTCAAGAGCAAAAACATGGTATGAACAACATTATCACAAAGGTATTTTTATGCCGTTATTGGCAGATGATAGTAAGGCTTGCTTTACTGATGACGTTAGAGCTAAAGCTGATCAATATAAAGAACTATATGGCCTCTGTGGTCTTAAAACGCTACTGTTTGTTGGTCGTTTGATTGAAGTTAAAAACCTTTCTAATCTACTGAAGGCATGTTCTTTGCTATCTTTTGATTACAAGCTTATCATTGTAGGTGATGGTGTTCTTAAAGAAACTCTTGAGAAAGAGGCTAGAGATCTTAATGTTAATGTTGAGTTTGTCGGTCGTAAGAATGGTGTTGATTTGACCGCTTGGTATTGTTGTGCTGATGTTTTTGTGCTTCCTAGTGTTATAGAGCCCTTTGGAGCTGTTACCAATGAAGCGTTACTTGGTGGTTGTAATTGTGTTATCTCTAAAATTGCTGGGTCAGCGTGTTTGATAAAGGAAGGAGAAAATGGATATCTTACAGATCCAAATTCTGTGGAAGATATTGCCAGACAAATAGGCAAAGCTTGCCGGTTATCAGTAGATTCTGCCAGGACTTCTAAAATGTCCATAACATTTGCTGATGCGATAAAGTCCATGGAAGAAGAAGTTAATAGGCAAGTGCTAAGAGTCTTTCATGTGATAAGCCACCTTGATATAGGGGGCGCAGAAAGAATTGCTTTTAACATTGCCGAATCTTCTAATAAAAATATAGAATACCACATTGTAGAGGTATCAAAAGGTAAATCGGAATTCTCTGTGAAAATGAAGCGTGAATTGGAGGAACATGGCATTATGTATCATACATCTCCTATAGCACATCGCAAGTTGGCCATTTTGTTTTTTCCTTTGTGGTTCTCTTTTATTTATCTGAAATACAGACCGAATATCATTCATTCACATACGGAAATTCCTGATTTGGCATTGTGGCTGTTTAGAAAGCTGTCTTGGCTGTTTTTCTGGATAAAGACCAGATATGTGCGAACAATTCATAATACAGAGTTGTGGAATGATTGGAAAGGAATAGGTAGTATGGTGGAACGCTTTTATTTGAAACATAAATGTAATGTTGCCATATCCATAGCGGTACGTGACGTTTATGAAAAAACGTATGGACAGCATCATATCCCGTTGATATATAATGGCGTAAAAGAAATGAAGCAGAAAGCTTTTCCTCATTTAGTTAAGGGGAAAGTGAATGTTTTGTTTGCAGGGAGATTAGAATACCAAAAAGGTATCGACCAATTGATTGCAGTTGTTACCGCATTGAAGGATGATGGACGCTATCATTTTCATATTATAGGTAGTGGCTCTTTAAAACAAAAGGTAGAAGAATCATTGGAAAGTCTGGAATTTGTATCTATATACGATAAGGTCTATGGCTTGTCTCAATATATGGGCTCTTTTGACTTCTTGTTTATGCCTTCAAATCATGAAGGTTTAAGCTTGACTTCTGTAGAGGCATCATTAACACGAACACCAGTTATTGTAAATTGGTGTGCAGGTGTCAATGAAACTCTCCCGGAGGATTGGCCTTTGAAGGTTATGGACAATAATGTTGCCGATTACATAGATTTGTTCAAGAATAAATTGCTATCTCTTGATTATCAGAAGTTAGCAGATAAAGCATATAAGTATGCTCAGGAGCATTTTTCATTGGAGAAGATGCAAAAGGAGTATGAAACATTATACGAAAACATTTAATTAGGCTGGTATTATTGATGAAACCAAAGATTTTATTTATTATGCATATGCCGCCTCCTGTACATGGTGCAGCGATGGTGGGACAATATATACATGATAGCAAGTTCATCAATGAGAAGTTTGAGGGGTATTACATCAATCTGACAACGGCTAAGAATCTGCAAGATATTGGTAAGGTTGGAATCCGTAAGTTGGTTGATTTTGTCATGCTGCTTCGTAGAATCAGAAAGAGTTTGATGGCAATTAGACCGGACTTGGTATATGTAACACCTAATGCCTGTGGCGGTGCTTTCTATAAAGACTATGTCGTTGTTCAGATGATTAAGCGGATGGGATTTCAGGTAGTTGTACATTATCATAATAAGGGTGTGGCAACTCGCCAAAACAGATTCTTGGATAACTTCCTATACCAGCGATTCTTCAAGGGAATCAAGGTAATTCTACTATCGGAATGCTTGTATGATGACGTCAAGAAGTATGTAAAAAGAGAAGATGTGTTTGTTTGTCCTAACGGAATACCAGAAGAATGAAAAGAAATAAGATGAATGTACTCTTTCTTAGCAATATGATAGCTGAAAAGGGTGTTTGGACTATAGTGGAAGCTGCAAAGATCCTGCATGAGAAGGAACTGCCTGTAGAATTTCATTTTGTAGGAAAATGGAGTGATATAACGGAAGAGATGTTTAAGCGTGCTTTGATTGAGTCTCATTTGGAAGATATCTGTTTTGCCCATGGTGGCAAGTATGGCAGGGAGAAGGATGAGTTCTGGGCAGCTGCTGACGTGTTTGTTTTCCCAACCTTCTATCACAATGAGTGTTTCCCCCTGGTATTGTTGGAGGCTATGCAGCATCATCTGCCTTGTATTTCTACAACAGAGGGTGGTATCCCTGGTATCATAGATGATAAAGAGACTGGCTTCCTGATAGAGAAGCATGATTTCCATACTCTTGCAGATAAACTGGAATACTTCATAGAGCATCCGCAGGAATCCGAACGTATGGGAGAAAATGGTTATCGCAAGTTCCAGGATAAATTCACTCTCAGAAAGTTTGAGGAGTCGATGGTTGATATCCTGAATGATTGTCTTCATTCTGAAACTTAATCGCATCTTCGTTAGAGCTAACTTTCATTCATATCCTTGGTAGTGGTACAGAAAGGGAAATCGATCAATATAAAACTTTGGCCGAGGATTTGAAAATATCAAGCCAGTGCAGATGGTATGGAAACGTTCCTCACGTGAGAGTTCTTGATTTGATGCGAGAGAGTGATCTTTTCTTCTTTACTTCCATATACGAATCTACTTCGACTGTGGTTCTGGAAGCTATCTCATCAGGACTGCCTGTTTTAAGTTTTAACACTTGTGGCTTTGGACCTTTAGTGAAAGAATTTGCCGGAGTTGCAGTAGAGCTTACCACAACGAAACAGTCGGTAAATGATTTTGCCAAAGAAATTAATTATCTGTCATCACACAGAGAAGTTCTTGATAAGTATAGTCAAGCGGAACTTGATCGAAGAATTATGCTGTCTTGGAAAAGCAAAGCCGAGGATGTCGTTGGGATTTACAAAAAGATTTCCACAAGGACAAGGTCGCGATATTAACGAATTGTCATATAGTCATCAGAAAAATACACTTTCAATTGTATTACAGTGCAGGAATTTAGCAGACTCTTGGTACGATTCAAAGAATTTGGTGGATGGCGGCTAATTGTCGCTTATCTCAAGATGGGGACGCTGCTGCCTGATATAAGAGCCTTGATGCGCTGTATCAAGGAAAGACGGAAGTTCAAAACAGCATATCCTGAAATGATTGGCACGGTTAAGAGCATTCTTGCCAAGCAATACGAACATATTCTTGATAACGCATTGATGGGTTTTCATTTTGATGCGGGTCGTGTAAAGTCCGTTTCCAAGATTGTTTGGACTTGCTGGCTGCAAGGAATGGACGATGCTCCATTAATGGTGAAACATTGCATTGAATCACAAAAGAAAGCATTGCCCGATTATGCACATCGGATACTGACATTAGAGAACTATCATCAATGGGTGGAACTGCCGGAATATATTGAGAAAAAGTTTCGGAAGGGAAGAATTCCACGGGCGTTGTTCACAGATTTGTTGCGATTGGCTGTTTTGAAGAAGTATGGAGGTGTTTGGTTAGATGCTTCCGTATTGTTTACTGGTTTTGAGAATGAGAAGCTTTTGAATAGGTGGCATAAGATAGAGCAGAGTGAAATTACGATATACAGATATTTTCAGCGTGGAAGGAAAGAGCCGGTAGGATTGTCGAACTGGTTCATTGCTGTGCGTCCAAATGAGTTTGTTGTCTCATCTGTCCTTGACATGCTGCTTGCTTACTGGAAAGATTATAACTGCACGGTGGACTACTACATCATGCATCTTTACATCGGTATGACTCTCAAAGCCGTACCATCATTAGCTGAAAGTATGCCGCGCGAGAATAGCTATCATAGCATCATGCTTGGCTACGTCCTCGCCAAAGACTACGACAAAGATTGGTGGGATGATGTTAAGGCCCATGTCTTCCTCCATAAACTCAATTACCGTAAGGCAGACGAGGCAGCCCGCAATCCCCGCAGTTTCTATAATTCCATCTTCACGCTGGAATGAAAAAGTTTTGCACACGATCTATAATTTTTCGCAGTCAGATATATTCGGCACGCAAACTGCGCAGATTTTTTTACTCCTGTTTTCGTCACTTTTTTGTGGTCAAAAAGGTAATTGCTTGGAAATCAGCAAATAATCCTCTTTGATTTTGCGGATTTGGGTGTCCCACACTATCTGTGCATCATGTTTTTTACGCAAGCCCCCCAACAAGTCGGGCAGCTCAAGCGTGCAGGCAATCGTCAAGACCCAAAAACCGCAAGCTACGTGTTGTCAACACCATTGGCTCCAGTCGGGACACAGACGGGACAGAACGGATGATGGCTGAAGGTGGAAAGTACTTATCAGACCAGCATGGGCCGTTATTCCCTGGCATTGACGAAGATGAAAACACTGCCGACGCATTCTTCCACTGTGTTTAACTCTTCAAGCAGAGCCAGGCTGGTTTGGATGCCGACGCTGCTTCTTGCTGATGGCCACGATATTTGCTTTGTTTGTTGAAGAAAATCGCATTGCACAGTCGCTTTACTTTGGCTTCAGAAAACGTATCAATAACCGAACATTGCGAGTGTACTTGCACAGAAAAAGAAACACGGAAGGCTCTGTTTTAACGTTTACTTTTCAGCGAGTTCTACTTCAGTCCGAAATAAGGCCATTTTTTGATAATTTGCAAATCTTTGTGTTTCAATTACTTGCATTTTTAAGGTCAGTTTCTCAGTCCTTTAAGCCCCTTCCAAAAGGCTCAAAAGCGCCATTTTTAGTCTTGTAAAACCTGTGTTTTCGGCTGCTCGTAGTCCGACTACGAGCTCCTTTTAGTCCGACTACGAGGCCCTCGAAGTCCGATCTCTATCCGGAAGTTCCTTGAACGAGGCTTCAAAGAGACTCATTTTTCTCTATTTCAAGGTTTGGCATGTGCGTTTGATTGGACCGGGTTTAACGCTTTTAACGTCTTTTATTTGTATGAATAAACGTACCTCCTCATTGCACACACTCTCCGTTTCGAGTGCTCCTTGCGCAAAAAAGTCAGGCATCGTCAGTGCGGCCCCCCTGACTTCATCACATCTTTGGTTGGATGAAATGTCATCATTGATTATCAGTTAGTTATAAGCTTATTTCAGCAATTGATGGTGACGCAATTACGAATTATGGGATGATATCCCTCCTTAGCCCGGCAGACAGCCAATGTCTTTGTCCTGACTCATATTGCCTTGCCATCGCCAGATGATACGAAGCAGAAAATCATGTACAGGCTTACGCTCCATGAGGAGCTCCTGTTTTCGTCACTTTTTGGGGGGCAAAAAGTTAATTGCTAGAAATCAGCAAATAAGCCTCAAGAAATTTACAAATTTGGGTGCCCCAATGACGAAAACAGGAAAAAATTTTGCACACAGATCTATATTTTTTCGCAGTCAGATATATTCGGCACGCAGATTGCGCAGATTTTATTGCTTTCATGAAGAAACCAGCGAGGGCGGCGTGGTGATTATGGCACGCAGATTGCGCAGATAACGCAGATTGGATTAACAGTCATGGAGAGATCCGCGAAATCTGCGTGGGTGTAATTTTGGCACACATATTCCGCGGTTAGTGTAGATTTATTTTTTACTCGGTATTTTTCTGCTAATTCAGCGATACTACGTGAGGCGCTGATGATAATAAAAGAGGTGAGTCTGGGTGCTATATGGGAGCAAAAGTTAAATATTAGTCTCTCTTGGACTCAGTTTACCTGTCTTTAAATAAAATTATTATCTTTGCCAAAAAATAGCACGATATGCGTAAACTTACGATAAGAAACATAGGTCCGCTTAGGACGGCTGAAATTGAGCTCGGCCGTATCAATGTCATTATTGGCCCACAAAGTTCCGGCAAGAGTTGTGTTCTGAAAATTGCATGCCATTGTACATGGGTCGAAAAGAAAATAGAATTGGCCCAGTCGGCAGAAGAGTTTATGAAAAGCGGCTCTTTCATTAAGGGGCTGACAAGGTTTCATAAATTGGAAGGCTATTTCCGTAAGGATTCATACATTGCCTATGAGTCTGACTTCATGAGTTTTTCTTATAATGCTGAAGACGACAAGTTTCTGTTTGATTGGAAAGAAGGACGATGGGACTATAGACGTTCCAAGGTTGCTTACATTCCGTCAGAACGCAATATGGTAGCAGCGATCCCCAACTGGTTTGATGTGGAGCTGAATAAAGACAACATCCAAAACTTCATGGCTGATTGGGACAGGGCAAGAAAGACCTGCACCCAACATACGGATATATTAAATCTTGGAGTAGCCTACAGATACGACAATCAGAATAATAAAGATCAGGTTGATGTAGATGGCGATACTACTTTGGCATTGACTAATACCTCCAGTGGACTACAGTCTTTGATTCCACTATATATATACTTGAACTACATAGGTAATCTGCCGAGCGAACCTGATGACAAGCAAAGCTATTCAAATATTCAGATTGGTGAGGATTTTCTACGTACGATGTATGAAGAGTTGTTCGTTAAAACAGGAAAGGCCAATTCTGAATCCCATCCCGCAGAAATAATATCAAACGGCAAACTTCAGGTTTCTGCCTCCTTCGCACTGGGCAAGATAGGTCCTTATCTCTTTACGTTTGCTAACAAAAGGTATGCTGATGAATGTAGAATGATTTACGAAAGATACATCAAGACCAATCATGCAGAAATCTTCTTGGAAGAGCCCGAGAACAATCTTTTCCCGCCTACGCAGAGCAGACTCGTAAATTGGTTGCTGGAGTTAACTAAAGGTGATCATGGGGCTAACATTTTTATTGCCACCCATAGTCCTTACGTTATGACATCTTTCTTGGAAAAGGAACCAAAGGAGTTTAAATTATTCTTTGAACGTAAGGATGGTCATTACTCTACGGTTGTAACAGCATCGGATGAGGATGTTCAAGAAATATATGACAACGGAATAGATGTGTTCTACAATATAGAGTCTTATACATAATGGTAAAAAGAATAAACTTTCTTTTCCCTGAATGCTATGTGGATACGAACATTTTGAAGACCCTGTTTCAACTCGATGGTGTCAATCACCAGCATAGTTGCTCGAAAGTGCTGAGTAACATGAGGTCTTTGAAGTTCAAGAATGAGTTTGCAATCGGTGTTGTTGACGATGACAAGAGAAAGACGTATGATTATAGTGATTTCAGGGTACTGGCGAAATCAGATCATTTGACCCTTATGAAGCACAATAGCAGAATGCATTTCCTGGTTTTTGTTAGCAAGGCTGCAGAGGATCTTTTGCTTTCCTGTGCTTCGGAGTTGAATATAGATATGGCCATTTTCAATTTACCAAACGACCTTGAAGGACTCAAATCTATAACAAAGGATTATGAATCTGATAAAGAGCCTCGGATTAAGAAGTTGGTAAATGCATTACGAGAGGCATCTGAAATGTCACGCCTTCAACGAACAATCAACTATTTGCTTGAGAAACAATATCAAACTGACGAAAAAGAATTGATTAGCCTATTTACACAAAAATAAATATAGTGGTGTATGGGTAGATGCCTCTGTATTGTTTACCGATTTTGAGAAAGAGAAACTTTTGAACGGTGGCACAAGACAGAGCAAAGCAAGTTTACGATATACCAATATTACCAGCGAGGGCAAAAGCAACCTGTAGGATTGTCGAACTGGTTCATTGCTGTGCGACCCAATGAGTTTGTTGTCTCAACAGTCCTTGACATGCTGCTTGCTTACTGGAAAGATTATAACTGCACGGTGGACTACTACTTCATGCATCTGTTTATCAGCATGTGTCTCAATGCCGTTCCATCAATAGCTGGGAATATGCCACGCGAGAACAGCTATCATAGCATCATGCTTGGCAACGTCCTCGCCAAAGACTATAACAAAGATTGATGGGATGATGTTAAGGCCCATGTCTTCCTCCATAAACTCAATTACCGCAAGGCAGACGAGGCTGCCAAGAATCCCCACAGCTTCTATAATGTCCTCTTCACGCAGAAGGAAAATTT
>Ga0256406_1005930_pt1 | contig 12648 bp, 8 predicted proteins | sample RumenRJG_03DNA_FD_185986 | JGI IMG/M metagenome (GOLD analysis project Ga0256406, IMG submission 185986) | Bovine rumen microbial communities from Lethbridge, Alberta, Canada - RJG_03 | ecosystem: Host-associated > Mammals > Digestive system > Stomach > Rumen | place: Canada: Alberta | collected...
AAAGATTAAGGGACTGCGTGCTCAGGTGCATGGGGTCAGTGACCTTCCCTTCTTCATGTTCCGCTGTTTCACGATATTTGGTTAGGCGAGTGCAGGGGGCATCCACGGAAAAATCCCCCTGCGCCTTAACATGAAAACCTATACAGAAGACAAAGTACTATTGCAAGCTATACGAACGGGTAATTATGAAGCCTTCGAATATCTTTTCAAGATCCATTCTGCCCGGATAAAAAACATCGCCACGAGGTTCATCAGCGATAAGAGCCTTGTGGATGATGTCGTTCAGCTTGTCTTCCTCCATCTATGGGAAAAACGCAAGCATATACCTGAGGTGCAGTCGCTTGAAACATATCTCTTTGTGGTTGTACGAAACCGATGCCTCAATGAGCTTCGCCGTATCAATAAAGAGCAAAGTAAGATGATTCCCGTTTCGGAAATAGCGGAAGATAATCTTACTCTCAATTCAGCGCACAATCCTGAATGTGACTTGTTTTTTAACGAATTGGGGGATGTGGTCGATAATTTATTGGGCAATTTACCTCCGCGTACGCGCGAGATCTTCACCCTCAGCCGCTTCTTTGGGTTGAAGAACCGTGAGATAGCGGAAGCGGAGCATATCTCCATCAAGGTCGTGGAGCGTCATATTCAGAAAGCGCTCAAGGTCTTCAACAGCCATTTCTTGCGAATGGTCATGTAGCCTTGTACGTGTCCACGTGTTTTGTGTGAACAATTGGGAGGTTCGTGACCGTGATCATTTGTTCGTAACCTTCGCTAACCATTGCTTGAACTCGTTGCGATAGCCGTTGAAGACGTTGATGTCGGTATGTCCGGCGATGCCCCTCACTTTCCCGTCTGGGGCGAGCTGCCAGATCCATAGCTTCACGTCGGGCTTATACTCCCCGTATCGTGCTATCCATACGGGGTAGGCGTGCTTGATGTCGGGTGCATAGTCGAGCCAGCGGTTGACGAAGGTCTGACTGATATACAGAATGGGGCGCATGCCAGTCTCTTTCTCCACGATCTGCAGCCAGTTGCGCACGCGGCTCCACATTGCCAGCGCGCCGCCCATCTTTCTTACTTGAGAAGGCAGCGGCTCCAAGTCGAGCACGGGCGGCAGGTCGCCTTTCTTGAAATGGCTGTACTTGAGGAAGTACCACGCTTGCTGGGCACCGGAAGTACGGTGCGTGAAATAATGATAAGTGCCGACGGGATAGCCGTGCTTTCGGGCGGCGGCATAGTCGGCAGAATAATAAGGATTGAGCATCGAGGCACCTTCCGTCGACTTGATGAAGATGAAGGAGACTTGGAAGTCAATGGTTCCGCTGACATTCTTCTTCGACAGCGAGCCGAGATGGGTGATGCGCAGACGGTCCCAGTCGATGGTGTGGAACTTATGTCCTTCGATATGCTGATATTTGGAAAGGTCGATGCCGTAGACACGCTCGGAAGTATAGTTGAGGCGCTCGCCTTTATAGGTGTTGTCTTTCCATTCCCCCACCCGGAAGTACCGGTGCTGCGAGGAGAAGCCGAAGCCCGTCCGCTTCCCGTCTTTCCACTGACCTTCGTAATAAGTGTCGAGGGTGTCGATGTAGTGGCCATAGCCGTTGGCGACGAACTTGTTGTTCATCTCTCCGTTGTAGATGCCGGCGGAGTCGCGACGGATGGCCGTGACGAGCGTGTCGTGGTCCCACTGTCCGTCGACGAGACGTCCCTCAGCATCTCTCACGATGCCATGTCCTTGCCGCATGCCGTTGTGCCACATGCCGCTGTAGAGGATGCTGTCGCCTTTATACAGCACGCCGAGTCCTTCCCGTTTGCCATTCAGCAGTTGTCCGCGGTAGAAGGTGCTGTCCTTTCCTTCTGCCGTCGTTATTTCATTCGTGCGGATGGTGCAGGCATTGAGAAGCATCATCGTCAAAAAGCAAGACATGAAAAAGCGTATTCCGATTTTTCCCCGTTTCTCTTTGGCTAATGAGATAGTTTCTTTATGTTCTTCAGTGAATGCGTAACTCATGGTAGAACCTCCTTCCCGTTGATGATACCGATAAACCGGCCGTGCTTCGTGAAGACGGGCGCTCCGTCGACGGCGAAGAGGCTGGGCAGGTCGTGGTTGTGGCCTTGCCAGTATTTGCCGGAGACTATGATTGAGTGGAACGGAGCGACCGTGTCATTGGGAACGAGACGCACGGTGACAATCTTCCGGTGCTCGGTGGCTCCCCAAGGCACATTGCGCACGGCGTAGACCCCCCATGGCTTGACGGAACGGTGGGTATGCAGAATGAGCGGATAGGCTTTGGCTGTCAAAGGGGTGTAGACGGGGTCGCAGTTGACATGCTTCAGCTTGTTGCCGTTGTTGTACCAGCTCACGCGATAGTCGGCCTTGAGGATCAGGCGGCTCTTCTTGCCGAGCTTGAAGTGCTTGCCTGTCTTGTCGCTGACGAGGGGACAGACGCGTTGCAGATTGCGGAGCTTCAGTTTCAGAGAGTCGGTCATCTTCGATTGCCGGTTGGCATAGGTCGCGATCTGCGTGTAGCCTTCGTCGATGACACCGTGGGAGCGAAGATAATAGATCAGCTCCTTGCGCTCCGTCTCCTTGCGGTTGAGCAGACTCGAGAGAGAGTCGCAGATGGCGGGCACTTCAGAGAGCCGGAGCCTGGAGGTGGGGCCAACGGTAAGCACCCGCCCGTCGCAGCTCGCCATCCACCAGTGACGGTTGATCCATACACCCTGCTGATGGACGGAGTCGGACGTGAGCTCCACGGTGTCCTGACTGCTGACCAGGCACACGCTGACGCTGCCCTCGACAAGGCAAGCGGCGCGCCGCACCTCCGTCTCCGAGGCAGGCAGGGAGCGAACCATAAGCCATCCTAAACCTATCAGAGCAAGCAGGCTGATGGTTACTGCGATCTTATGGCGAAGTATCTTCTGAAACATTATTAATTTCTTTTCGTATGCAAAATTACAAATTCTTTCTGTACCTTTGCATGAGAAGACATATTTTATTTTACGAATTCAGCTTTGTAATGAGATCTTTATGACTAAATCGGATCAGGAAATTCTCCACCTTGCCATACCGTCTATCGTGAGCAACATCACCGTGCCGTTGCTTGGTCTTGTCGACCTTGCCATAGCCGGTCATCTCGGTTCGGCCCGCTACATTGCCGCCATCTCCGTCGGCTCGATGATCTTCAATGTTATCTATTGGCTGATGGGCTTCCTGCGCATGGGCACGAGCGGCATGACGGGGCAGGCCTACGGTGCTAAGGACACAACGGGTATTCGGATGCTCCTGCGCCGCTCGCTGACGATGTCGCTCCTCATAGCCGCCGCTTTTCTTGTGCTTCAGTGGCCATTGCGCGAGGCGGCGCTGAATATCATCCATCCTTCGCAAACAGTATGGCCGTTGGCGGCTGCCTATTTCAATATCGTCATCTGGGGAGCGCCGGCCATGCTCTCCCTCTACAGTCTCAATGGCTGGTACATCGGTATGCAGGACACGCGTGTGCCGATGGTGGTGGCGATCTTTCAGAACATTGTCAACATCGTTGCCTCACTTCTCTTTGTCTTCGCGCTCGGCATGAAGGTGGAGGGCATAGCCTTAGGAACGCTTGTGGCGCAGTGGAGTGGTGTGTTGCTTTCCGTCGTATTGTTGCGCACAAAGTTGAATAAGATGAGAAGGGTGTCGGATGCAACGTTGTCCATGACAACGGAAGATGGTTCCAGCCGCTACTCCTGGGCAACCTTCTTCCGCACCGACCGCGACATCTTTCTGCGTACTCTTTGTCTGGTGGCCGTCAATCTCGCCTTCACCGCCGCAGGCGCACGCCAGGGCGATTTGCTGCTTGCCGTGAACATGCTGCTCATGACCTTCTACACACTTTTCTCTTATGTCATGGACGGTTTTGCCTTTGCCGGTGAAGCCTTAGGTGGCAAATACTTTGGCGCGCGCGACGATGCAGGCCTTAGCAATGTCATCCGCCGCCTGCTCCTCCGCTGGGGACTGTCGCTTGCTCTGGTCTTCACGGCGCTGTATGCCTTGGGAGGAGGCTTCCTGCTTCGGTTTCTCACTGATGACGTTCAGGTCGTGGAGGCTGCCCGCACTTTTGCTTATTGGACCTGGCTTATACCTTTGGCAGGCTTTGCGGCCTTCGTCTACGATGGCATATTCATCGGTCTCACGGCAACGCGTGGCATGCTGGTGTCAAGCTTTGTTGCCTCCGTCGTTTTCTTCGTCATTCTTGGTGTGGCGGATCATGCTTCGTTTACCCATGTCCATCCGCAGATTGTCAATCATGTTGTCTGGTCAGCCTTTATCGCTTATTTGGCTATGCGCGGCGTGATGCAATATTTCCTTTTGCGTTCCTCAAAGGTTGTGCATAAGTTGCGATAATTTCAGTAAAGGTAAAGCAAACTATGGTGATTGGCCTTACCGCTTTCCAATCACCCCTTTCTTGATGACCGTCAGCTGTACGCCATGGTTGTTGCCCAGGATGCTGCCGTGGTCAAGGCCGAAGGCACCGCGCACGGTCCATCCATGACGGAACTGCCAGCCCGCTTCTACCATCAGGCTGGTGTTGTGGTGGGGATAAGTGTATGGATCATCATAGGTGCCGTAGCCTCGTTGCCAGCTCGCGAGAACGCGGTAATCGAGATGAGGCAACGGAGCTCCTGCTATGCCCATGTGCCAGGCCACGAAGCGGTTGTCCTCCACGCGGATGCGATGATCGTCGTTATAGAGCGGAGAGCGGTAGAGCGGGTTGCCGATGACTTGTCCCCAATGCTGAAGGCTCATGTAGTTGCCATGGTTATAATATCTGTCTTGACCGGCTATATGGTCGGGAATGTTCGACGTGCGGTCATGGTAGATAGGGCCGCTCTGATCGGTAGTATGGAGATATTCAACGACAATGTTCTTCAGCCATGTGCCATGCTTGATCAGCAGTTCGCCTCCGAGCATGATGTCTTTGAACGGATAGAGCAGAAACCGGTTTTTCTCTTTTTTTTGGAAGTCTGCCCCTTTCCCGTAGCCGTCATAATCGAGAAAGAACTGTTGCGAGTGGTCATCAAAGAAATGGTCTGCATAAATAGAGGCACACCAGTTCTTTGCATTGTAATCGATACGGGCCACCCAGGCTCCGCTCTGGTTGCCTTCGATATTTCCGTATCCTGGCCCGTCCGTGATATCGGATCCTCCGGGGATAAAAGCTCGCCAGAAGTCCTTCAGCCGGTGTCCGCCTAATTTCTGCTTCACTAATTGCCCGTTTTTCTGTTGTATTTTGTAGCCACTAAACTGCGCCTGCATCTCCAAGCCGAGCGTCACACTGAGCGGAAACTGTTCGGGCTTGCCGAAGCGCAGGTAGCCCGCCTTGCTGTGATACAGCGTGTGTTCGTTGTAAGGCGTGATCCCGTGGTTTGTGAAGTCTCGCTGCCAGCCGTCGTCTGTGTATATGCCGTAAGCCATGTGCACTTTCAGGGCAAACCATCTCCCTAAGGCCGGGATGGTCCAGTATTCGGGAATGGCAATCCTCACTTGTGGAATGGGTCGCGCGTTGATACCTAAAGCCTGTGAACCGCTGGAGAGCCATTGGTTCTTCAGCTCCATCGGCCATTCCTTGGCACCGATGGTCAGCACGCCGTGGAGCCAGCGCCCCTCGACATAAGCCTGTTGCAATACAAAATGGTTGGAATAGTGGGAGGCGACGGCCATGTCTACGCCGTAGCCGATGCCCCAGCGACGGCAAGAGTCAGCTTCGAGCGGACGCTCTAAGGCACCACGCAGATAGGCATTGTTCGATTGGAGTGAGCTCATGCCATGCTTGTTGGCATTGAGCCACAGCGGAGTGTGCTCCGAAGAAAAAGAACCTTGCATTTCGGCCGAATAGTGAACGTCAGAGAAAGGCTGAAGCTCGCCTGCCGCCGCGCCCTGTTGCCAGGCATATTGTGCGGAGGCGGAAAGCGCGGAAAAGAAACCTATGGCTGTAAGTATGTATTTGTTCATGGTAAGAAGAGCGCCATCGCTATTTGCTTACAAAATTAATAAAATTTTCGCCTATAGAGGGTCTTTTTCCCTAAAAAGCATCCATATAATAGGGTTTTTCCCTCGCAGGATAGGGAAAAGCCGTATATTCTATGATTCTTTCTTCATAACTTTGCATCGTGATAAAGAGAATATAATCACGAATAACAATAAAAACACATACAGCTATGAAAAGGTTATTAACAGCACTCGCACTCTTGCTCACGATCACGCTGAGCACTTCGGCCATGAGTTACAGCCAGGCGCGCGATGAGGCGCTTTTCCTCACGGATAAGATGGCCTATGAGCTTAACCTCACCGACGAGCAGTATGAAGCAGCCTATGAGATCAATCTCGACTACCTCATGCGTATTGACGACTACAACGACCTCTACGGTGTCTACTGGCGGCAGCGCAACCTCGACCTGAGCTACATCTTGCTCGACTGGCAGTATCGCGCTTACTGCGGTGCTTCTTACTTCTACCGTCCGCTCTACTGGAGCGATGGCTTCTGGCACTTCGGTATCTATGCGCGCTATCCGCACCGCGACTACTTCTTTTTCGGTTGTCCTAACTTCGTGTTCACCTACACCGGGGGTCATTCCTGGCATTATAATGGTGGACGCTCCTGGTACTACGGACGTGTATGGCACGGACCGCGCGATGGTGGACCTTATTTAGGCATGCGCCATGGCTGGGACAATGGACGTTACGGTGGCGGTTATGTCTACCAGTCGGGACGCCGCACGTGGGCACAGGCCCGTCCGCAGTACAACAATCGTTCGAACAACAACCGTTCTTTCGGCAACCGTACCTTCGGCAACATGCAGCGCGGTGGTGTCAACGACAGTCCGCTCCGCACCGGCAACCGCTCTTTCGGCTCGCAGCCTCAGTCGCAGGCTCGCCCCCGTTCCTTCGGCATGTCTACTGACACGAACCGTTCCTTCGGCATCCCGCGTGAGAGCAGCACGCGCTCTACGGTGAACCGTTCTTCGGAGCGATCTTTCGGCAGCGGTGTCTTCGGCAACCATTCCTCTTCTCCCCGCAACACGTTCACTCCACAGCAGAGCGCACCGGCCCGCAGCTATTCCGCACCCACGCGTTCGTCTTCTCAGGGCTCACCTTTCGGCGGCCACAGCACGGGTTCGTTTGGCAGCAGAAGCACCTCGGGCAGTGGCTCCTTCGGTGGAGGACGAAGCTCGGGCGGCGGCACCTTCGGAAGAAGATAAGCTCAACGGATAAGATAAATATTGCTTGATGTACCTTTTAATAAGCGTAAAAGGTTTTGGTATTGGTTGCAAGGCGTGCCTTGCAACCTTTTTTAATGGGATAAGTTCTGTGAGTAAAACGTATTGAATGTTGAATCATTATTCAAATCATCATTCAACATTCAACACTTCACATTGAACATTGTATCATTATTCAAATCATCATTCAACATTCAACACTTCACATTGAACATTGAATCATCATTCAACACTCAACACTTCACATTCAACACTTCAAATTATCCTAAATATTTGATGAGGAGCTTAGCGTAGCCGCTCTCACGCAGTTTGACGATGCTCTTCTCGCGAATCTGGCGAACGCGCTCCCGAGTCAGGCCGAGCTGGTCGCCGATCTCCTCAAGTCCTTTCTCATGGCAACCGATACCAAAGCACTCACGCACGATGGTGATCTCACGTTCCTTCAGCACGTTGCGCAGCACGGTGTCGAGCTCCTTGGCCATGCTCTCGTAGTCGACCTGCTTGTCGGCGCGGCTGTCCTCGCCCGAAGCTAAGACATCAGCCATCGAGTTGTCGTCATCCTCCTGAAACGGCGCGTCAATACTCATGTGATGGTTGTCGGCCTTGATGGTCTGGTCAATCTTCGTCTCATCGATATTCGTCAGCGACGAGAGCTCCTGCACGGATGGACGGCGCTGATTCTTCTGCTCAAACTTGGAAATCTCTGAGTTGATCTTCGACAGGGCACCAACCTGATTAAGGGGCAGGCGCACAATACGGCTCTGCTCGGCGATGGCCTGCAGGATGCTCTGGCGAATCCACCATACGGCATAAGAAATGAACTTGAATCCTCGCGTCTCATCAAATTTCTCTGCGGCTTTCACCAGTCCGATATTGCCTTCATCGATAAGGTCGGTGAGGCCAAGACCCTGATGCTGGTACTGCTTAGCCACAGACACAACGAACCTCAGATTGGCTTTCACGAGCTTTTCCTTCGCACGCTCGCCTTCGCGACCGCCCTTGCGGATTTTCTGTGCCAACTCAATCTCCTCGTCCACGCTGATCATTGGGACACGACCAATCTCTACGAGATACTTGTCCAATGCCTCGCTGGAGCGGTTAGTGATGCTTTTCTGAATCTTTAACTGACGCATTTCTTATTACCTTGCTTAATTAAAAAACTTCTCCTTTATACCTATGAAGAATGGATGTTACATGCAACAGGGCGTAATACGCCCAATTAGGTTGCAAAGTTAATAAGAAATCGCCAATGTTGTACTTATTTTATATTTATTTTTGTATTTTATTCAATTGTTCACTGTTTACTTCAATTCCAACCTCACGACGTTCTCCACATGCGGTGTATGGGGGAACATGTCTACTGGCTGCACGGCGGCTACCCGGTAGAGGCTGTCGAGGAGCTGAAGGTCGCGGGCCTGCGTGGCAGGGTTGCAAGAGACATAGACGATACGGCGGGGACGGGCATTGAGGATGACGTTCACCACATCAGGATGCATGCCGGCACGCGGTGGGTCGGTGATGATGATGTCGGGACGGCCGTGCCTGGCGATGAAGTCGTCCGTGAGGATCTTACGCATGTCGCCGGCAAAGAACTTCGTGTTTGTGATGTTGTTGATGCTGCTGTTGACCTTCGCGTCCTCGATGGCCTCCGGCACATATTCGATGCCGATAACTTCACGCGCCTGACGCGCCACATAGTTGGCGATGGTGCCTGTGCCCGTGTAGAGGTCGTAGATGAGCGGCTTTTCAGTGGAGTTAGGAGTTAGGAGATAGGAGTTAGGAGTTGGGAGGTCTGAGTCAGGAGTAGCCGAGGCGAAGGCAAAGCTCTTTGCCACGTCGTAGAGTCGGTGAGCTTGCTCCGTATTCGTTTGATAAAAGCTCTTTGGACCAACCTTGAACTTCAGGTCGCCCATAAGCTCATAGATGAAGTCGGTGCCTTTGAAAGTGGTCAGTTCAAGATCACCGATCGTGTCATTGCCTTTCTGGTTGTTCACATAGATAAGGGATGAGATCTGGGGAAATTTGTCAGCGATATGCTGCATGAGCTGCTGCGCCAGCGTCTCGTCAGCCGGCGTGTCATAATGGAACTGGATGAGCAGCATCCACTCGCCCGTGTTGGAGTTGCGGAACATGAGGTTACGCAACAGTCCTTTCTGCGCGCGCACGTCGTAGAACGACATGCCTATCTCCTTGGCATAGCGCTCTATCTCATTGCGAATCTCGTTGTGAAGGTCATCCATGAGCCAGCACTTACGAATGGGGTAGATCTTATCGAAGGCCCCCGTGATATGGAAGCCGATGGCAGCGTGGTTGCCATTTTCGAGATCGAGGTGCTCGTCGGCAAGCTCCTCCTTCGTGAACCAGCGGCGGTCACAGCAACCAAACTCGAGTTTGTTGCGATAGGCTGTGGTCTTGACAGAGCCAAGGATCGGCGTGATAGGCGGCAGGTCGATCTTGCCGATACGCGTCAGTTGATCAAAGACCTGCTGCTGCTTGGCTTTAAGTTGCTCCTCATAGGGCAGATTCTGCCATTTGCAGCCGCCGCAGATGCCGAAATGCTGGCAGAAAGGCTCCGCACGCACCTCGCTCTTCTTGACAAAGTTGACGACACGTCCTTCGGCATATTTGTGTTTCTTACGGTAAATCTCGACATCCACAACATCGCCGGGAACGCAGAATGGCACGAAGACCACACAGTCGTCGTGATGGAAAAGACATTTGCCTTCAGCAGCTATGGCTTCGATGGTGACTCCTTCAAGAATCGTATTGGGTTTGTTCTTTCTGCTCATGTTTTTGCTTGGTTTCGGTGCAGAGGCCGTCCCTGACAGTGACTGTAGCATGGGTATGACGGCTCTGGCTCTGCAAAATTACTCGAAAAGTGCGGTAAAAACAAGATTTTCACCCATTTGTTTGCGTTCACACAAAAAAATATAGTTGCATGGCAATAATTTCTCCAAATTCTCTTGCGTTATTGAAAGTTGTTTCGTATCTTTGCAAAGTAAAGATTGCAAACATCTGACTTTAACGGAAAAGAAAACTGTACGACGCAATTACACATTAATATATATATAAAAACACTATATTTATGAACGAGAAAAGGGTTTATACCTTTGGTAACGGTAAGGCAGAAGGCCGTGCCGACATGAGAAACTTGTTGGGCGGTAAAGGTGCCAACCTTGCCGAGATGAATCTTATCGGTGTGCCGGTTCCTCCCGGCTTCACCATTACTACCGAGGTTTGCAACGAGTATTTTGAGAAAGGCAAGGCAGATGTTGTCGCCCTGCTGAAAGACGATGTGGAGAAGAGTGTTCGCCACATCGAGAATCTCATGGGTCTTCGCTTCGGCGACGCTGAGAACCCGCTGCTTGTCAGCGTGCGTTCCGGTGCGCGTGCTTCCATGCCGGGCATGATGGACACCATCCTCAACCTCGGCTTGAACGACGAGGTGGTTGTGGGTCTGGCCAAGAAGACCGGCAACGAGCGTTTCGCCTACGACAGCTACCGCCGTTTCGTACAGATGTACGGCGATGTAGTGCTCGGCATGAAACCTGTCAACAAGGACGACATCGATCCTTTTGAGGCAATCATCGAGCAGGTGAAGAGCAAGCGCGGCATCGTGCTCGACAACGAGATGAACGTCGATGAGCTCAAGGAGCTCGTCACGCGCTTCAAGACAGCCATCAAGGAGCGCACGGGTGAGGTCTTCCCCGAGAATCCGATCGATCAGCTCTGGGGCGCTATCTGCGCGGTGTTCGACTCCTGGATGAACGAGCGCGCTATCCTCTACCGCAAGATGGAAGGCATCCCGCAGGAGTGGGGTACTGCCGTGACCGTCATGGCGATGGTCTTCGGAAACATGGGCAACACATCGGCTACAGGTGTATGCTTCAGCCGCGACGCTGCCACGGGTGAGAACCGCTTTAACGGCGAGTATCTTGTCAACGCACAGGGTGAGGATGTCGTTGCCGGTATCCGTACTCCGCAGCAGATCACGAAGGAAGGGTCGCTCCGTTGGGCCAGGCAGCAGGGTATCTCGGAGGAGATCCGCGCTACGAAGTTCCCATCCATGGAGGAGGCTATGCCGGAAATCTACAACCAGCTCAATGCCCTTCAGGACAAGCTCGAGAAGCACTATCACGACATGCAGGACATGGAGTTCACCGTTCAGGAAGGCAAACTGTGGTTCCTCCAGACCCGCAACGGCAAGCGCACGGGTACGGCTATGGTGAAGATCGCCATGGATCTGTTGCGTGAGGGCGAGATTGACGAGAAGACCGCCATTGAGCGCTGCGAGCCCAATAAGCTCGACGAGCTGCTCCATCCGGTCTTCGACAAGGAGGCTTTAGCCAAGGCCAAGGTGCTGACACGCGGCCTGCCTGCTTCGCCGGGCGCTGCCTGCGGCCAGATCGTGTTCTTCGCCGACGATGCTGCCAAATGGCACGATGAGGGCCATAAGGTTGTCATGGTGCGTATCGAGACCTCTCCTGAGGACCTCGCCGGCATGTCAGCGGCTGAGGGTATCCTCACGGCTCGTGGCGGCATGACCTCACACGCAGCCGTCGTGGCCCGTGGCATGGGTAAATGCTGCGTCTCGGGCGCCGGTGCCATTAACGTAGACTATAAGTCGCGCACCGTGGAGATCGACGGAGTGCTGCTCCATGAGGGCGATTACATCTCTATTAATGGATCTACGGGCGAAGTGTATCAGGGTGAGGTGAAGACGATCCCGGCTACCGTCTCCGGTGACTTCGCCGAGCTGATGAAGCTCTGCGACAAATATACCCGCATGGTGGTGCGCACAAATGCTGACACGCCGCACGATGCTGAGGTGGCTAAGAACTTCGGTGCCATCGGTATTGGCCTGTGCCGCACGGAGCACATGTTCTTCGACAACGACAAGATTAAGGCCATGCGCGAGATGATTCTCGCCGAGGACAAGGCCGGTCGTGAGGTGGCGCTTGCCAAGCTCCTCCCGTTGCAGGAGAAGGACTTCTACGGCATCCTGAAGTGCATGGACGGCATGCCCGTGAACATCCGTCTGCTCGATCCGCCGCTCCACGAGTTCGTGCCGCACGATGTCAAAGGCCAGGAGGCCATGGCTCAGGAGATGGGCAAGAGCTTAGCGTTTATCCAGAAGCGTGTGGCTTCGCTCGCTGAGGTCAACCCGATGCTCGGTCTTCGCGGCTGTCGTCTCGGCATCACTTATCCGGAGATCACGGCCATGCAGACCAAGGCCATCCTCGGGGCTGCCCTGCGGCTGAAGAGCGAGGGCTTCAATCCTAAGCCGGAGATCATGGTGCCGCTCGTGGGTACAGAGAAAGAGCTTGAGGCTCAGCAGCAGGTCATCAAGACTGCCGCTAAGGAGCTGTTCCAGGAGAAGGGCGC
>Ga0256406_1005932_pt1 | contig 12644 bp, 6 predicted proteins | sample RumenRJG_03DNA_FD_185986 | JGI IMG/M metagenome (GOLD analysis project Ga0256406, IMG submission 185986) | Bovine rumen microbial communities from Lethbridge, Alberta, Canada - RJG_03 | ecosystem: Host-associated > Mammals > Digestive system > Stomach > Rumen | place: Canada: Alberta | collected...
AACTTTTTGTCCTCTTTTGTTATGGTGCTTCTTATCCCGAACTGGGGTATACCTATATAATAAGAACCTGAACTTTAGCCTACAGTTGTAGTCCTTGTCTCGTGACAGTTGTCGCGCATGAACGTGACAGTTGTCGCGCATGAACGTGACAGTTGTCGCGCATGAACGTGACAGTTGTCGCGCATGAACGTGACAGTTGTCACGCATGAACGTGACAGTTGTCACGCATGAACGTGACAGTTGTCACGCATCGTCATCTCTCGGTAATCGTGTCTAGTTTGCAGGAATGCCGTCCCTCCTACCATTCGGATTCCTTACGTTATCTTTCGCTGTTGGCTCCCATTCCTCTGTAGGGAGAGGTGGTGTTTTGTGTAATGATCATTTGTGTGAAAAATAAACTCCAATATTCTTTTTTTGCGCAATGGGAGGCATACAACGCTTGTTGGTATACTTGCTGGTCAGTAAACACTATAAGGCCGGAACTCTGATTCGTCAGTGTTCCGGCCTTATCTGAGATGCAACCTAAGCAGCTTAGCGCTTCAAGAGCTACTTTAAGCAGTTTATCGTTTCAAGAGTTTGGTATTCTTTACCGTTCCGTCAGTGTAGGTTACCGAACGGATGTAGAAGCCACGGGTGGGAGTGGTCAAGTGGCGGCCAGCAGCATCGTAATAGTCAATGCGCTTCACCGTCTTGCCTGAATCGGTGATGCTGGAGATGTTGTCGGTTGTGAACCAGGTCACGTCCGAGAATCTTGTGTCGTTGCCCACGGTGTAGACAGAGCGCACGCCAATGCGGCCGTAGAATTCGTCGTAGAGAATGACGTATCTCTGGTTGTAGGAACCCAAGATGTTGGCGCCGTTGGTGAAGGAGTACTCCACGCGGTCAGTGTCGCCAGTCAGTCCTGCGTAGGTGTCGGCGTAGAAGGTGTAAGGCTCCTGGTTGGTGGCGTCGGCGTCAGCAGTGATGAGTTGGTAAGCGAGATGGGCTGGATTGATGAAGTTGCCATCCTTGTCGGTCTTGTCCATGTAGAACGACACATAGTTGTAGCCGCTCGTCGGGTCGTTGCTGAAGTCGCATTCAAGCGAGTAGGGAGTGAGCGGGGTGGCAGGTGTCTCCACGTAGGGAGTAAGTTCGGGATGCACGAAGTCCTGTATGTAGTAGAGCGTGCTATTTCCGGCATTCAGGACATAGGTGCTGTCCGACGTGAGCACGTTGCCTTCGCCCAGGGTGAACGTCACCTTGTCGTTGAGCACATAGCTGTCGTAGGTCTCCTCGTACACCGGATCCCAGACTTTGCAGGCCGTCGCTCCCATGAAGTAGAGGTGCGATCCATAATAGCTGTTGGCGCCCAGATACTGACCCGAGGGGAAGGTCACGGTGTTGCCCTGGCGTGATCCCACCACGCAAGTGTGGATGTTGGGATAGAGATCGGTGAGATAGACCTTGTCGTCGGTGAGGGCCACCTTAGCCACGAGCGTGTCGGCCGTACCGTCCTGCCCACTGTAGGCGAGTGTGTAGGTGTCGAAGTTGAGTCCTTCAGGAACCTCATTCACCTCGTCGGTCACCAGATTGTATTCCACTTGTTCGTCGCCATAGCCATACCAGTCGTCGTCGGCAGAGCATAAGGCCAGCTGACCACCGTCGGTCTGAATGATGGAGTCGCCACTCACGCGATAGGTGATGTCATAGTCGATGCTGCCGTCGGCCAACGTGTCGGGCTGAAAACCTGTGGAGTCGCTGTTCCACACCAGTCGTTTGGCATAGAGTGTTGTGGGCTGACCGGTCTCGCTGTCGGTATATTCCAGGATGGGCTGAGGCGTCTTCACGGTGATGACGTCTCCCTCACGCGTTCCTTTTACCCATGTTCCTGTAGTGAGTGCGTTGAAAGGATTCAGAAAGTAATAGTCGTTGCCGTCGACGATGACGCTTCCGATGTAGGCATAGTAAGGCGTTGCGAATCCTGTACCCATGTAGGCATACCATCCGATACCGGTTCTGGAATAGTTGGCATAGAGCGTGCCGGCTGGCTGAGAGCTGATGATGCCGTCGGCGTCGCTTTTCACGATGGCGCCAAGCGGCTTTACGCGGTTGCTGTTGATAGTTTTAACGGTTCTGGGTCCAGCCTTGAAAAGCTTGTTCTGTTGCTGTTGGCCTGCTGCGGGAATAGCTGTTGTAGCCAACAAGAGGAGACAGCAAGTAAAGATCTGTTTCATTAAAATAATCCTAAATTCATCACCACTATAGTGAGACATTTTTCTTGTTCTTGAATCACAATGAATGTCAAGAACGTATCATGTCGGCATTTCGCTCAACTTAGTGGTGCTTAGAAATCGGGCGAACTATCGACATGCGAGGCAAAGTTACGAATTTATCAGGAGATTGTACACTATTATGGAGAAAATAATCAATCTTGTAGGAGGGGCGGAGGCATTCCTGCCGCCCCTCCTATCTGCGCACTGCGTGCTGGCGTGGATTATGCAGCAGCGCGTTATTGCTCTGCATCGGCCTTCTTCCATTCCGACATCAGGGTGTAGGCACCGCTCACGGCAATGGTCTCGTTGGACGACAGACCGCTCGTCACTTCCTTGTAGCCGTTTGCTGCCGAGGCTGTGCTGACTTGGCGCGGCGTGAACTCCATATCTTTCCCCTTGCGCTTCACGATGAACACGAACTCTTTTCCATCGTCAGTGGCCAGTGCGTCCTCGGGCACGGCAAGCCGGTTGACCGTACCGCCCTTGATGATGGCCGACACGTAGGCTCCGGGAATAAGATTGCTCCTTGAACCGGTGAGGGCGACACGCACGTGGACGGCTTTCGTGTTGCTGTCGAAAGCCTTGCCGATAGAGACTACGCGCCCTTCTGCATTGCCCGACGTCTTAACCGAGAGCGCTGCTTGGTTGCCAACAGCCACACGGGCCAGGTCGTTCTCATAGACCAGCAAGTCGGCAAAGACGTGGTCGGAATTGACGATGCTGAAGAGTGAGGTCTGCGGGTCGGCATACTGGCCGGTTTGCGCCAAGATGCGTTCCACGGTGCCGTTGATGGGACTCTTGATGGCTATGGCATTCACGGTGTGTCCCTTCCTCACGCTTGCGGGATTGATGCCGAGCAGACTGAGTTGCTGGGCTGTGACACGGAGCTGACTTTGCAGCTGGCGATACTCTGACGTGATTTGCTGGAAGTCCTTGCCCGAGCCAATCTTGGCACCGTAGAGCTGCTTCTGTCTCGTGTATTCTTTCTCAACGAAACTCATGCGGTTGAAGGCTTCGAGATAGCGGCCTTGCAGGTCGAGCAGGTCGGGATGGCTCACGGTGGCCAGCACCTGTCCCTGACTCACGCGTTGTCCTTCTATAACGAGAATGCGCTTGATGTTGGCTCCAATGGGCGAGGTCACGTCGGCTGAACTTTGCGGGTCTACCCTCAACTGACCGTTGGCCTTGACGGTGGCAGAGAAGGGCTGCATGGAGGCTGTGCCTTCCTTGATGCCGGCCTGAAGAGCGTTGTCTGCAAGAAGTGTGAATGTCTCTATGTTGTGCGCCTCATGATTATCTTCAGCGGCAACTTCCTTGTTGTCGGTTTTGCAGGAAGTCATCAATCCGGCGGCCAGTATCAGGCAGGGGATGTAACTCAGAATGTTCTTCATATTTTGAAACATGTGTTTTGGGGGATTAATAGTAAAGGAGTTTATATTTGGTGTCGAGCTGTTTGGCCAGTGCGTCCACATAGCCCTGCTCGGTGCTCATGGCATCGGTGAGGGCCTGTATGAAGTCGAGATAGCCGATGCTGCCTTCCCGGTAGGAGACAGCGGCAATTCGTCGCTGCTCACGGGTCAGGGGGAGGGCCGTCTGTCGGTAGTAGGCAACGCTGTGGCTGTATTTCTCATATTCAGCCTTCAGCGTCTCCCGGTCTGAGGTCAGAGCCCGCATCGTAGCCTCATTCTCGGCAGCGACGCGGGCAAGCTCTGTCTGCGACGCTTTCACCACAGCCTTGTTGGCACCGAAAGAGAGCGGCAGACTGATGCCCACCTGCCAGGCGTAGTAGCCAGTGCGCGGACCAATCTTCTGCACACCGCCTTCCACGAAGAGCCCGGGACTGAGGTTGCGCTTTGCAGCCTTGATGTCGGCTTCGGCCAGTCGGGTTTGCTCCTGGCCCAACTGAATCAGGGGATGCTGACTGGGCGAGGCTGCGTCTATGGTCAGTTCCGGATCGGCCTGTGCGGCCATGTAGAGCGTGTCGGCCGACAGCCATCGGCTCAGGTTGCGGTGGGCCACCTCCAAATCTTTGCGCGCCTCCTCCAGCGACAGGGCTACCTGACGGCGACGGTTGGAGGCCGTTTGGTATTCGAGCAGCGAGATGGCCTCGAGCTCATAGCGGCGACGTGCCACCTGCTCGAAGTCGGCATACAGCGAGTCGAGGGTCTGCAGGTTGTCGCAGCGCAGGCGGGTGGCGTAGTCGGTGATGAAGTCGGCGCTCACCTGCCGGGCCAGTTCTCTCTCAGCCACCCGGGTCTGGGCTTGCGCCACCCGCGTCTGTTGGCGATAGACGTTGCGACGGGAAGACGCGCCGAAGGGGGAGAAGTTCTGCCGCACTCTTGCCAGCGTGTAGACGGCATCGTTGCCGTGGCCTATCTCTTCGCCTCCTCCGCTCAGTTCCAGGTCGCCCAAGACGCTCACCGACTTTTGCATCAGCCGGTTTTTCTCCTCGTTCAGGCGCATGGCTGTGAGGGCAGGGTAGGCTTTGACGGCCTTGCCGATGGCCTCGTCAATGCTGATGGGCTGCTGGGCCAGTGAGGTGAGGGGCAGTGAGAGCAGCACCATAGCGATGAAATGTTTATTCTTCATAGTCGTTGTTCATTTTTTTTGTTGGTTTTTTCTCCAGCTTGGCCACGAGGGCATAGAGCACGGGCAGCATGACAAGCGTGAGCATAGTGGATGTGAAAAGTCCGCCGATGACGACGGTGGCCAGCGGGCGCTGCACCTCGGCACCGGCCGACGAGCTGATGGCCATGGGCAGGAAGCCGAGCATGGCTGCAGCGGCTGTGAGCAGGATGGGGCGCAGTCGCTCGCGTGTGCCACGGTGGATGCGCAGGGCCACGCTCTTAACGCCCGCGGCCTTGAGCGCGTTGAAGCGGTTGATGAGCACAAGTCCGTTGAGCACGGCCACACCGCTCAGTACGATGAATCCCACGCCGGCCGAGATGCTGAACGGCATCCCCCGCACGGCAAGGGCGATCACGCCGCCCAACGTGGCCAGCGGTACGGCGATATAAATCATCAGTGCCTCCACCACGGACTTGAGCGCGAAGTAGAGCAGCAGGAAGATGATGATCAGGGCTATTGGCACCACGATGGCCATGCGCGACGTGGCTTCCTGCAGGTTCTTGAACGAGCCGTCGTAGCTGATGCGGTAGCCGTAGGGCAGGCGCAGCTTCTGCTTGATGGCCTGGTCGATGTCGGCCACAATGGAGGCCACGTCGCGTCCGCGGGCATTGAGTCCCACATACACGCGTCGCGAGGCACCGTCGCGCGAGATCTGCATCGGACCGGGCTGGTAGCTGATGTTGGCCAGCTCGCTCATGGGAATCTGTCGGCCGTCGGGCAGATCGACGAGCAGCGAGGCGATGTCGTCTATGCTGCGACGGTTGCCGTTGTTGAGGCGCAGCACGAGCGAGAAGCGTTTTTCGCCCTCAAACACCTCACCGGCATAGCCGCCGGCAAAGGCAGTGCTGATATATTGGTTGAGCTTGTCTACGTCCAGACCGTACTGTGCCAGCTTCTTGCGGTCGTATTTCACCGTGATCTGTGGCAGTCCCGACGTGCGCTCCATGGCCACGTCGCGTGCTCCGGGTATGGCGGCGACAATCTTCTCGAGCCGTTGTCCGATGGCGTTGAGCGTGTCGAGGTCCTCGCCGTAGACCTTCACGGCCACGTCCTCGCGTATGCCGGTCATCAGTTCGTTGGTGCGCAGTTCCACGGGTTGGCTGAAGGCGCAACTGATGCCCGGTATCTGAGCCAGCCGTTTCTCAATCTTGGCCAGCAGTTCTTTCTTGTTCTTGGCGCTTTTCCATTTGCTCTTGTCTTTCTCGAGGATGATGAAGCTGTCGGTGAAGTCCATTCCCATGGGGTCGTTGGGCACGGCCGACACGCCGATGCGTCCGCAGACGGTCTTCACCTCGGGAAACTCCTTCAGCAGCACGCGCTCGACCTCTGTCTCCCGTTCGATGGTCTCTGAGAGCGAGCTGCCCGGGCGCAGGAAGAGCTGGAAGGCGATGTCGCCCTCGTCGAGGCTGGGGATGAACTCGCCACCCATGCGACTGAACAATACCGCCGTGCCGGCAAATACGGCCAGGGTGATGCCGATGACTGCAGCCTTGTAGCGGAGGGAGAGGCGCAGGGCGGGGCGATAGAGAATGTAGCAGATGTTCATCAGCCACTGGCTCAGGCGGCTCGTCAGGTCCTCGGCGCGGCGCAACCATTGCCAGCGGCTCACCGTGGGTCCGTTGAGCACGGCTGTGAGCATGGGCACGTAGGTGAGGCAGAGGATGATGGCTCCGGCGAGGGCATAGGCAAAGGTGAAGGCCATGGGCTGGAACATCTTGCCGCTGACGCCCGAGAGGAAAAGAATGGGCGTGAACACCAGCAGGATGATGATCTGTCCGAAGAAGGCCGAGTGCATCATGCTGCCGGCGGCCTTGCCCGTGAGCTTGTTCACGGTTGCGGTGGTGATGGTACGGCCTCCATCGCCTTTCGACTTCACGTAGCGTTCGAGTTCGTGCACGGTGCCTTCGACGATGATGACAGCTCCGTCGACGATGATGCCGAAGTCGATGGCGCCAAGACTCATCAGGTTGGCCCAGACGCCGGTGAGGCGCATGAGGATGAAGGCAAAGAGCAGCGACAGGGGGATGAGCGAGGCGGTGATGATGCCGCCGCGTATGCTGCCCAGGAGCAGCACGAGCACGAAGACCACGATGAGAGCTCCCTCGATGAGGTTGCGGGCGATGGTCGACGTGGTGCGGGCGATGAGTTCCGAACGGTCGAGGAAGGGCTTGATGGTGACGCCCTCGGGCAGCGTGCGCTGTACGTCGGCCACACGCTTCTTCACGTCCTCGATAACCTTGCTGCTGTTGGCGCCCTTGAGCATCATGATGGCACCGCCAACGGCCTCATGACCGTCTTTGGTGAAGGCTCCGTAGCGCACTTGATGACCGTAGCGCACGTCATCGGCCACGTCGGCCACGGTGATGGGCGTACCGTCGGAATTGGTCTTGACGACGATCGACTTGATGTCCTCGATTGATTTCACCACACCCTCGCCGCGGATGAAGTGGCTCTGATGGTTGCGCTCTATGTAGGCGCCGCCCGTGTTGGCGTTGTTCTTCTGCAGGGCGTCATAGAGCTCAGAGATGGTCACTCCGGTGGCGTTGAGGCGATCGGAAGAGAAAGCTACCTCGTATTGCTTTATGCTGCCGCCCATGGAGTTGACCTCCACCACACCGGGAATCATCGAGAGCTGACGGCGCACGGTCCAGTCCTGCAGCGTGCGCAGCTGCTGCGGAGTGTAGAGTGTTGTGTCGGCCTCAAGACTATAGAGGAAGATCTCGCCCAGTCCGGTGGTGATGGGGCCCATTTCGGGACTTCCCATTCCCTTGGGAATCTCCTCCTTGACGGCACTCAGCTTCTCCTGCACCAATTGGCGCGGAAGATAGGTGCCCATGTTGTCTTTGAAGACTACGGTGACGAGCGACAGTCCGAAGCGCGACACGCTGCGCACGTCCTCTACGCCGGGCAGGTTGGCCATGGCCATCTCCACCGGATAGGTGATGAACTGCTCTATGTCGGCTGTAGAAAGGTTCTCGGCCACGGTGATAACCTGCACTTGGTTGTTGGTGATGTCGGGCGTGGAGTCTACATTGATGGTCTTTATCGCCCATAGTCCACCGGCGATGATGGCTATGACGAGGAAGCACACCATCAACTTGTGGTTGATAGAGTAATTGATGATTTTGTTAATCATAAGGGGATTGCGTTGATAAAGTAATGTAAAACGGTTGTTTAGGATACGGCATACCCTCTGCTGACCGTCTCGAAAAATGAATACAAGCAGTCAGAGTAGTTATTTCAGCGACCTATATAATATAGGAGTAGGGCAGCAGTAGGTTAAGCGAGTGCGGGCGGAGCCCTGAAGCCAAGGCTCTGCGCTATCCACGAGAGATGGAAAGGTGTCGTTGCCGCAAATGCGCAACGGTTGTTGGATGTTGAATATGGGATAATTAGGAAAGACGGTCCAGTTGCCAACAATGAAGGCAGGAAATGCCAGGGATGCCAATTGGACTGTGAATTCTGATTGTTGACAATCTCGACGAAGCTTGCTGCAAGATAGTGCAAGGAGTGGTCGGCGGTTTCTGGACATTCGTCTTGCGAAGGTTGACCGTTGTTCTGTCCGTTGGTGCATTCATTAAGTACGATATACATCATCTCTCCCTTGTGGTGATGATGTATTCCCACGGCTATCATGGTGAGAAGGATAGCCAGACCTGTGAGTATGACGGACAGGTGTCGTTTCATGTTTGCAAAGATAATAAAACTCTGTGAAACGACCAAGTACTGTAAGCAATATTTTGTAATTATTACAATTCGCGGTGTTGAATGGCTTTCGTGATTGGACGAGCATCCGTTTCATGGAGCTCGCCCCAACTAGACCCGCCCCCGGCAAGACCCACCCCCAACAAGACCCACCCCCAACCCCTCCCTCTGTAGGGAGGGGAGAAGCAAGCGGGGTAAATGCTAGGAGCGAATAGGAGGGCCGTCATTCCTGACGGCCAAGAAAGAAGGACCGCTTGTTCGTCACAATTAAAATCTTGGTCGTCAGGAATGACGAGTCTCTCTACAACAGAGGGAGTGGAGAAGCAAGCAGCGCAGTGCCCCAAAGGGGTACACTATCGGTAACCCCAGTCTGCGCTCCTGACATCGCTTGACTGGGGTTACTGATAGTCAGCCTCTCCGAGGCTGGTAGTTCTTCTACATGCGATTTCCCGGTGATGTTCGCTCCCCTCCCTCCGTAGGGAGGGGTTGGTGGTGGGTCTAGCTGGGGGTGGGTCTTCTTCTCCTACTGTGTTCTGACAGTCTCAGAAAATGGCGTTGCCCTCCATATTATATGGTAACATTTGTTCAGATGGAATTCTTTTCCTAAATTTGCAACTCCCATCGCCAAACAATCATCAGAATGCATCTTTCGTTCCTGATTCCCTCTTCACGAATGGGATACATCATAAACTAAACAATAATGACCTACGTAGTACTTCCCTCGCAGACAACTCTGCCACCCATCACTTTTGACTTCGCCATTGAGGCCTTTGTGGCCCGCCACTTCCGTGACGACGACTATTTCTTCATTTGGCAGACCACGCCCACCGTCATCCTCGGGCGCAACCAACTGCTCCGTAATGAGGTGAATGTGGACTATTGCCGCAGCCACGGAGTCTACATCTCCCGCCGAAAGAGTGGAGGAGGCTGCGTATATTCCGACGAGGGCAATATCATGTTCTCCTTCATCAGCCGCGAGCCCAACGTGCAGAAGATGTTTGCCCACTGCATGCATCTGGCCGCTGAGGCCCTCCACAGCATCGGCGTGCCGGTGACTATTTCGGGTCGCAACGACATCCTCCTCGATGGAAAGAAGGTCTCGGGAGCTGCTTTCTACCGCACCGGTGACCGCAGCGTCATGCACAATACGCTACTCGTCAACTCCGACCTCAGCGTGCTGGAGAATGTCATCACCCCCGACAAGGCAAAGCTGCGCAGCAAGGGCGTGCAGAGCGTCAGGCAGCACGTGGGCAATATCGGCGACTATACTTCCATGTCGCTGGACGAACTGAAGGCTTCTTTCCACAAGGTCATGTGCGGCGACAAGTTCATCACCATCACCGAGGAGATGATGCCCGAGATTAGGCAGCTGCAAGCGACCTTTGCCTCCGACGACTTCATCTATGGCAAGCAGCCGCTCTTCCAGCTCACCCGCAAGCACCGTCTGCCCGGCGTGGGCTCCATCGAGGCCTGTCTCGAAATCAAGGACAACCAGATACGCGGCATCGACCTCTTTGGCGACTATTTTCTCACGGGCGACCTCGACGAGGAACTGCTGCCGCGCCTGCGCAACATTCCCTTCACGCGGGAGGCCGTGGAGAAGGCACTGAAGGGAATCGACCTGAACAATATCATCAGCGGACTGACCACAGAGGGATTGCTGCGTGTACTCTTCGGGCGGAAGCCCCACGTGAAGAAGCCCGACTGGCTGAAGATAGACCTCAGTTCGGACCAGCAGAGCGAGAGCACCTCGGGAATCATTCATAGCCGGCGCCTGCATACCATCTGCGAGAGTGGTCTCTGTCCCAACCGTGCCGAATGCTTGCGCCTGGGAACGGCCACCTTGATGATTGGCGGCAACATCTGTACGCGCCATTGCCGCTTCTGCAATACGCCCAGCGGCCGGCCCCTCCCCCTCGACCCTGGTGAGCCGCAGCGTGTGGCCGAGTCGGTGAGGGAGATGAACCTCAGATATGTCGTGCTCACCTCCGTCGACCGCGACGACCTTCCCGACATGGGTGCGGAGCATTGGCGGCGGACGGTAGAGGCGGTGAGAGCAATGAGTCCGGCCAAGATAGAAGTGCTCTTGCCCGACTTCCAGGGACGCGACGAATTGATGGACATCGTCTTGAGAGCCCATCCCGACGTGGTGGCCCACAACATCGAGACCGTGCGCCGGCTCACGCCATCCGTGCGCAGTGTGGCCACCTACGAGGGTAGCCTGCACGTGCTCCGCCATATCCACGACCGAGGCTTCGTTGCCAAGAGCGGACTCATGCTTGGACTGGGAGAGACGGAGGAGGAAGTGCTCCAGACGCTCCGCGACCTTCGCGAGAGTGGGGTGGAGCGGGTGACCATCGGACAGTATCTCCAGCCCACGGCCCATCATCTGCCTGTCGCGGCCTACATCACTCCCGAGAAGTTTCATTGGTATCGTGAGCAAGCCCTGCAGATGGGCTTCCGCTCCGCAGTCTGTGGCCCGCTTGTCCGCTCGTCGTTCAAAGCAGGAATGGAGTGAAAGATATACGTTCTTTAAATTGCCGACGGCCAAATTATTTATTCATCATAGTGTGCTGAGGGCAAAGAAATCAGTAACCCCGGTCTGCGACGTTAAGGCGCAGACCGGGGTTACTGACTAAAATATATTTACGCTTTCTGAACCGAATGTTACGGAGTGTTGAGAGAAGTAGAGGTTATATGCCCCGTTTAACACTCCACTAGCCTGCATTATTCATGAACATTAAACGCTACTTTTTTGAACATGAATTATCACAAATTACCCATAAATTATTCGTAAATGATTATATTCATGAGAAATTTATGGATAATTTATGGATATTTGTGTGAAAAATAATCTCCATGAATAATGTAGGCTAGAATGTGGCTTTGTGCTGGGGACAATTACCACCACCACGGAATATCGTGTACATGTGGATTGTTCATATAGTTCGCGTACGATTGCATAACTAACCCAATGGGGAAACCTATAATTGCATAGAAGAAGAGAAAAACGTCGAAGTCGGTAGCAGGACTGGGAGAATGCCATATCTCCAACGTGTGTATGCCAGCAGGGATACTGGTAAGGATAATGATTATTGCAAAAAACGATATCACCTCGTTCTTCTCCTCAATCTTCTCAATGGGATCCTTTTCTTTTTTCTTCCGGTCTTCACCAGGAATTCTGTCGGGTATAGGAAGATAGCTGTTCATAGTGAAAGAGTTTTGATATCTGCTACAAATTTAGGAAAAAAGAATGAAACGCGTAACGATTATTTCATATTTAACATACGTGATTTAGACGTAATCCCCGTTCTACGTGTCGGATGTTCCTACTAGTCAGCTGTAGGAGCGTTTTAGGAGCGTCGTCAGGAATGACGCCCCTCCTACGTCTACCCACGAAGTGGGTTGCGTCAACATAGCGAGGGGATGAGGAGAAACAAGGTTTCGACGATTCCCCTCGTAGAGTGTTCGCGGGTGTTTATCTACCCCCGGACGGGGGTTGCGTAAATCGTTGGCATCAATCGAATATTAACGCAACCCCCTGCCGGGGTAGCTCAATCGGGGGGACACTGCTACGAGGGGAATCGCTATGTTGACGCAACCCCCTGCCGGGGGTACCAACATCACTCGGAATTTGCTATTTGATGTTTGCGCCCCCTCCCTACAGCGGAGGGGAGAAGCAAGCAATGTAAATGGTAGGAGAGCATAGGAGGGCCGTCAGGAATGACGACCCTCCTGCCATTCGGATTCCTTTGCTGTTATTCATGACCATGCGTGTTGTTAAAATCCCATACGTGAGAATCGGGAAACACCTGTTGCTCTCCACAGAGGTCAGCTCATCATGGTTATGCCACACGGAAAATCAGGATGTATATCAAAAAGGTTTCATCCGTTGATGTATCACCAACGGATGAAACCTTATGAATATCTGTATGTTGTACTAATTTCCGCAGGGCGAAAAAGCTAAAGCCATTTCCAACCCAGCAATAAATATTATTTGTTATTATTCACGTTTTAGTTAGTGAGATGGGAGCGCAGCCGTCATGTTGACGACTGCTT
>Ga0256406_1005936_pt1 | contig 12638 bp, 13 predicted proteins | sample RumenRJG_03DNA_FD_185986 | JGI IMG/M metagenome (GOLD analysis project Ga0256406, IMG submission 185986) | Bovine rumen microbial communities from Lethbridge, Alberta, Canada - RJG_03 | ecosystem: Host-associated > Mammals > Digestive system > Stomach > Rumen | place: Canada: Alberta | collected...
TTTTGTAAATTTCAATAAGAGCTTCATCCATTGTTTTAATTGGATCTTTTTCCATAGTTGTTTTTAACAAATGTTCATCACCAAATAGGGCTAATATTTGGTCATCTGTTTCAACGCCTATTGCTCTTAATAATGTTGTGATTGGAATTTTTCTAGTTCTATCAACTCTAACATATAATATGTCGTTGTTGTCTGTTTCATATTCCAACCATGCGCCTCTTAAAGGCATAACTGTTGATGTGAAAATTTTCTTACCTGTTTTAGGATCCATATCTGCTGCATAATAGCAACTTGGAGAACGAACTAACTGGCTTACTACAACTCTCTCTGCACCATTAATAATAAATGTACCTGTATCAGTCATTAGAGGGAAATCGCCAAGATATATTTCTTGCTCTTTAATTTCACCTGTTTCACGATTGAACAATCTTACATTTACATGTAATTTTGTAGAATATGTAGCATCTCTTTCCTTAGCTTCTTCGATTGTGTATTTTGGGTGTTCATCCATTCTGTAATCCAAGAAATCTAGAACTAGATTTTCTGAATAGTCAATAATAGGTGAAACATCTCTCAATACTTCTCCTAATCCTTCGTTAATAAACCAATTGTAAGAATCTCTTTGTACTTTTATCAAATTTGGCATTTCAATAAAATCACCAATTTTTGAAAAAGATTTACGTGTTGTTTTTTCGTGTTTTACATCTTTAACGTTTATCAAAGAAAAATACCTCCTTAAAATATTTAGGCAGTTTTATTTTCTTGAGAAGACCTTCTTACTCTTGCATTTTTTTATCACTTTAATAACTCCTGCTCCTAAGTTATTAAAATGATACTCTTTTACAAAAGCAATTCCTCTTCTACAAAAACTATTAAATTGAATGTTTATATGAATTTTGATTCTAGTAAGACTTAAAAAATATTTGAATTTGAAGTAAATAGATAATGGGCTTTAAAGAGCACAAAAAAGTTAAACCGAAACATGTTTCGATTTAACTTATATCTCTTTAATTACCTATTTAATAATCGAATTAAACATCTATTAGCCCTCTAGATTTTTATTCGTATACAACATACCTAATAAGTATAAAACTTTTTTTCTTCAAAGTCAATGCAAAAATGCAAAAAAGTTGAAGTTTTTTGAAGCTCGCTGCGCGACCTTACAAAATGATATATTCTAATTTGCTTTATTTTATAAATTACCTAGTTCTAATTTTCTTCATCTTATAAAAGTTATATCAATTCAAATAATTTAGGGCTTCACGAAAAATGTTTCCTGCAAGAGTTGCGCCTACGCCACCACCAGAGTGTCCTCCTTGACCTTTCGGGTGATAAAGAACTACGAGTAAAGTTATTTGTGGATTTTCAACTGGTGCTACACCCATAAATGATGCAATATATTTTCCAGTATGTACTCCATCTTCAGAAGTTCCTGTTTTTCCGCCTATATTATAGCCTTCTACTTTTGCCTTTTTTCCAGTTCCTTCATCTACAACTGTTTGCAACATGCTTAACATGTTTTGCGCTGTTTGTTCTGATACAACTTGCTCTCCATATTCTGGTTCAATATTTTTTACAACAGGATTTCCGTTTTCATCTTTTTCAGTTTTGCTAATTATTTGCTTTACTAAATGTGGCTTTACATATTTGCCATTGTTTGCAATTGTTGATAACATTGTTATCATTTGAATTGGTGTAATTTCAAATCTTTGCCCAAATGCGTAAGTACCCAATTCTACAGGTCCTACTTTTTCTTCTTTCAAGAAAATAGAATTTGCTTCTCCTTGCAAATCAATTCCTGTTTTTTTAAAAAATCCAAATCTATTCAAATACTCATAATATTTTTTTACACCTAATTTTTCTCCTAGTCCAATAAAAACAGGATTGCAAGAATTCATTAAAGCATCTCTCAAACTTTCTGAGCCATGTGGTCTGTAATACCTCCAACATTTCATTTTTACTCCAGCGACTTCAATGTAACCAACGCAACAATATGATCCTTTTTGATCAGGTACTGCAATTCCTTCTTCTAAAGCAGATGACGCTGTTACTATTTTGAATGTTGAGCCTGGCTCATATGTATCAGAGATTGCTTTATTTCTCCATAGTTTTTGTAATTGCAAATTTTGCTCTTCTTTTGGCAAACTTTCATCAACTTTAAAAGGTTCATTCAAATTATAATTTGGATAACCACACATCGCAAGGATTTCGCCAGTTTTCGGGTTCATCATTATTACATTTCCACCATCTTCACACTCATTGTCAATGCATGCTTGTTTCAAATACTTTTCGCATATTTCTTGTAAAGTCAAGTCAATAGTCAAATGTATATCATCGCCCTCAATTGGAGAATTATAAACTTCATAAGTATTATCAATTACTTTTCCACTTGCATCAGTTGTTCTACTAATAGAACCTTTTTTGCCTTTTAACACATCATCATACTCCGCTTCAATTCCATTAATTCCTTGATTATCACTGCCACAAAATCCAATCACTTGAGAAGCCAAATTATTATAAGGATAATATCTTTTTGTATCTTCATCAATATTAATACCTGACTTTATATTATTCTCATCCATCCATTTCCTTAGCTCATTGGTTTTATCTTTCTCAACCTTTTTTGCAATATTCACAATTTGAGTGTGTTTGTTTACCTTTTTCAAAGTATCATCATAGTCTAAATCGAACAATGTTGAAAGTTCCTTTGCCACCTTTTCTTTCTCAGTAATATTTTTAGGATTAATAGTAACAGTTTCAATTGTGCTACTAGTTGCTAGCACATTTTTTCCAGAGCAATCATAAATTGTTCCTCTTCTTGGATTAACATCTCTTTCAGCGGATTGTTGCTCTTTTGCAAGTGCTGTCAAAGTTTCTCCCTTTATAAATTGCAAGTAAAAAACTCTTGCAATTAGCAAAGAAAAAAGCAAGATTAGAACAAACATCATTTTTTTCATTCTTCTTTTTTCTGTAATTTTTCCAATCATAAAAAATACCTCATTCAAGTATATGAGGTATTTTATTTATTATAACATATTTTGTAGTTCTTGAATTCGGTCGCGGACTTCGGCAGCCTTCTCAAATTCAAGATTCTTAGCATAGTTTATCATTTCATCTGTTAATCTATTGATAGCATCTTCCACACTTTCATCTTTTTCAAGTTCATAATCTGCACTATTTTCAGCCACTTGATATGTTGCTTTAATTGCTTCTCTAATTTCCTTTTTGATTGTCTTTGGAGTAATATGATGTTCTTCGTTATAGGCTTCTTGAATTTTTCTTCTTCTATTTGTTTCTGAAATTGCCTTATCCATTGAGTCTGTAAGCTCATCTGCGTACATAATAACTTGTCCATCTGTATTTCTTGCCGCTCTACCAATCGTTTGAATAAGAGAACGCTCTGAACGTAAAAAGCCTTCTTTATCTGCATCAAGTATTGCAACAAGTGAAACCTCAGGAATATCAAGGCCCTCTCTTAAAAGGTTGATTCCTACAAGTACATCGAATTTTCCAAGACGCAAGTCTCTAATGATTTCCATTCTTTCCAATGCTTTTATATCTGAATGCATATATCTTACTTTTATATCTAGTGTTGTCAAATATTTTGTCAAATCTTCTGCCATCTTTTTAGTTAAAGTTGTGACCAATACTCTTTCATTTTTTTCAGTTCTTTCATGAATTTCATTTATTAAATCATCTACTTGATTTTCGACTGGTTTGACCACTATCTTTGGATCAAGCAATCCTGTTGGTCTAATTATTTGTTCAACGACTCTATCTTTTGAATGTTCTAATTCGTAATCTCCCGGTGTTGCGCTGAAATAAACAACTTGATTTATTTTTTGTTCAAACTCTTCAAATTTTAATGGTCTATTATCATAAGCAGATGGAAGTCTAAATCCATAATTTACCAATGATTCTTTTCTAGCGTGGTCTCCATTGTACATTGCTCTTACTTGTGGAAGTGTTGCATGTGACTCATCAACTAAAAGCAAATAATCATCTGGAAAATAGTCAAATAATGTAAAAGGTGCTGAACCTGGTGCTCTACCACTAATGTGTCTCGAATAGTTTTCAATACCTTGGCAATATCCAGTTTCTTTCATCATTTCAAGATCAAAATTAGTTCTTTCTTCTATTCTTTGAGCCTCAAGTAATTTGCCATTGTCTTTAAAATATTTAACTTGTTCTTTTAGTTCTTCCTCAATTGTGCCAATTGCCCTTTCCATTTTCTCTTTTGTTGTTACATATTGCGAATTTGGAATAATCAAAGTACTCAAAATATCTGCAGTTTTCTTGCCTGTCAAAGGATTTATTTCTTCAATTTTGTCTATTTCATCTCCCCAGAAATTAACTCTCAAAGCTTTTTCGCTTTGATCTGCTGGGAATATTTCAACAACGTCTCCTTTTGCTCTAAAAGTTCCACGTTTAAAATCAAGTTCATTTCTAGTATATTGCATTTCTATTAATTTCTTAAGCAAATGATTTCTCTCTTGCTTCATTCCTTTTTTTAAAAAGATAATCATGTTTTCGTAATCATCAGGATCTCCTAATCCATATAAGCATGAAACTGATGCAACTATTATTGTATCTCTTGATTCAACTAATGACGCTGTTGCCTCCATACGCAATTTATCAATTTCATCATTTATTGAAGCATCTTTTTCAATATAAGTATCTGATGATGGAACATACGCTTCTGGTTGATAATAATCGTAGAAAGATACAAAATAGCAAACATTATTTTCTGGAAAGAATTCTTTAAATTCTGAATATAATTGTCCTGCTAATGTTTTGTTATGCGCTAATACAAGAGTAGGTTTTTGAACTTGTTCTATTACATTTGCCATTGTAAAAGTTTTTCCAGAACCTGTTACGCCTAGACATGTTTGATATTTTTCGCCATTTTTTATTCCATTTGATAGAAATTCAATTGCGTGTGGCTGATCGCCTGTTGGCTTATATTCGCTGTGTAGTTTGAACATTTGATTTTTTCCTTTCTTCTTTCTATTCTATATATTATCACATATTGAAGATTTTGTAATCTATTTTTCAAAATTTAATAATAATAAAATGTGAAAATGATTAAATGATTAAAAAATAAAAGAAAAAAGCAAATCCAAAATTTTGGATTTGCTCTTTCTTTACGAACAGATTAGTTAGCTTTGGGTGTGCCCTTCAAAATTGTAGCAGACACGTCACCATTTGATTCACTCATTTGAATCATAATAGGAAAATCTAACGTGTTTGTAAAAACAAAGTTTTTACAATATTTAGAATTTTCGTTATATGAAACAGTAGCATCTTTACCTTTTGGAACGTAAGAACTACCAATTGAGTGATGATGAATTTCCGTCGGTTGAATTCCGGCTACCTCAATTGCATTAAAGAGTGTGGTGGCTACTTGGCATACGCCACCGCCATACCCCTTGCTGGGCTTCTTGTTGATTATTACTCCCGCCTCCTTGAAGCCAGCTTCTTTTGTTGCTGGTCCAACTGCTGCAGGAGTGGTGTCTGAACCATACCAATTAAACTCTTGGTTTGGTTCTAATATCATTCCATTAATCTTCTCGCAAGCAAGATTCATATTGTAATCTCGATTTGAAGAAGAAGAATGATTGACAGTAAATGTTGAAATAGCTTCAGAAAAATCATAATCATCAGGATTAAATTCTTCTGCTAAGTCCATCATAGTAGAATCATCATTGTTTAAGGATTCAAAGTCTGAATTTTCCCCAACAATATCATTTTCAGAAGAATTAACTATTATGTTGTCATCAGTTTCATCAATATTTTGTGAAATTGATGTATTATCGTTTTCTGAGCTTTCACTTGTATAGTCGGTTGTAGCAATTTGAATAACACCAATTATACAAATGATAAAAATAATTGAGAATATAAATGCCAAAAGCCTTGCTTGTAAAGCATCATTCCGTCCCTTCTTAGTGGTGACTGCCCTATCTCTAACCCAGTCTTTTCTAGAACTTTTCTTCATAATCTTTCTCCTTTACCATGTTAAGTATGTTTTTACTAGTTTATAAGCTAAATGATTATTTTTATCATCATTTAAATCAGGTTTTCGGGTTACAAGTTCTTTTAAAACTATTTCTTCTGATATTCCTTTATTAAAGAAATTGCTTTCAATGTAATGTACACTCGCAAGGCAATTTGCCCATTTTAATAAGGTATAACTGCCATTCTTTTCTAGTACATATTTCAAATTCAACATTTGTTCAGCAGTGTAATTGTCATAGCTTATTTTTATAATTGGAACTTCATCCAATCCTATAACATCATTTTTTAGAACTTGAGAATATGGTCCAATTTTTTCATACCAATAAAAATTGTAATATTCCCAAAGTTCTACGCCATTTACCTTAAGAAGGTAAACTATTGGTTGCAGTAATTTTTGGTCTTCTATACTCCCGCTATATTTCCGTTCTAAAATAGCATAGAAAACTGGTTTTAGTAGTAGTCTTCCCATATTTTTCCTCTTTTCTTCTATCAACCACAACAAGTTACTTTTTTTGTTCGTCTTCTCGCCTTTCTTCTTAATTAAGAAAATCTTTTTTATTAAATTGTTAATGTGCTAACAAAATTTATTATACCACCTTTTTCCAAATATTGCAAATATTGTAAAAAAAGAACTCAATTGTAATTAATTGAGTTCTTTCAAAATATAAATATTTGAAATAATAAATAACAAATTATCTCTTGCTGAATTGTGGAGCTTTACGAGCTTTCTTCAATCCATACTTCTTTCTTTCTTTCTCTCTTGAATCTCTTGTTAGTAATCCATTTGATTTAAGAACTTGTCTGTATTCTTCACGGTTAGCTTCATTTAATGCTCTAGCAATTCCATGACGAACAGCTCCTGCTTGTCCTGAGAATCCACCACCTGTAACTTTAGCAACAACATCATATTTAGTTAATGTGTTTGTAACTGTTAAAGGTTGTTTAACGATAACTCTTAAAGTTTCTTCACCAAAGTAATCATTAATATCTTTTCCATTAATTGTGATATTTCCTTTTCCTTCAGTAAGTCTAACTCTAGCAATTGAGCTTTTTCTTCTTCCTGTTCCTAAAAAAGTTTCCTTATTAGCCATTTATATTCTCCCTTCCTAGTTTAATAATTCCATACTTCTGGTTTTTGTGCAATGTTTTCATGCTCAGCACCAGCATATACTCTTAATTTAGTAGCCATTTTTCTACCTAATTTTGTATGAGGTAACATACCTTCAACTGCAATTTGCATTGCTTTTTCTGGTTTTGTTTCCATCATAACTTTAGCAGATGTTTTCTTCATGTTACCAATGTAACCTGTAAAATGAGTATATTCTTTTTGATTTAATTTATTTCCTGTTAAAACTGCTTTTGAACAATTTGTAATTATTACATAATCACCTGTATCTTGATTTGGTGTATATGTAGGTTTATGTTTGCCCATAAGTAATTTTGCAGCTTCTTGTGCAACTCTACCTAATGATTTATCTGTTGCATCAATTATATACCATTTTCTTTCTATATCATCTTTTTTTGCTGTATATGTTTTATTGTTCATGGTAAAAACTTCCTCCAATCATAAAAAAATTAAATGAAATTTTAAACCACCGGGGAATCGTTTAAAATATCATATTTACAAATGCCTATATATTCTACAATAATTTTTTACAAAAGTCAAGAAAAATGCTTGACTTTTTTTTAGAAATGTTGTATTATATTTGTCGTAAATAAAAAGAAGAAGTTTACTTCTCACCTTCACCAATGGAAAAAGGTTATAATTTAAATAGTTTAATAATTTAAATTGTATTGAGGAGTAGATTGACTTTTTTAATGTCAATCTTTTTTATTTGCAAAAATTTGTTACTATATAACAAGTTTATATATTCTTTAATACATAAAATGTGTATTTTAAAATGGGAGGTGTTTTAGAATAAAACAAGAATTACCTATTAACGGTCAAATTAGAGCTGATAAAGTTCAAGTAATTGATGAAAACGGAGAGCAATTAGGTTTAATGTCTTTAAATGATGCTTTAGATTTGGCTGGAGAAAAGAATTTAGATTTAGTTTTGGTTGCTCCAAATAATAATCCTAAAGTTTGCAAAATAATGAACTATGGAAAATACAAATTTGAGCAAGCAAAAAAAGAAAAAGAAGCTAGAAAGAAGCAGAAATCTTATGAGCTTAAAGAATTGAGAGTCACACCAAATATTGAATCACACGATATGGACTTCAAGGTTAAGAATGCACAAAAATTTTTGGCTGATGGAAATAAATTAAGAATTACTGTTAGATTTAGAGGTAGAGAAATGAACTACACTAAACAAGGCGAAGATGTTCTTAATGAATTTGTAACAAGATTGGCTGATGTTGCAACACCTGAAAAGAAGCCAAAGTTGGAAGGTCGTAATATGTTTATTATATTTGACCCTAAAAAATAAGTTTATAATTTAGCAAAATGCTATTTATATATATAAATTACAAGGAGGAATTATTATGGCAAAGTTAAAAACAAACAAAGCTGCTAAAAAAAGATATAGTTATACAGCAACTGGTAAAGTTAAAAGAACAAAATCAAACAGAAGACATTTACTAGGAAATAAAACTAGTAGACAAAAGGCAAGCGGAAGTGTACAAAACGCATATGTTGATAGTACATCAAAAAATCATGTAAAGAAGTTATTACCATATGGTAACTAATTATAAAAAGGAAGGTGAATAAAAATGGCAAGAGTTAAAACAGCAATAATTACAAGAAAAAAACATAAAAAGATTTTAAAAAGAGCCAAAGGTTATTTTGGTGCTAAACATTACAGATTTAGACATGCTAAACAACAAGTTATGAAATCTGGAATGTATTCTTATGTTGGTAGGAAAGACAGAAAAAGCGATTTTAGAAAACTTTGGATTGTTAGAATCAATGCTCAAGCAAGAGTTAATGGTCTTAAATATAGTGAATTAGTTAATGGTTTAAAGAAAGCTGATGTTACTATTAATAGAAAGATGCTTGCTGAAATGGCAGTTTCTGATCCTAAGGCTTTCGAAGAAGTTTGCAATGTTGCAAAAAAAGCTTTAAAGAAATAAGTTGAAAAGAACTCAATAATGATTGAGTTCTTTTTTATTTACAAAATCTGTGGTTGCCAATCGTGACTGTTACCGGTCTTGACCAAATCCACTTATTTGTTGCGGTGTTTGGATTAAAATAATAAACTGCTCCATATGAAGGATCCCAACCATTAAGTGCATCCTGTGCTGCTTTTTTTGCCGTACTATTTGGAGTCAAATTAATTTGTCCATCGCTTACGCAAGTGAATGCACCTGATTGATAAACAACTCCCGCTACTGTATTTGGAAATCTACTATCTTTTACCCTATTTAAAATTACAGATGCAACAGCAACTTGTCCGCTATATGGCTCCCCTCTTGATTCTGCGTATACGAATCTACTTATCAAATTTAGTGAAGCAGAATTTGAATTTCCAGAAGAACTTGAGCCACTAGTTTTTGAACTATTAATGCCCATTGCTGCTAAAGTTTTCTTTCCTGCAATACCATCAGCAGTTAATCCATTTTTCTTTTGAAATTTCTTTACAGCAGAAAGAGTACTGCTTCCATATTGTCCATCGATTGAGCCATTATAATATCCCCAACTTTTCAATTTTGTTTGTATCTGTTTTACCTCTGCTCCACTTGAACCATATCTAGATGTTGCTACGCTCTCTTGATGTCTAGTTAAAAAATGATAAGATAAAATAACTGTAATTATCATTGAAATTAGAATAATAAATTTTCTCATAAAAAAACTCCTATATGAGTATTATGCTCATATAGGAGTTTTTTATTCAATGAACTATTTGTATTTTCCATTATTTACTAGTTTAAATAATATTTTTACATTTAAAATATAAATTTATTAATTTTTTCTATTGATTTATTCTATTCTATTTTCCATGTGTTAACTTCATTGTCTGTTGAAACATAATCTATTGGTGTACTTGAATTTAAAATACATACTGGAGCTAAATAGTGTGTTTTATTTATGCCTGATGTGTTGTTTCCAAACAAGTAGCCAGAACTATTGTCATTTAAAGCAGAGCTATAATCATATACAGATAAATTAAATGATATCCAATAACTATCACTTGAAGTATTTTTTAATACATATACATATCGCGATGCAAGCCACATATTATTATTTAAAATAGCATTATATTTTTCACTAACTAAGTTATTTAAATTTGTACCAGGAATTTCATATGATAGATTTTTTAATTTAACATTATTTCTGTTAGTATATCCTTGTTCAGTACATGGAGTCGGTCTCAAATCACTGTCTTGCATAGAAGTAATATCTGCTTGAGAATAACAATTTGGTATATTTATACTAGAGGTTAAACTATATTCCTTATTGTAGTTTTCATTATATTTATACATTCCAACTTCTTTAAAATTTTCGTAAGCAGTACTTCCTGCATCTGAGCTTAAATAAGCATCAGCTATTTCTTCAATATCAGCAGCATCAAGATTTCTTGCATTAATGTTCTTATTTGTATCAGTATATATTTTTTCACAAATGGAATTCATTATACTAGGTCCTTGGTTATATCCAGTAGCACCACCAAGTGAAAGTTGCTTCATTTCAGGAGGAAGAACAGGCCCACTTTCTGTAAAAACAAGATCATTATTTCTCCTTTCTAACTAATAAACAATTATTAAAATTTTTTCATTTGCTTTTTGTAGAATTCAATTTAGTTTTTATTTTTAAAATATTTATATTAAATTATTTTTCTTATAAATATACATAGCTTCATTACTATTAGCATCTATTATATTTATTTTTCTTATTAAAACTTTTTTAAAATATACCTATAATATTTCCTTCCTCGTCAACATCAATATTTTCATAAGCAGGTTTTTCTGGTAACCCAGGCATTGTCATGATATTTCCGCTTTTTGCAACAATAAATTCTGCTCCACCTTTATACTCAATATCTGTAATATGTAATGTAAACGGTTTGTCACAAAGCAAATTCTTTGGATCATCTGATAAAGAATATTGTGTTTTTGCAATACATACTGGAACATTTAAATTCAAGTTTTGACTTTTAATTTCACTTATTTGTTTTTTTGCTTCATCACTAAATTCAACATTTCCGGCACCATAAATATTTTTTGCAATTTTGTTAATCTTATCTTCAATGCTGTCGTTCAAGTCATAAGTAAAATTAATATCATTTTGTTCATTAGGATTTGTTTTTTCACAAATATTAATTAATTTTTTTGCAATATCAATAGTTCCATCAGAACCTTTTTCCCAATTTCTCATAAATGAACATTCACATTCATCTGAAATTTTTTCTCTCAATTCTTCAAGTTCTTCTTCACTATCTTTTTCAAAAACATTTATTCCAACTATTACATTAACGCCAAAGCTTTTGATATTTGCAATATGCTTTCGTAAATTAGCAATTCCATTATCTAGTTTCTCAATATCTGTAAGTTCACAATCATCAATGCTTGAACCACCATGATATTTTATAGCTTTAAGTGTAACAACAATAACAACACAACTTGGTTTTACATTTAGCATTCTTTCTTTAATGTTCATGAATTTTTCTGCTCCAAGGTCAGCTCCAAATCCTGCTTCAGTTACTACATAATCTCCAAGTTTTAAAGCCATTCTTGTAGCTATTATACTATTACAGCCATGTGCAATATTTGCAAAAGGCCCACCATGTACAAAGCAAGGATTATTTTCTAAAGTTTGTACAAGATTAGGTTTAATTGCATCTTTTAGTAAAGCAGTAAGTGCTCCCTCAGCTTTTAATTCCTTGCATAAAATTGCTCTATCGTTTTCATCAAATCCAATAATAATGTTTCCAATTCTTCTTTTTAAATCTTCGACATTCTCAGCTAAGCAAAGTATTGCCATCATTTCAGATGCTGCAGTAATATCAAATTTTTCTTCTCTGCCATCACTATCTTTGCTTATTGCAACTCTCACATTTCTTAATGCTCTATCATTCACATCAGCACATCTTTTCCAAACTACATTTTTTATATGTAATTTGTTTCCATGATAAATATGGTTGTCAATAATTGCACTTAGTAAATTATTCGCTGAAGTTATTGCATGTAAATCCCCAGTGAAATGCAAATTGATATCTTCCATAGGAGCTATTTGCGAGCGTCCACCGGCCTGTTGCTCCTCCTTTTATTCCAAACACAGGCCCCATTGAAGGTTCTCTTAATGCAAGTATGGAATTTTTGCCGAGTTTATTCAGTCCGTCACTTATTCCTATTGAAGCAGTTGTTTTTCCCTCTCCTAATGGTGTAGGATTAATTGATGTAACTAATATTAATTTTCCATCTTTATTGCTTTTTATTTTATCAAAAATATCCAGTGAAATTTTTGATTTGTATTTTCCGTAATTTTCGACATATTCTTCTGATATGTTTATTTTTCTTGCGATATCGTTTATATCTTTTAAGTCTGTTCTTCTAGCAATTTCAATGTCTTCCATACTATCACCTCCAATTCAAAAATTTAATTCTAATATTAAATTTATTTACTTTTTTAATATACTCTATTATTATACAAACAAATTACTTGATACTATCTTTATATATAAAAGA
>Ga0256406_1005937_pt1 | contig 12637 bp, 13 predicted proteins | sample RumenRJG_03DNA_FD_185986 | JGI IMG/M metagenome (GOLD analysis project Ga0256406, IMG submission 185986) | Bovine rumen microbial communities from Lethbridge, Alberta, Canada - RJG_03 | ecosystem: Host-associated > Mammals > Digestive system > Stomach > Rumen | place: Canada: Alberta | collected...
AATTTCAATCTTTTTGACCTTATAATTAATTTCTTTCATCTTCTCTGAAATTGCATCATACCATATTGCACTTTCAACTAATTGCCTAAATGCTGGATGGAAAGGTCCTGCAATTACTTCACTTCCATCTACACTTGGAGAATTAATTTCATTAGTGTTTTGTAATCCTATTCTAATTACATTTATATTTTTTCTCCTAAACATATATGTAATAGTTTTACATCTTGCAACTGCTTGCTCAACTGTGAGTGGTGTATAATCTTCTCTACTATACATTCTAGCAAGCTCAGTTCCTTTTATTACAAGAACTGGATATATCCTTACAATTTTAGGTTTTAATTTTATTAGATCCTTTGCAGTATTTATTTCATCTATTTCAGTACTATCTGGCAAACCTACCATCATTTGATGTCCTAGAACGAATCCTTTTCTTCTAATTAGTTTTGAAGCTTTTTTTACATCATCAAATGTATGCCCTCTTTTACTCTTTTTTAGAATATAATCGTTAGATGATTGTACTCCAAGTTCAATTGTTTTTACATGATATTTTTTTAATCTCTTAAGTATATTTTTATCAATATAATCTGGTCTAGTTGAAATACGAATACTATTTGCTTTTCCATTTTTTATGTATTCATCTGCAACTTCAAGTAATTCATTTTGCTTTTCCTCATCAATTGCAGTAAAACTTCCTCCAAAAAATGCGATTTCAACATATTTGCTTTCATCGCTAAAATTCTTAAGATAATATTCTATTGTATTTCTAACATCTTCCGCATTTACAGTCGTCGTCTGTCCACTTATTTTTTTTTGATTACAAAAGACGCAATCCATCGGGCATCCTAAATTTGGCACAAAAATTGGTATAATGTATTCTTTTTTCATATTAGTTTCCTCTCTATTTTGGATTATATTATTGTATTATTTAATATAAATTATAAATTTCCTTTGCTAAAATGAATTTTTCTTAATAATTCATTAATTTGGTGTTACATATTATTTAATGCATTTTCTGCCGCATTCATTTCAGCATGTTTTTTGCTTTTACCTTTTCCTCTTGCTAAAACTTTTCCATTAGCTAAAACCTCAACTTCAAATGTTTTATCATGATCTGGGCCATATTCATTAGTTACTTTATATTCTATTAATATTTCACCATTTTCTTGAAGCTTTTCTTGTAAAACTGTTTTATAATCTTTATCTCCAACATGTTTGCTAGCTATTTTAATTGATTCTTTAAGGTTAGATATTATAAACTTTTCTGATTCTTTAAGTCCTCCATCAAAATACATTGCAGCTATTAAGGCTTCAATACTATCAGCCAAAATTGCCTTATTGAAATTTCCTTTATGGGCTTTTTCACTTGTTCCAACTTTTATGAACTTATTCATTTCAATTTTTTTTGCAATTTCATATAAGCTATCTTCACACACTACTGTTGCACGTAGCTTTGTAAGTTCTCCCTCATGTAAATTAACATAGTGAGTATATAAATATTTGCTAGAAATAAATTCAAGTATACTATCTCCTAAAAATTCCAACTTTTCATTACTTTTTGTATTAAACTCATTAGCATAAGATGTATGAGTTAATGCTTCTTCTAGAAATCCTTTATTTTTAAATGTGTATCCAATTTTTTCTTCTAATTCCATATTTTTGCAACTTATATAAATAAGTTTAGCCTCCTATTTATTTAATTTTCCTGAATATTATACAATAATTTTGCCTTACATACAAGTAGAAATATTAAAAATACCTACTAAGATTTTTCATTAATATTTTTTAATTTCATTAGTAAAATCGTGCTTATCACAACAATTACAATCATGCATGATGTAGCAAAAAATACATACCCTGACATCCATGATAATACAAAGCTTAATCCTAATGCACATTGTAAAATAACATATTCTAAATTAAACTTTTTATTCTTAATTGCAACATAAACTGAAAAAATAAATGTTGCAATAAATGGTCCCATATATAGAATAAATCCAATTAAACCAAAGTTTAGAAACATTGATGCAAACTCATTTTCCATTACCATTTCTCTAAAATTTGTTTTATATCCATTTCCAAACAATATTGTAATAATGTTTTTTTGATTTTTCATTAAAAATATATTGTACATTAATTGTTGTCTTCTTGTATCATTTCCAGCAATATTATGTTTTTTTGTATAATTGTATAAATCAATAACTGATTCCTTTTGTGCCTCAGACATATACCCCTCTTCTAGCTCATTGTCAATAATTTTGTTTTTTATTCTGAGCATATCACCAGTCATTGTTCCAATTTCACCCGTTTTCTCATCTATTATAGTATATTGAGAAAGGTTTACTTCTCTTCTACGCTTTATAGTATTAGATCCAAATGATACAACAAGTACAGCAATTATGCATATAATAGATATACCAACAATTGCAATTTTTTTGTTTTTATTAATTAAAATATCAGCCAATGTAAACACAAATAAAACTAAAACTGTTCCTATTAGCCCTGTTCTCGTTCCAATAAGCTTAATTAAATATACTGATGTTAAGATATATGTAATCAATGCTAGAAAAAACATTGTTATATTTTCTTTAAAGTTAATTTGAGTACTATTTGTTTTTTTCTCGTTTATGTTTTTATTATCTATCTCTTTACTTTTTGCAATATTATTAAATTTATCTTTTTTTATTGAAATAAGAAATTCTCTTGTAGCTTTTGAATTGTCTTTTATTACATATAATACTATAAACATAGATAATATTAATATTGCACTTAAACTATTTCCTGATTCAATAAATCCCTTATAACCTAACCCTGTTTCAGTGTATGTTGGAGACGACTTTCCAATTATTATTGAAAAATAAATTGATACAATGTAAATAAAGTTCATTATAACAATTGAATTTCTAAGTTTTTTTAAGTTATCATTAATATTACTTTTATTTTCGCTTTTTTTAACAAATGTATATACATAAATTATAAAATATATAATTAAAAATGTGTAATTAAATACATATTGAAGCTCATTAATCACATTTCCATATGAACATCCTGTTATTAAAGATTTCATAATATACAAATGTATTATTGCATATAAAATATATGTAAAAGCTAGAATTAAAAAAAACTTCTTATGTTTTTTATCTGCCTTTATAAAAATATATATCCCAACTAAAACGGGAATTATTGGTCTAATAAACGTTGAAACAGAAATTTTTGATTGCCATACATTTCTAGTTATAAAACTTAAAATATCAAACAATGGACAAAGTATAATAAATAAGCATAATAAATTTTCTACGCTTATTATTTTTCTATTTTTTTTAGTATCTGATTTATTAGAATTTAAATTATTATCTTTTTCTCTAATAAAATCACTTTTATTTTTTTCTTTGTTCTTTACTTCTATCATTATTGCATATTCCTTTTTAATTAATTTTGAAATCAACCTCATATATTAATGTATTTGAAATGAATTATATAAACATATTATAAGTCTTTCTTAGTCTATAAAATTAACTACATTAGATTAAAAATAGTTAAATTTTTATATTATTTTATTCGCCATCAAAACTCTCTAAGACCTGAAATACCCCTGTAGAGTTCTATAAAAATAAGAAAATCAATGATTTTCTTTTATAGAGTTGCTTCTGAAAAATTTTAGAATGCGTAACTTTAACACATTTAAGTATGATTTTCTATTATATAAATAACAAAAAATTCACTTGACTTGAAGTGAATTTTTTCTAAACTTATTTTACAAAATAAACTAAGCAATATGATCCTTAATGTAGTCAACTACATCAGAAACTGTTACTACTTTTTCAGCATCTTCATCAGGTATTTCGATATCAAATTCCTCTTCAAGAGCCATAATTAACTCAACAATGTCAAGTGAATCAGCTCCTAGATCATCAATAAATGATGATTCTAATGTTATATTTGCTTCTGCGACACCTAATTGATCAACTATTATCTTTTTAACTTTATCAAAAATTTCTTCTGAACTCATTTAAGTATCCTCCTTATTTCATTTCATCTATTACAATAATACATCTACTTTTAATTGTCAATATTATTTGTCAAAATTCTTTTTTACAATTTCTATACTTTGTATAACAAAACTGTAAAATATATTTCTAATGTATTACCATTTTATAACTTTAAAGTTTACAGTATATTATCTCATTTAAAAATCTATTAATTTTACCTCTTTTCAAGCTCTGTTATATATTGTTTTATTTCAGCCATTTTTTCTTTATTTAGTTCTGATTCGTAAATTTCAGTTAATTGATCAACAGCTTTATTTTGTACAAACTTCTCTGCTTGCTTTATTGTATACTTAAATAATTTTGCATCACTACTTCCATGTGCTTTTACAACAGGTTTTTGTACACCTAAAAACAAGGCTCCACCGTATTCTTTGTAATCCATTGTTTTTGCAAATCGCTTTAATGCTGGTAAACTAGGGATAGCTCCTATTTCACTCCATATGTTCTTCTTAATGCTTTCACTTAGTGATTTTTTTACAAACTTTCCAACACCTTCAAGTGTTTTCAAGAATACATTTCCTGTAAATCCATCTGCTATTACTACATCAATTCCTCCTAAAAATGCTTCTCTTCCCTCAACATTTCCAATGAAATTAATGTCTAAATCATTTGAATATTTTTTTAATAATTTGTATGAATTTTTTACCAAATCATTTCCTTTTGTTTCTTCTGTTCCTATATTTAATAAACCAATTTTAGGTTTATCAATCCCAACAGTATTATGCATATAAATGCTAGCCATTTGTGCAAATTGTAAAAGATTTATTGGTTTACAATTTGTATTTGCACCACAGTCCATTAATACTAATCTTCCATGATATGCTGGTAAAATTCCAGCAAGTGCTGGCCTATCTATTCCTTTTATTCTACCTACTAGTAGTGTTGCTCCTGTCAATAATGCTCCTGAATTTCCAGCAGATATAAAGCAATCGCCTTTTCCTTCTTTTAGCAAATTAAATCCTACAACCATTGAAGAATCTTTTTTATTTTTTATTGCCTGTGTTGGAACATCCTCCATGTCTATAATTTCTTTTGCATTATATATTGATAATCTAGGAGATACATCTTTTATTTGTTTTCCCAATAGTTCACGTGATCTTGTGTTTATTACGGCTTCTTGACCTATTAAAACAACTTCTGCATCAATCTCATTTATCGCTTGTGCTACTCCCATAATGACTGCATCAGGAGCATTGTCTCCCCCCATTGCATCTAATAAAATTTTCATATCTATCTCCTTATTTTCATTTTTAACATAAATTGCAACTATAATGATATAACTTACAGGCTAAAAAGTCAATAAAAATTAAGAAAAATAAAACAAGAATAAGCCTTAATAATCAAGCATTTTTTACATAATAGAGCAAAAATATTTGAAGAAATTTTTAATTTTTCTATGATTAATTTTTAAGCAACATAAGCTCTAGTTAAAATTTTCTTAGTCAATATTTTTATACATCTTTCCTATTATATAAAAAAAAGAAGCATGATTTAATCATACTTCTTTTTTGTTTTAATAATGTAGAAATTATTGAAGTTCTACTTCTGCTCCTACATCTTCTAATTTTTTCTTTAAATCTTCTGCTGCAGCTTTTTCTACGTTTTCTTTTACAGTCTTAGGAGCTCCATCAACTAAATCTTTAGCTTCTTTTAATCCTAATCCTGTAACATCTCTAACAACTTTAATTACTTGAATTTTTTGTTGTCCAGCAGCTTTTAATACTACGTTAAAGCTACTCTTTTCTTCAGCTCCTGCTGCTGCTCCAGCACCTGCTGCAGGTGCTGCAACTGCTGCTGCAGAAACTCCATATTTTTCTTCAATTTTTTTAACTAAATCAGCTAACTCTACTACTGTTAAGCTGTCGATTGATTCTAATACATCATCAACTTTTGCCATTTTAAATTTCCTCCTATAATTTTAATTTTTGTAAACCATGTTTACTCTTATTTTTCCATTAGATTTAATAATCTATATGGTAGATATTTTTGATTTTATGTTCTTTAACATATAATCTGTTTTAATATTTTTTCATTACAAATTATCTTAATTTGCATTTAATTATTTTGCTGGTGCTTCTGTTTCAGCTGTTTCAGTTGCTTTTACAGTTTCCTCAGCTTTTGGAGCATCTGCTCCTTCCTCTGCTTCTTTCTTGATTCTTACTTGATCAAGAGCAATTGCAGTTTTTGCAATTGTTTGTAATAATGATCCAGCAAGTTTTGAAAGTAGTTCTTCTCTTGATGGTAATTTTGCAAGTTGGATTACTTCCTCTTTGCTCATTGCTTTTCCATCAATATAGCCACCTTTAATTATATAATTTTCATGATCTTTTGAAAATTTATAAACAACTTTTAATGGTGCTAAATAGTCTTCTTCTGCTAATATAACTGCTGTAGGTCCAACTATTTCTTTATCAAAATCATTTAGTTTATCAGCATCTAATGCTCTTTTTAGTATGTTGTTTTTTACAACTTTACTTATTCCATTAGCTTCTCTTAAATCTTTTCTTAATTTTGTGTCATCAGCTACATTTGTTCCTCTGTAATCAACTAAAAGAATTAATTTAGATTTTGTTATTTCTTCTGATAAAGATTTAACTTTTTCTTCCTTAACAGCTATAATTGATTTGTTTGCCATTTTTTGTCTCCTTTCTAAATTTATTATACAGAATAAGAAATATTGTTATTTAAAATAAATTATTTTAAATTTGACATTCTTATTTCTAAAATAAAAATCAACTTAAATAGCTTCTTCGAGGCAATTTAGGTTGATTTTATAATCTCTCCAAATGCCTCGGTAGGACTTACCTTTATGCCTACTATCTTTGGCTATATAAATTATTTTTGGTCTATATACAAACCAGGTCCCATTGTTGGAGCAATTGATACACTTTTTATGTATTGTCCTTTTGCTGCTGCTGGTTTTGCTTTGATTATAGCATTAATAATTACATCATAGTTTTCTAGTAATTTGTCAGCTCCAAATGAAACTTTACCAAATCCTAAGTGAATTATGTTGTTTTTATCAAGTCTGTATTCAACTTTACCAGATTTGATTTCATTAATTGCTTTTGTAACATCCATTGTTACTGTTCCTGATTTAGGGTTTGGCATCAATCCTTTTGGTCCTAATACCTTTCCTAATCTTCCTACAACACCCATCATATCTGGTGTTGCAACAACAACATCATAATCAAACCAATTTTCATTTTGAATTTTTGGTATTAATTCTTCTGCTCCTACATAATCTGCTCCGGCCTTTTGAGCTTCTTCAGCTTTAGGTCCCTTTGCAAATACTAAAACTTTTTGAGTTTTACCTGTACCATTTGGTAGTACAACTGTTCCTCTTACTTGTTGGTCAGCATGTTTTGCATCAACACCTAATTTTACATGTAATTCAACTGTTTGATCAAATTTAGGTTGTGGCATTTTTTCAATTATAGCAATTGCTTCTTTTGCATCGTATAATTTTTTAGGATCAACAAGTTTGCTACTTTCTTGGTATCTTTTACCTTTTTTCATTTTTACCTCCTTTGGTCATAACGAGATTTATTCTCTCCCATACTTTTTTCTACTTTCTATTTAATAGAAAATTATTCTTCTACAGTTACACCCATAGAACGAGCTGTTCCTTTTACCATGCTCATTGCTGCTTCTAATGATCCTGCATTTAAATCAGGCATTTTTGTTTTAGCTATTTCCTCAACTTGAGCTTTTGATAATTTGGCAACTTTCTCTTTATTTGGCTTTCCTGAAGCTTTTGATAATTTAGCAGATTTTTTTATTAAAACTGCCATTGGTGGCTCCTTTGTTATAAAGTCAAATGATTTGTCTTTATGAACAGTAATAACTACTGGAATTTTCATTCCTGCTTGTTTTGCTGTTCTATCATTAAATTGCTTTACAAAGTCCATAATGTTTACACCACTACCTCCAAGAGCTGGTCCAACTGGTGGAGCTGGTGAAGCCTTACCTGCTTCAATTTGTAATTTAATGATTTTTTCTTGTTCTTCTTTTTTGTCGTTTTTACCTGGCATGATTCTTGCACCTCCTTACTGATTTGTATATTAAAAATAATTTATATAATTTGAAATAATATAATTATTTCAAAAAATAAACATGTTAATGTTCACTATTATATTACTAATAAGCTTTTTAATAAAGCATTGTTAATAACAAAATGCGAATATCTTAGGCTTTTTCAACATTAGTAAAATCAAGTTCAACTGGAGTTTCCCTTCCAGCCATTGAAATCATAACTTTTACTTTATGTTTATCCTTATTAATACCTGCAACAGTTCCTGTAAAGTCTGCAAAAGGTCCATTTATAACTTTGACTTCATCATTAATATTATAGTCAACTTTGATTGATTGAACATCAAATCCCATTTTTCTGATTTCACTTTCAGTTAGTGGAATTGGATCAGTTCCTGAACCAACAAAACCTGTGACACCTCTTGTATTTCTAACTATATACCATGTTTGTTCTGTTACAATCATTTTAATTAAAACATATCCTGGAAAAACCTTCTTTAAATTAGTTTGTCTTTTTCCATCTTTGATTTCAATTTGCTCTTCCATTGGAACAATTATATCAAAGAAATAATCTTGTAATTCTCTATTTTTAATTGTTTTTTCAAGATCAGTTTTTACTTTGTTTTCATATCCTGAATATGTATGAACTACATACCATCTTGGTCTTAAATCATAATCTTTTTGAGACATAATCTACTAACCTTTCTATATTAATATTATTCTGCTTCGTTTTCGTTTTTAACGTACTCTTCTGAATTAGCATTAACAGAATTGCTATCACTTGTTTCATTGTCATCTGATGTTTCGTTTGAACTTGAAATAGAATTTTCTACTTTTTCAATTTGAGTAATTTCAAAATTGCTTAATGCATTAAATGCTAAATCAAGTAAGAAAATTATTAATGAAACTATAATTACCATTGAAACAACAACTATTGTATTTTCTGCTAACTCATTTTTGCTTGGCCATATAATTTTTTTGATTTCTGCTTTGAAATCCTTAAACCAACGGTTTTTATCAGCATTAGTTTTTTTAGCCATCTTATTTTCAGCTTTTTTTGCTTTTTTTACTTCTGCTTTTTGTTTTTTACTATCAGTAATTGTTGTTTTAGGTTCATTTTCTGTTGCAACCTTTTCAGTGTTTTTATTTAATTCTGTAGTATTTTCTGATGTAACTTTAACTTCATCTTTTACTGATTTATTAGTACGCTTTTCTTGTGACTTTTTACTTCTTTTATTAGCCATATCACTAATTTCCTTTCTAGACTATTTTGTTTCCTTGTGTACTGTAGTCTTTTTGCAGAATTTACAATATTTCTTTAATTCTAATCTATCAGCATTATGTTTTTTATTTTTTTCTGTAACATAATTTCTATTGTGACATTCTGTGCACTCTAGAGTTATATGTTCTCTTGCTCCTTTTGCTGCCATTTCTTACACCTCCATAATAAAACTTTAAAAGTTTTATGCATTATTTTAATTGTTTTGCAACTTCTTCGGCAAAGTTTTCTTCTTTTTTCTCAATTCCTTCACCTTTTTCAAATCTAGCAAACTTATTAATTGTAGCATTGTGTTCTTTTAATAAGTCTTTAATTTTTTGATCTGGATTTTTAACGAAAGCTTGATCAACTAAGCAAATTTCTCCATAGAATTTTCCAAGTCTACCCATAACAATTTTCTCAGCAATTGCTTCTGGTTTTCCTTCATTAACAGCTTGTGCTTTTAGGATTTCTTTTTCTTTATCAAGTCTATCTGCTGGTACATCAGCTTCATTGATAAATTCTGGTTTTGCTGCTGCAATTTGCATGCAAATATCTTTTGCAAGAGTTTCATCAGCATTTGTCATATCAACTAATACACCAATTTTTCCTTCACCATGTATATAGCTTCCAACAATTCCATCTGTTTCGTATCTTTCAAATCTTCTAATTGAAAGATTTTCACCTATTTTTGCAATTTTGCTTGTCAAAACATCCTTAACTGTTTTGTCAGGTTCTGTTATAGACTTTTCAGCTAATAAATCATCAATATCACTTGGATTATTTATTGCAATTTGTTTTACAATGTCATTAACAAATGATTTGAATTCAGCATTTTGGCTAACAAAATCTGTTTCACTATTAACTTCAACTAAAGCTCCAACTTTTTTATCATCAGAAATATATGATGCTACTAATCCTTCTGCTGCAACTCTTCCTGATTTCTTTTCAGCTTTCATAATTCCTCTCTTTTGAAGAATTTCAATAGCTTGTTCTTCATTTCCATCAGCTTCTGTTAATGCTTTCTTGCATTCCATCATTCCAGCACCTGTTTTTTTTCTTAATTCCATAACTTGGCTTGCTGTTACCATATTTATTACCTTCCTTCCAATAAAAATTAAATATAATTAATTTTCACTTTTTTCTTCATCTTGTGCAACTACTTCTTCCATGCTTTCTGCTGTTTGTGCAGATTCAGCTTCAGTTTCTGAAGTAGCATCACTTGTTTCAAGGCTTTCACCTTGTTTTCCTTCAATGATTGCATTTGCCATAACATCTGTAATTAATTTTACGGCTCTTATTGCATCATCATTTCCTGGGATAACATAGTCAACATCATCTGGATTACAGTTAGTATCAACTAATCCAACAATAGGTATATTAAGTTTTCTAGCTTCTTGTATAGCTATATGTTCTTTCTTAGGATCAACAACAAATATTACTCCTGGTAATTCAGTCATTTCTTTAATACCACCTAAGTTTTTGTTTAATTTATCCATTTCTTTCTTTAATAAAACAACTTCTCTTTTTGGTAAAACATCAAATGTTCCATTTTGTTCCATTGCTTCTAATTCTGTTAATCTGTTAATTCTGTTTCTAATAGTTTTGAAGTTTGTTAGAGTTCCTCCTAACCATCTTTGATTAACATAGTACATTCCGCTTTTTTCAGCAGCTTCTTTAACACAATCTTGAGCTTGTTTTTTTGTTCCAACAAATAAAAATGTTTTTCCAGCCTCTGATTGTTCTTTCATGAATTCATATGCTTCATCTAATTTGTTAGATGTTTTTTGTAAATCAATAATATGAATTCCATTTCTTGATTGGAAGATGTATTCTGCCATTTTAGGGTCCCATCTTCTCTTTTGATGTCCAAAGTGAACACCAGCTTCTAGTAATTGTTTCATTGCAACTACTGCCATTTTTGATTCCTCCTTATTAGTTATTCCTCCATAAGCGTCAATGCTTTGCACAACTTTTTAGTAATAAAAAAAGCACTTGTACAATGCTCAGCCTATGTGTGTATTTTTCAACGTGTTTTATTATATCAAAAAAAAAGCCTTTTGACAAGGCTTTTTTATAAATTTCTATATTTTTTGTAAATTTCTTTTTATATATTATATTGAATCATGCAACTTGCATTTACTTTACAAAATAGCATTTACTTTTTTCTTGATGTTTTTTATAAATTAATCATTTTTTGTAATTCTCTATTTTTTATATATTATATTGAATCATGCAACTTGCATTTACTTTACAAAATAACATTTACTTTTTTCTTTTTGTTGTGCCTTTTGATGTTTTCTTTGTTTTACTCTTCTTAGCCGTCTTTTTCCTTGTTTTTGGTTTGTTATCTTCTGGTGTCCATGGTTCTCCTAGCTTTGGTGCATCCCACGATATATAGTTACATGGTTTTTCCTCTTTTTTGTTGTTTTTTGAACAAATATAATATTTTTTGCCTCTGTTTGTTCTCCTCAAGTAAACTTCTGAACCGCATACAGGACAAGGTACGTCAACTTTTTCATGAAACGGTTCAATATTATGGCAGTCAGGGTATCCTGAACACGCCAAGAATTTTCCATATCTTCCGTATTTTACAACCATTGGTTTTCCACATTTATTACACATAATGTCTGTTACTTCATCTTGTATTTTTACATGTTCAAGCTCTTTATCTACTTTTTCAACTTCTTTTTCAAATGGTACATAAAATTCTCTTAAAACCTGTTTCCATTCTTCTTGACCTTCTGCAATTTTATCAAATTGATCTTCAATATTAGCTGTAAATTCAACATTTATAATATCAGGAAAATTTTCAACTAGAAGTTTATTTACAACTTTTCCAAGCTCTGTTGGTACTAATTGTTTCTTATCCTTTTCAATATACCTTCTTTCAATTATTGTTGAAATTATTGTTGCATAAGTACTTGGCCTTCCTATTCCTTTTTCTTCTAATGCCTTTACTAAGCTAGCTTCTGTGTATCTAGCTGGTGGTTCTGTAAAGCTTTGTTTGCTTTCTATTTTTTTCTTTTTTAAAGTTTCATTTACTTCAAGCTTTGGAATTTGATTTTCTTCATCCTCTGTTGAATCATCATCTTTATCTTCAACATATAATGTCATAAATCCTTTAAATTTAAGTGTTTGTCCACTTGCCTTAAAATTGTAAGTATCATTTTCTCCATTTGCCTCAATTGTTGCTGATACTGTTTCATATATAGCCTGAGACATTTGACTTGCAATAAATCTGTTAAATATCAAGCTAAATAATTTAAATTGATCTGGTGTTAATTTATTTTTTAGTTCT
>Ga0256406_1005938_pt1 | contig 12636 bp, 12 predicted proteins | sample RumenRJG_03DNA_FD_185986 | JGI IMG/M metagenome (GOLD analysis project Ga0256406, IMG submission 185986) | Bovine rumen microbial communities from Lethbridge, Alberta, Canada - RJG_03 | ecosystem: Host-associated > Mammals > Digestive system > Stomach > Rumen | place: Canada: Alberta | collected...
ATGACCTTGTTATCGCACAGTTCATCGAATTCACCCGAATTGGCATCTGCAAGCCCGAGCACGCCTCTTGCGTACTCTATTACAGCGATCTGCATGCCGAGACACAGTCCCAGATACGGGATGTCATGCGTTCTCGCGTATCCCGCAGCGAGTATCATGCCCTCTATGCCGCGGTCACCGAATCCGCCCGGTACTATTATACCATCAACATCCCCAAGTTCTTCCTCAAGTCCGCCTTTCTCGAGTTTTTCAGAGTCGATCCACTTTACATCGACTTCCGCGCCCTGTGAGCTTCCCGCGTGATGCAGCGCTTCAAGCACCGAAAGATACGCGTCATGGAGGCCCGTGTATTTCCCTACAAGACCTATCGTCACCTTGTCTTTGCAGCTCTTGATCTTTTCGACCATCGCCGTCCATTCGTCAAGATCAGGTTCCGGAGCGTCTATGCCCAGCTCCCTGCACACCATGCCTGAAAATCCTGACTTTTCGAGCATGAGAGGAGCCTCGTACAGGCAGTCCATCGTCATGTTCTCGATGACGCAGTCTTCGCTGACATTGCAGAACAGAGCTATCTTCCTGAACACCTCCTCCTCGAGAGGCTCATCGCATCTTAAGACGATGATGTTCGGATGGACGCCCATGCCCTGCAGCTCCTTTACGGAGTGCTGGGTAGGCTTGGTCTTGTGCTCGTCCGATCCCGAGAGGAACGGAACAAGCGTCACATGGATGAACAGGCTGTTCTCACGGCCGACTTCGAGAGAGATCTGTCTCGCGGCCTCTATGAACGGCTGCGACTCGATGTCTCCGATAGTCCCTCCGATCTCGGTGATGACTATGTCGGCGTCAGTCCTCTCGCCAACGCTGTAGACGAATTCCTTGATCTCATTTGTTATATGAGGGATCACCTGAACGGTGGATCCGAGATACTCGCCCCTGCGCTCCTTGTTGAGAACGTTCCAGTAGACCTTTCCCGTGGTCAGGTTGGAGAACTTGTTGAGATCCTCGTCTATGAATCTCTCGTAGTGTCCGAGATCCAGATCTGTCTCCGCCCCGTCCTCCGTAACATAGACTTCTCCATGCTGGAAAGGACTCATGGTGCCCGGGTCAACATTGATATACGGGTCCAGTTTCTGCGCGGCTACCCTTAATCCGCGCGCTTTCAGGAGTCTTCCCAGAGAGGCTGCGGTTATCCCCTTTCCGAGCCCCGATACTACTCCTCCTGTAACGAAAATGAACTTTTTATCCATGCTTTTCCGGTCACCTCTTTTCTGTCATGATCACGTGTTAAAGTCTGTATGGAAAATACACACCTTAACGATAATCCCGTATCATTAATAAATGAAATACATATATCTTTTGCATAATCATACTTTTTGCGTATGAAAAGAAGTGGCCCCCGTTTTACGGAAAAAGCCTCTTCCCGGGTCGCTTCCAAAGCCGCTTTTTTCAGTCAGCGGCGACGCATCCCTTTACATAATCAATGAACTCCTCTTCTATCCTCGGCAGCTGATGTCCCTTCTGCCAAAACTTTGCTCATTTTTATCAGTTGCTTTCTCTATAAACGATGGATGTATCGGAATCGTAACACAAATGGCTTTGCGTTCCTCGATAATATCAAAGATTGCACGTGGAGATCCATTATTCTCAGGTGCAATGATTACTCACATTTTCTGCACATGTGTCCGATGCTTTTCCTCACAAAATTCCGATTGAAATTCTCCTATTCTTCCGATATAAAATTGAATATTCTTCCGATTTTAGCTAAAATAGACTCACGGAGGAGCTTGCTATGGCTAATAAAAAGTATATCAATAGACTATTTGACGAAACTGTACAATTCACGTTAAAGAGCAAAGGCGCTCTAGTAATTGTAGGACCTAAATGGTGCGGTAAATCCACGACTGCAAGTAGGTACGCCAAGACTATTATAGATTTGATGCCTCTCGATAGCAGGCAGGACTATATCGATTTGGCTAAAATAGCCCCAAGGAACTTTCTGAATTATGGTCCCAAACCAATACTTATAGATGAGTGGCAGCACGTCTCATTCATATGGGATCAGATAAAATACGAGGTAGATAAGACCAGTGAATTCGGTCAGTATATTCTTACCGGTAGTGTTACGGATAAAAGCAATTCTGAACTGAGTGAAAAAAACAGCAGACATACAGGTAATGGCCGGATAGTGCGAAAGATGATGCGCACATTGTCTTTGTATGAAACGGGAGAAAGCAACGGTTCAGTATCACTATCAGACCTGAAGAATGGCATTTTTGATTCATCTTTTACGGATAAGGGTCTGGATGATTATGCCTACTATATTTGCCGTGGGGGATGGCCTCTTGCAATAAACCAGAACCGTGATGTATCACTTGCCCAGGCCAAGGATTACTGCGAAGTTGTCATAACGGACGATATATTTTCCCTAAAGGATATTCCACTGAGAAAGGATGAACAACGCGCGCGAAAGGTAATGCGCTCATACGCAAGGAATGTTTCAATTGCCGCTACCGATGAAACATTGAGGGATGACTGTACTTCGACAGATGAGACCTTTGATAAAGATGTCTTCGCAAAATATATAAATGCACTTAAGAATCTATATGTCATAGAAGAGCTCCCTGCATGGAATCCGAATTTGAGAAGTAGAACCGCTATAAGGACAAGAGAAACCAGACACTTTACCGATCCGTCAATAGGGGCTGCTGCGCTCGGCATCACTCCGGAGGGAATATACAAAGACATTACAACTTTCGGGTTGTTGTTTGAGTCGCTTGTCGTTCATGACCTTCGTGTCTACGCTGACACTATCGGCGCTCACGTTTACAAATATCGCGATTCCAAGCGCAGAGAGGCTGATGCCGTCATACAGTTTAGTGACGGCTCTTGGGCGCTGATAGAAGTTAAATTGGGTGGAGATGATGACATCCAAGCGGCAGCTGAGAACCTGGTAAAAATAGCAAAAGATATTGATAATGAGAAAACCGGAAATCCGGCATTCCTGATGGTCGTTACAAAAAATAAAGTTGCTTATCAGATGGATAACGGAGTGTATGTAGTTCCTCTATGCTGCCTAAAGAACTAAACTCACATCACTCGTTATCATAGATCTGGCTTCCATGAGATGCACATTTGCATACTCCCTTGTCCTCTTCCACATGCTCTCTCTAAAGCGCCTTAAAGAGCACAGTATTATTTGAGAATTATAAAAGAGATTAACAGACGTTACCGCATTCTCTACTTTGATGTAATCGTCTGGTCCGCGAGTCCCATCCAAATCATCCCATATCTTTATAAAGATCATTCTATCGCCATCACGCTGTACATAGTCAAAGACCACATCTCCCACTGTAACATCGAAACATTCTTTAGCTCCACGTAGACGCCTTCCATATATTTTATCTGCCCTATCATGGACCCATGTACTACAAAGTTTCCTAAAAAATCGCGGTACGCATTCTCTGTCTATGTATTCCATAATACTTTTAGGCAGCGCACTGTGAGACAATGTGCCATTCATAATAAAATGAGTCCACAGTGTCATAAATGATGAGCTAAGATAGTACTCCGTGCGAGATCGTCCGTCTCTATTATTGCTTTGTCTAGTGGATGCTATACCTGCGTCAAGCAGAGCACGCAGATACTTATCGCATTTGTTTGGTGCATATGCAGAGAACCTGGCCAGCTCTGTCAACTTATGCTTACCTATTGTCATTGCATATAATAAATCGCTGTAGCTCTCAGGCGATCTAAATGCCTCTCGGTAACGAGTTTCAGCATGCATGAAGAAAGACGATCCGTCAGATAACACATTCCTTAGGTTTTGTTCCACGGATAAGATTGGACTGAAGTAGTCAAGCAGGCCGTAATAACCATCGGTCAATGCATATAGCCTCATGAGATCTATATCGGAGTACAGTGGATACAACTTCTTAACCTCTCCGATAGTAAAAGGTGCAAAGTCTATTACATAATAATCATCTTCGATTTCCGGCTGCATCCGTCCTACAAGAATAATAAAGACATTCCTGTTCTCATGTAGTGCAAGAAACTTTTTGAGTTCAGAAGCAAAGTCTGATCTTATGATATCCGGCCTAATTCCATCAAATACAACATATGCGTAGAGTTGACTGCCTAACATCCGGTCGAGATAGGAAAAGAACTCTGACCAGTTGGCCGCAAAGGGACCGTTTAGCTCTTCCGAAAAAAATTTAATAGCAAGATTTTCAGAGATGTTTTGAAAAGAAAAGTAATAGCTGTTGTCCCTGCTATTAAGATACTCTAACACCGCCTTTGTCTTTCCTATACCTGATGGTCCGGTAATAAACAATGGCTGAGCTCGTCTCCATGAGTCGGGATCATTTTCTTTAACCCTTGCTTTCTTATACTTCCATGCATACTCTCCGAAAATCTTACGGTAATTAACAGCCATCATATTGTAGCTCCTATTTTACTCATATCTTAAGTTGAATATATCCCTATTATCTCACATAGTTAACCCCCTAATCAGTTTCGAACCAATGTTTTTTCAAAAGAACATAGACTCGAATTGTCCTGTAGTTTAGCCTCTTTGTCGATGTGTAAGGATCCAACATCACAATCATTACCGAAGATTATTGCACAAATCGGCGTGACAAAAGGCTTTAGGGTAGAAGGACCTTTTTAAAAAACATTTCAATTAATGTGTAATTTTTGGAGAAAAATGTCCTTGGAGAAGTAGAAGGATAAAAAAGGTGGAAACATTCTGAAGACATTTTTCCTAGGAGTAGTGAGAAGACTTTTATTTGGAAGGAGAAACCATGCCAATAAAACCAATATCAGCAGACAATCTGTTTCATAAAGTATTCAAGCCAAGCTATGACCTGGTAGATGGCCTTATCTCAAAAGGACTCACTGTCCTGGCAGGATCATCTAAGGTCGGCAAAAGCTGGATGGCTCTCGATCTGGCCATAGCCGTCGCATCAGGCGGAGAGTTTCTCGGTAGGCCTGTTAAGAAAGCCGGCGTCATCTACCTATGTCTGGAAGATACCGAGCAGCGAGTTCAAAAGAGGATGTTCGAGCTAACCGATGAAGCCCCATCCGGTCTTTACTTCAGTACCACCAGCGACAGACTCGGAAACGGATTTAACACCGGACTCTTGGATCTAATGAGAGATCATATAGATGAAAACATCCAGCTCGTAATCATCGATACTCTGCAGCTAATCAGAAAGGCTGAAGACGGATCAGGTGCCGGAGTGTACAGCAAGGACTACGAAGAGCTTGCCAAGATAAAAGCCATCGCAGATAAGAACGACATATCCATCCTCGTTATCACGCATAGGAGGAAGCTCCCGGATAAGGATGACCCATTCAATGAGATTACCGGCTCAAGTGCCATAAGCGGAGCAAGCGACACAAGTATGGTGCTAAAGAAACCGGAGGGCTCATCCACCGCTGAGCTATATATCCGTGGTCGTGATATCGAAGAGCGAAAGCTCATCCTCGAATATAAGCATCCGAGGTGGACTGTTGTTCAGGACATGAGCCCAAGCGAGATAAAGAAGGAGCGAGTCCCCGAGATCATCTATCGTATCAAAAGATTCATCAAAAAGATTGGCTCTTGGTCCGGAAGTGCTAGCGAGCTGCTCACTCTTATGGATGATCACACGGTCGCACCCAATAAGCTTATGAAGCATATTACCAGCTACTACTACGAGGTGCTCTACCCTTCTGGCATCAGCTACGAGCAAAAGCGCGAAGCAGGCATAAGACGCATCACATTCACCTACGATCCAGCCGAGGACACAACGCTGCAGGATGACTCAGGTGATGACGATAGTGACGGTAGTGACGGTTCTATGCTACACCCCTACCCGATGCTACCGTCAGAAGGCGTTGCAGAGGCAACGGTGGTAGCCAACACCTGTGTATAGCCACAGGTATTGCCATCAGGACAGCCCAAAAGCCTGTCCTTAAGAATAGCGAGCATAGGCTATGTGTCGCCACCGTGATTATGGCCATACGCACATAGCCGCGCTAATGCCACAGTGTGGCAATACCGGGAGGGGCTCTGCCCCTGCAACCCCGACGATGAAATCAGTATCACGAAATGTATCGTCACAATCGTCATTATCGTCATTAAAGGAGGAAATCATTATGGCAAATAGAGAAAGAAATGTCGGAATTAACATCAGGGTAACGCCAGAAGAGAAGAAAAAAATCTCGCGTTATGCTAAAAAATGTCGGCTGACTGTGTCGGAATATATCCGAAAAGTTGCTGTAAAAGATGAACCTAAAGTGTTCTTGCCGAAAGAAATTGAGAACAGTTTTCTGGAAATCCGCAGCGTAATTCATGATATGGATGAGGACAGGATGACCGAAACCGATCCAATTTCACGGATGATTCTTAGCAAATACTCAGCAGATTTACTCAGAATTACTGTCGAAACTTTGCAGCTTATGAGAAAAGCAGAAGCGAGTTCGGAGGACCAAAACGATGGCAACTACTAAGATCTGGCCTGTAAAGTGCAGTGTCAAAAAGCTTCTTGACTATGCATCCAATCCGGATAAGACGACAGAATCTGATCTGGATACGGTCATCGAATACGCTATGAATGGTGACAAGGTTGCAAGCCAGGATGAGAAAACATGCTATGTCTCCGGAGTAAACTGCTCAGCAGAGACTGCGCTGAATGAAATGATTATGGTTCAAAAGCACTTCGGAAAGACAGGCGGTAATGTTGCTTACCACTCTTATCAGTCATTTAAGCCGGGTGAAATTACACCGGAAGAATGTCACAGGCTCGGAATTGAACTTGCCCGGCGCATGTGGGGAGCTGATTATCAGGTGCTGGTTGCCACACATCTGGACAAGGGGCATCTGCATAATCATCTGATTTGCAACTCGGTATCTCTCATAGACGGTAATAAGTTTAACTGTAATAAGGGAGCCTACCGAAGATTGAGAAAGCTCTCTGACGATATCTGTCTTGAGAATGGCTACTCGGTAATTGAAAAGCCAAGAGGAAAAACTCATCGCCAGATATATTGGGCTAAGAAAAACGGCGAGCCTACCAGATACAACCTTATGCGCGATGCCATAGATGAAGTGATTGCTTTGAGTCTGGATATGGACGACTTCTTCACACTCATGAAGAAAAAAGGCTATGTCATTAACTACAAGGAGACTCGAAAATACCCGACAATACGATCCATCCATTCTAAGAAAAATACGAGGATGTATTGGCTCGGGGATGAATATGAGCTTCACAGGATTGCAGAAAGAGTCAGCGAGAACAGCCTTGAGATTGTCTGCCAAAGACGAGATGAGCATGTAGCTGCCAAAAGATACCCTCGCCGCGGCTACTCCTACGGTGGAAGAAGTCGGAAGAGTGCAAGAAAAATCGGTGGGCTTAAAGGTCTTTACTACAAGTATTGCTACCTTATGGGATACCTTCCAAAGCGCGTCCACCGCCCTCTCTCTCCGGAAATGAAAGAAGCTATGAGAATGTGCGACAAGTATTCTGCCTGTGCAAAGCTTCTTGCCAAAGAAAACATTGGGACGTTTGAAGACCTTGAAAGCTTTATGCAAATGTCCAGATCAGAAATAGGTGTGCTATCTCGGGAACGAAATAAGATAAGAAATCGTCTCAGGCGCGAGAAAAATCCTGAGACCATTGAGTCATTAAAAGAGAATAGAAATGCTCTCACAGAGCAAATTTGTTCAATAAGAAAAGAATTAAAGCTCGCCGAGTTCACGCTTGAACGAAGCGAAAAGATTCGAGATGACATCCGAATCGAGCATGAATACTGCCACAGCACGCATATGAAGCAGCGCAGCAAGAGCCGGACTGATCGCGACCGGGAGCGCTAAGCAATAATCTAAATCTAAGAAAGGAGGATACCGCAGCATGACAAATGTCACATATATAAAACAAAATATGTTGGATTCAGTGCTTGCTATGTCCTCTTTTTCGGCTGAGGAATTGTTGTCATACCTTCTTGAACGTGATAATCTCAATGCAGGTGATGTGCAAGAAATTATGGCACAGAAAAGAAAGGAGCAATTATTAAAGAATCACACTCATAAAATCTGGCAAGGTAGTGATGGCAGATGGCGCACTTTCATTCCTGATGACACTAAGCCAAAGAACAGAAAGCTTATCTCAAGAGAGACAAAAGACAGCTTGGAAGACTACATTTGTAGTTTTTATAAGTCGTATGTAGACCCTAATATCGACAAGGATATAACCTTAAGAGATCTTTACGATGAATGGATAGAGTATAAATCTCTCCATGTTGCGGAAACTACAGTACTAAGAGTTCAGAAAGATTGGCGAAAGTATTACCAGGATGCAGACATTACAGGTAAGCCTATCGCAGAGATCACGAAGCTCGAACTGGATTCATGGGTGCACAAAATGATCAGAGAACACCATATGACAAAGCATAAGTATGGTAACTTTTCACTTATCATACGACAAATGTTGGACTTTGCCGTCGATAAAGAAATCATCGAATCTAACCCTTTCCTACGAGTAAAGGTTGATAAGAAAAGAGTTCTTAAGCCGGAGCCAAAGAAAAACGATCTCTCACAGGTATATACCAAAGAGGAAGAACAGCGACTCATCGAGCACGCAAGAGAAGCTTTCGATAATACTGAAAACTATGTACAACTCTTTGTACCTCTCGCAATAATGTTCATGTTTTACACGGGACTTAGACTTGGTGAAGTATCTGTACTAAAATTCTCGGATGTGGAATCAAATATGCTTAGTGTAAACCGTATGGTCAGATATCCTACCGGTGAGATTGTTGAGCATACCAAGGGTACATTTGGGGAAAGAATTATTCCTCTCATACCCGCTGCACTCGAGATAATAGAACTGGCTTCAAAGCGCAGAGAAGCTCTGGAGATGGATACAGATGGCTATATCTTCTGTCCTAACGACCGTCCTATCAATACTTATACTTCTATTCAGAAGACAATTACTAAGTATTGCAGAGAACTCGGTATTGAAGAAAAGAGTCCTCACAAGGTTCGTAAGACAGTCGTATCCACCATGCTGGACAACGGAATTAACATCAACACCGTTAGGAATATCGTCGGTCATATGGACGAAAAAACCACTTTAAACAATTATTGTTACGACAGAAGCACTGATGATGAGAAGTATAAAATGATCACGAAAGCTCTGTCCTAACCCATCTAACCACCCTATCTCGATATCTAACCACATAAAAATCCCTTGAAACCGTTGATTTCAAGGGATCTGATGGCGGAGAGAGGGGGATTTGAATTAGATGATGATGACGAAACCCTTGTAATGAAAGGAGGTCAGCCACGCCGTTCGGGTTGTAGTCAAAAGTGTAGTCAAAGTAGGCTCTAGATCATTCTACTCCTACCAGGTTGATTTCCTCATACCAGAATAAATCAAAATCGTTCTCTATACATCTATGTAGAAATTCCTTCATGTTCATATGGATGATTATCATTACTAACGTTGCCAAACTATCTGATATTTCCTTTAACATTCCGTACATTTCAATTCATCTATAATACCTTTCACCGTTGCTTCGTATCTTGCCATTGTTTTCCGCTCCTCTCAGTTGTGCATGCTATTCATTGAGGAGCTCTTTTATCCTTTCAACAGGAAATATATCTTCAATATCCTGTATTTCAAAACGCTTTATATCTATTTCCTTTTCTCCTGTTATTTTTAGGTATTCGTCAATAACCTTCCTATCAATAATTACCTTTCCTTTACCGGCCCAATGTCTGTCATGTCCGTTTTTCTTTACACCGGAAATCCAATACTCTTCATCAGTTTCTACATCATAATAATTGCCACTGACCCCATTCCATCGCTGAAATGCATGGTCATTGAAGTAAATGGTTTTACCGGACTTAGATTCTTTTACTCTTCCAATCCAAGCAGGTCCGTCGTCACTATAACCAGTCTTGAGCTCAATGTACTTTATCATCTTATTCTTCTGCCTCCTGGTTTGCCTCCTATGTACTGCGGCACACTTGTATATAATAACAAATTATGCCGCTTTGGTCAGATTATCTGGCCATGTCATCTCTCATGGGAGCGGTCTTGTTCAGGTCTTCCTTGGCCCTATATCTTTCAGAAAAAGCCTTGGTCAGTTTCTCAGCCTGATCCTCTGTGAGAGTAATGCCGCGAGTCATTTCTAAATGTTTGAATTCATGTGTTCTTATATATATAACAAGATACGCTAGCCCGAAAATGATATATCCGGCAGTTTGCCACATGGGATCCTTCCAAATATCCTTCCACTGCTTATATTTGCCATAATCTTTGTAAATCCCCTTTTTGATCCTTTTTCCCTTATCTCAATTATCATCTAAATTTTTCTCCTTTTTTTCGATTAATTATTTTCCCTTTCGTGTTCTTCTGCACCTGAAAAATAATCTCTATATTTTTACTCATATTCTTCTTTTTCAGTGTCATTTTTATTTGGAAGCAAGACCGGTTCAAATACCCCTGAGATATCTGTCAGTACCAAAGATAATAGAAAGCTGATTCCGAGAATAGTGAGTGATTTAATTTTCCTCATTTTGTACCTCCATAATTCTTTTGAAGTTCTGCATGCATTCTTCATCATAATCAGCATATTTAATACTTTCTTTATCAGACACCTTTGCAGCTCCAAGTGACATCAGTTTCGCATCAAAGTCAACAAGCTCCTCATATGATCCTGTATCCTTGTATTCCGGGTGATCTGCCGCATTGACGTTCGGTGTTTCAAATTTTACCTTTTTATTATCAGGCAGTTTGACTTTATAGTAGAAATAACCTTTTTTCGTAAAACCTGTTTCGACTGACTGTATCTCATTTAAATCATATTTTGCTCCGGCGGGATGAAATGCATCAAAGCATACTATAGAATCCTCCGTTACTGCTGTCATCCCCATAAAGCCTGCATACAGTAAAATAATGATTACAGCGGCGGCTGCTGATTTGTGTCTTGATACATTGCCAAGAAACTCTTTGCCAAAACTGTAATCATCATTTCCGGTAAGTTTGTGCAGCAATGCCATAATCGGGAAGGTAACAGCTATAGCTAAACCGACAAAAAAGATGCTTTCTGTTAAGTATTTCCCTTCAAAGAATATCATCTGCTTCCCGATTACCATATCCAGGAAGCTGAACCTGAGCATTTCCACACCAACTGCAGAAGCCAAAAGGGTAATAATACAAACTATAAGTACTGCAAATATCCACAGAGAGCCTTTGTCTCTTTCCTTTTGGTACTCTTTTCTTCTGCTGCGGCCTCGTATGTACATTACCCAGTCAATAGCCATCAATGCTGAAGAAACCGCTATAAGTAAAATATGCAGTTTAGATCTTACTCCCATCAGCAGACCGGTTAAGATCGGCCCCGAGAATATTAATGTCCACAGCAATGTCGCTCCAAGGGATGGATGCTCAATTTGTTTTGCCAACTCATCAAGTTCTTTGAGTTCCTCATCATCCAATGCACCTATCATTTCTATATAATCGTCCAGAACTTCGGTCTCCCCTGAACGTTTAATTTCCTTAATCAGTTTTCTGCACTGCTCGGACCTGCCTTCGAAATCATCCACCTTGTCGGCAAATGAGTCCGCTTTCTTTGATAGAGCTTCTGTCAGAGCAGACTCATTCGTACCAGTAACAAGATCCTTGATTTCTTCAATTGAGAAGTCAAAATAGCGCAAAACTCGTATAAGCTTAAGCCTCTCGACATCTTCTTCGCTATAATACCTATACTGGTTGTCTTCATCGCGCCTGACTTCCAGCAGTCCTTTTTCTTCATATAAGCGTATGCTGCGCTGAGATAGGCCTGTCAGCTTTTCAACATCTTTGATTTTCATTTGAAGGTTTTCCTCCTGTAGAACTGATTTGATGGGCCCATCCTAAACCCTGACGCAAGGTTAAAGTCAACATAATTATTAATCTTCTTCAAATTCTTTCACAAATAGATCTATTTTATCTCTGAGGTCAATCGGTCCTACATACTGTATTTCTTGAATATCTGCGCCTTTTTTCAAATATAGTATTTGGTTCTGCGCCATTCCGTTCTCAAAAGACTCTATATTAGTATAGTATCCCGCATAGTCAACATCTTCGCATTCAATACGAACTTTTTCTAGGGCTTCCTTCCAATTTTCATCTCCTCCAACAGCATCATTCATATGGAAGGCAATATTCTCCCCGAGATATTCTTCTGCTTTATATTCATCACGTACAACTATATATTTCGACCAATACGATATCAGTTCTTTGCCATTACCATCATCCGTGTAAGTATTGAGTTGTTCCTCATATGTTTCTTTAAGGATCAATCCTCCTCGCCTTTTTTCAGCATAGTAATCTATTTCTTCTCCACGATCTCTAGACTGTTGTATCAAAGGCTTCGCTTTATCCCAATTGGCAGAATCAAACTCTCTCATCATTACCGGATGACTTTCATTATAGGTTAGAGCTTTTTCTCCTTCATTAAATGACCCTCCAAGCCTTATAGGTAGTGTCTGTCGACACCCCTAAAAAATATTGTCTAATAGCTGTATTTCAGGAGGTTGAGCTCTTTTTGCAAATAAAATGAGCAACACCCCCTTTTTCTGTATAATGGTAGCTACGAAACAAACCT
>Ga0256406_1005940_pt1 | contig 12632 bp, 7 predicted proteins | sample RumenRJG_03DNA_FD_185986 | JGI IMG/M metagenome (GOLD analysis project Ga0256406, IMG submission 185986) | Bovine rumen microbial communities from Lethbridge, Alberta, Canada - RJG_03 | ecosystem: Host-associated > Mammals > Digestive system > Stomach > Rumen | place: Canada: Alberta | collected...
GGCGAGGAGAACGCGAAGCGGACTCACCACCCAGACTCCTCCACAAAACAACAATAGGCTTTAGCCTAAGCGCTGAGGATGAGATTTTCCTTTTAATCATCATCCACGGAAAAATTCAACTGGTCCTTTTTCTTGCCAAAATTGCAAATGATTATGAATCTTTTTTGCTATATTTGCAAGTGATAACAAGAACCTAAGAAGACTGCGCAATGAAAGAAAAAGAACTCATAAAATGCGATAATTCCATCTTTGCTGATGAGATTGTTGGTAAGCTGAATGAAGTCGGTATCCCGACTCGTATGCACGACGAGAGCCAAGATACTGTTGTTGGTGCTTACGGTCCTATAGTAGGTATTGCCATCTATGTACCTGAGGAACAGTATGATCGCGCCATGGCACTCGTAAAGCCCATTGCTGAGGCTCGTGAAAAAGCAACTGAGGAAAGACTGTCTGCGGCGAATGGCGCAGGTAAGGGAAATCCCCGAAAAGAGAAGACCCAAGCAATCATCATTGTCTTAGTCTTGTTCCTTGTCGTTTTGGCGGTATATTTGTACTTCATGGTGTAGAAAACCCACCTCTAACCTACAGACCCACCCCTAACCCCTCCCTACAAAGGGAGGGGAAAGCAACCCCGATGTTTGTAGGGGGGCGTATAGGAGGGTCGTCATTCCTGACGACCAAGATTTCCGAACGAATCGCTAAAAGTATAATAAGGATTTCTTTCTTGGCCGTCAAGAATAATCTATAACAATCTGACATCTTTCTTGGCCGTCAGGAATGAGGGCCTCCTACGAACATCCTACGTGAAAAAACAAATGGAAGACGTTACCTTCTGTTGGTCAGTGTCCGTTGGTTCTTGAAGTATTGATGAACATTGTAAAAGAAGCCTTAGCAAACAACGGAACGGTTTAGTAGGGGCGGGTTATCGAAAGTCATCCTTTGTGGGAATCCGGTCGTGCTCTTCAGGGGGGTAATCCTTGGAGAATATCCACTGAGCTAAATAATCGGCTTTTCTGTCATCAAAATCGAAAACATTTCGTATATTTGCACTGCAAATAGCATTTATCCTGCCGCCTGATGAAGAAAATTCTACTCATATTGCTCTCTCTGCTCCCTATTACCGCGATAGCCGGAGGCCGATATGTCGACCAGCTCAATGCCAAATGGAAAAAACTTTCGGAGGCGCAACTCATGAAGATGGGCGAATATTACGACCTCCACCATTCGAACGACAGTGCGCTGGTGTGCTTTTCTATTGTCGCCACACGACTGAGAAACACCAAGACTTCTCCCTCCCAAGACAGCATTCTCGCCCGGGCCCTCAACAATATGGGCTATCTCTACGGCTCATTCTACGACTACAACAAGGCTGTGAACATTCTGCGCGAGGCCTATCAGGTGTCGAAACGCTGCAACTATACCAGCAATCTGGCTTATGTGGCCCTTAATATGGGTGGCATCTACTTGAATTGCAACATGCTCTACGGCAAACAGCTCTTCTCCGACGAGATTTGGCGACAGCTCTCTCAGGCCATGTCGTCCGGAATTAAAGTCAGGGACTACGAAGTGGTGATGGTGAGTTTTCTCAACATGTGCACACTCTACCCCGACGACCCGCAGGATGAGAAGATTCTACATGCCATCAGCCAACTGGAAGGGTTGAGAATTTCTGACAGTCAGCCACTGAAAGCCTACAGCCTGTGCATGGCCTTGGGCATTAAGTCCTACATCCGTCACGACTACAGGGGGGCCATCCGTTGGTTCAAGCTCCTGCCCTCGAAGATTCCAACCCAACACCTGCTCGCCAAGCAGCTGGAAGACGTTGCTCTCTTTCCGTTGGCCCAAGCTCAAGCCCAAAGTGGCGATATCGGCTCGGCCATCACTACGATGAAACTGCTGCTTGCCAAGGCCATCAAGTATAAGTTCAGTGAAAACGAGACCAAGGCCTACGCTCTGCTTTCGCGCTACTACCTGATGAATGGCGACAAACGTCAAGGCTATATCTACTTTATTCAATATCATCACAAAAAGGACTCTACGCTTTCAGAACGTGAGATTGCCTCCATATCGAAAGCTCCCCTGCTCAACGAAGTCGACGAACTGAACCTGCAGTTCAAGAAGGAGCACGAGCGCAAACAGCGCATGACGATTGTGCTGATTGCCGCGTGCATCGTCATCATCCTGATTTCGCTCTATGTGGTGTCGCTCATCCTCAACCGCAGGAAGATGCGTGCCCTCATCAGGTCGCTCTACCGGAAGAATGTGGAGCTGATTCAGCTGGAGAAGCAGACGCGCTTGGAATATGAACAGCTGGAGAGCAAGCAGGAACCCGAACTTGACAAGAAGAAATATCAGAACTCGGGACTGACAGACGAACTGAGCGACAAGATTGCGGCAAAGATTAAGCATGTGCTGAACCATTCGGATGAAATCACCAATCCCCATTTCTCGCTCAACCAGTTGGCCGAACTCACCGGCTACAGCTATAAACTGGTGTCGCAAGTCATCAACGACAAGATGCAGAAGAATTTCAAGACGCTGCTCAATGAACAACGGGTGAAGATTGCCTGCGAGCGATTGCTCGATACGGAACACTACGGCCAGTACACCATTGAGTTCATTGGGCGCAGTGTGGGATTCATCTCACGCTCTAATTTCTCTGTTACGTTTAGGGCCATCACCGGTCTCTCTCCTTCTGAATTCCAGAAGAGAGCAATGGAAGAGCCAAAACAAAGACACCAGACTCACTAAAGACTAGAGCCACTAGACACATCCTTTTTCGTTCTAAATCATGAAATAGAACGGGGACCAGCCTCTTTTTATTAGCAATAAAGACAGAATAGACTAATTTTACACACGAATTAAATCTTTTTTTGTCAATGCTAATAATAAGTTTATGAAAAAGAATTTATTACTACTTCTCATGGTGTTGACTGTGTTGTTCTCGGGAGACCGTCTTTCGGCTGCTCCCGTTGATGCCAACCAGGCCAAAGCCATGGCGGAATCGTTCTTGAGGAGCGCTTCCCAAAATCAACGTCAATGGCGTGCACCCGCCTTGAATCAGTTGTCACTTGCCTACACGCAGGTGGATCAGACTTCGGGTAAGAATGCCTTTTTCGTCTTCAACTGCGGTCAGCAGAAGGGCTACGTGATGGTGGCTGCCGACGACCGTGCACCCGCCATTCTGGGCTATGCCGACAAGGGCGCCTTCGATGGCAAACGCATTCCGCAGTCGATGAAAGGAATGATTCATTCCTGGACGGCTCAGATTGCCTGGCTCGCCAATCACAACGACTGCAAGGCCTACGCACCCATGCGTCCCGTGAGCGCCGTGGAGCCGCTGTTGGGCGACATCATGTGGGACCAGGGCGATCCCTACAACCGCAAGTGTCCCATCGTGACCCAATACGACAGCTGGGGCTATGAGGACGGTACGGGACCTGCCGCTACTGGCTGTGTGGCCACAGCGCTCTCACAAATCATGTACTACACCCGTTGGCCTGAAGTAGGTAAGGATTCCATCTCATACACTTCGGAAGGCGAGGACGATAAGGTTGATGTCAACGTAGTCTTCGACGGCTATCACTACAACTGGGATGCCATGCTTCCCCAACTCACCAGCAAATCGCCCAGCGACGCCATCGATGCCGTGTCGACCCTTATGTATCACGTCGGCGCCGCCGTGCAGTCTGTCTATGGCTACAGCACGGGTGCTTATGATTTCGAAGTTGCCCCGGCCATGATGAAATACTTCAGCTACGACAAGGGCATCAGCTACAACGTGCGCGACTACTTCACCGCAGCCGACTGGGATGCCATGCTGCAGAACGAGCTTGTCTCGACGCGCCCTGTTGCCTATGGCGGCGTGACGCGCAAGGGCGAGGGTCACTTCTTCGTGGTCGACGGCATCAACGACGAAGGCCTCTACCATATCAACTGGGGCTGGAGCGGCACAGAGAACGGCTATTACATGCTCACGCTCCTGCAACCCGGTACGCAAGGCATTGGCGGCTCGTCCGATGGCAGCGCCTTCAGCTATGCCCAGTGCGCTGTGGCCGGACTGCAGAAACCTGTTGAGGGTTCTGAGCCCGTGTTCAATTTCACCTGCGATGGCGTGGAAGAGTTCAACAACACCATTGGCCGCAATGAGGCCGCACAGCTTGAGGCCGATGAAATATGGAACAATTCCGCCAATGCGGATACGGCTAATCTTGGCTTCGCCCTGATTGACGCTGAGGGCAAGGTAGCTTACCGGCAGCTTGTCTACGAGGCAGTGAGTTATCCCGTCACTAACGGACAGAGCACGATGAAGTGTAGCTTCACGATTCCTGCCGACGTGAAGGCTGGCGAGTATACCGTGCGCCCCTTCTATCAGGTGAGCTACGATGGCTATGCTACCGACCGCTTCATGCAGGTGATGCCGGGACGGATGGACCAGTATCACGCCACCGTGACCGACGACAACATCACCTATACGACCACCGGAGCCTATCAGCTCTCCATTGTCAGCGTGAAGGGCGACAACGAGGGCGACCTGGAGAATGGGGTAACAAAGAAAGTGACCGTAACCGTTCATAATGATGGCGGCGAATTCTACGGTCCCCTCTATTTGCGAATGTATATCTACGGAAAGAAAAGAGACTTGGGCACCAACGACTTCCCCTCTTCATCGCTGACCAAAGCTCCCTGGCTCAGCATTCCTGCCAATGCCGACACTGAAATCACCTACAACGTAGGCGACTTCGATCTGCCTGGAAGCGACGACTATGTGGTTGAGCTGCGTGGTGCGCAGGGATTGCTCAGTCAAGATGATAATGGCAGAATAGAGACGCCAGACGCCGCAACGCTTTGTTCCCTCCGTGGAATCAAGGTGGTGGGATCTCCCATCCCACCCGTACTGGAAGTAGCCGACGACATCATCATCACGTCTGCTGTCGACGGCAAGGTGCCAAAGAACGATTTGAGTCTGAAGGTCTGCCTCAACAACGACGGCGGCGAATGGACAGGCAAGCTGAAAGTCGAGATATTTGATGAGGACGAATGGGAAACCGTAGGCGACATCGAGTACGACACGATCACGATTGCCGCCGAAACCCACGAGCAATGGTTCACGCTCTCTGGCGGTGTGCTGCCTGACGAGTGTGAGGTGGGCCGCACCTATGAGCTGCACATCGTCGACCCGACAACCAACGAGGCAATGATTCCCAGCTACTATGCCTACAAGGAGTTCATCGTGGGCGATGCCGTGGATAAGGTGCCCAATCTGAAGTTGGAGTCTGCCTCGTTCGACCCGGAGAATATTGTTGACGGCGAGCCTACGACGGTTGTATTTCACGTTTCCAACTCCGGCTATCGCTATGCTGGCGACATGAGCTTCACGGTGAGCCATGACGGCGAGGTGGTATTCACTTCCGAAAAGCAGTCCGTCGACATCGACCGCGACGACGAGGCCGACGTGGAGTTCACAGAGACCTTCGACCTGCCCACGGCTTCCGACTACGTGTTCACGCTCAACGATTCGAGCAAGGAGGTGGGCAAGGTGGAGAACGTTGCCATCACTGCCGATGAGCCAAAACTGAGCCTTACCGACGAGACCGCCGTGCCAGAGACCATCGAGAACAACACGGATACCGAACTGAAATTCTGCGTCCGCAACGACGGCTATCTCTACAATGATGATGTTGCCTGCCAGTTGGTTGACGACCAAAACAACGTCATCCTCACTACCGAGAAGCAGAATCTCAACGTGAAGCGCAATGAGGAGCAGACGCTGACGTTCACGGTCAACATCAACGTGCCCGTGGGTACAGCCTGCAAGGCCGTTCTCCTGGATGCCGACAACAAGGCCATCGGCGAGCGCAGCTTTGAGGTGGGTGGCGTCTACGATGGCATCCGCAGCCTCCTGGGCAATGCCGACGTGGTCCGCGTGGCCGTCTACAATGCCAATGGCCGACTCGTCTCCACTCAACTCGACATCGACAGTCTGCCGCAAGGCATCTACGTCATCCATGTCGTCACCCGTCATGGAGAGAAGAACATAAAACTGATAAAATAATAACGAATGGGGGGTAACAGGCTCATCCGAGAGTCTGCTTCCCCCTTATTTAATATCACCTACAGCAATGACACTGAAAAACAACCTAAAACTGGCAGTCCTCGGCATGGCTCTGCTTCCGGCTCTTGGGCTTTGGGCTGCACCTGACTACCAACAACCCCGGGAGCAAGTCCGCCACCTGACGACGCTGAATGAGGACCTGTCGACAGCAGTCTTCAAGCAGCGGTCCTTCAAGTCAGGGTCTTACCAAACTCAGCTGGTGGGCTTCGTCTATTACGCAGCATCCTGGAACAACCTGCCCAGTGGAGAGTCAACGCCTTTGGGTCTCTACACCATCGACACATCAGCCGGCTCGCAGCCGGAGCAGTTTGCCCGCATCGGAAAGATGAACAGTCTGTGCAACGGAGGTGCCGTATTGGCCGGCGACACCTACTGGTGGATATGGCGACAAACCGACACATCGGGCGCTGTGGATATCTCGCAGCTTTACTCCTATAACATCAAGACCGGCGCGTTCGTCAACCACGGCACTGTCTCCAGCGACATGGCAGGCATAAGCGACAAGACCTACGACCCCACCAATGGCACCATCTACGGACAATATTCGGTTGACGGCACCTGGAAGCTGTGCAAGATTGACTATGAGAATCAGCAGATCGTGCCTGTGGGCAACTGCTACAGCTACTACGGTCTGGCCTGCGACGCCAATGGACAGTTGTGGGGCATCGACCAATCGGGCGACTTGTACAAAGTGGACAAGACCAACGGCTCTGCCACACGGATTGGCTCCACGGGCATCACGCCCAAGTATGCCCAGAGCATGACCTTCGACCAGAAGACGGGCACGCTGTGGTGGGCCAGCTACAGCGGCTCCGACGACAACGCCCAGTCGAGACTCTACACCGTCGACACGCAGACGGGCCGGGCCACGCTCGTGACGACATTCGACGACGAACAGGAAATCATTGGCTTGGGCGTGATGCCTCCTTTGGCAGCCGACGACGCTCCAGGACTGGCTACCGACCTGAAACTCGACATCGAGAACAACAATACCCAAGGCACGCTGTCGTTCCGTCTGCCCGAGGAGACCTATATGGGCGGCAATATCGATGGCGAGATCACCTACAAGGCTTATGCCAACGACGCCCTCCTCTTCCAGGGCTCTGGCTCAAAGGGCGAGACGGTGAGCAAGGAGGTCACGCTCAGCGAGGGCGACTGCGTCGTCTCTGTGGTATGCTCCAACGCCGAGGGCGACGGGCCCGAGGCTACGATGCAGCAGTGGGTGGGCAACGACTACCCGCAGGCTCCCGACAACGTGAAGCTCACAATCGATGAGTCTACGGGCAAGGCTTCTGTCACGTGGGACGCCGTCAGCGAGGGACAGCATGGCGGATATGTAGACCCCGCGGCCGTCACCTACACCGTCACCCGCCAGCCCGACAACAAGGTTGTGGCCGAGAAGCAGTCGGCAACTACTTTCACGGAGACGCTCGCAGAACCCAATGTGCCCGAGATGTACAGCTACGAGATTAAAGCCTACAATGGATGGCGCGAGTCGAAAGTGGCCGCCTCCAACAGCGTTCCTTACGGTAAGGGATTTGAAGTACCTTATTATAATGACTTCAACGACGCCTCGTCGCTCGACCTCTTCTATATCATCGACGGCAACAACGACGGTAAGACCTGGGAGTGGGACAGCCATAAATCGAAGCGCGCCTACATCTTCACCGGCACGAATAAAGCAGGCTATCAGGACGATTGGCTCATCACGCCGGGCATCGACATGAAGGCAGGCAACAGATACGAACTGACCTACTATGAATGTGCCACACTGAATAATGGAAAATTCGTCGACAATATGGAAGTGAAGTTCGGCCAGGGCGTTGATCCTTCTACCTACACGACGGCAGAAGAGAACTTTGAGAGTCTGGGCAAGGAGAAAAAACATACCGTGACTCTCGAACCCGCTGCCGACGGCTACTACCACATTGGTTTCCACGCCACGTCCAGCTGCAAGCTGGGTCTGTCCATCGCTATCGACGAGCTGAGCGTGGACGTTCTCCCCAACGAGAGCGCTCCGGCTGCTCCGACAAGTCTGTCGCTCAAAGCCTCGCAGGGCACGGCTCCCGTCACCATCAAGTTCAAGGCGCCCACCCAGCGCGTGAATGGCGACAACCTCGACAACATCTCGAAGATTGACGTCTTCCGCAACACAAACGAACTGGTGAAGACGATTGACGCACCCACGCCGGGCAAGGCTTTCACCGTGACCGACAACAAGGGCGCCAAGGGCATGACCTATTACACAGTCGTGGCCTACAACGAGGCCGGCATCGGCGAGCGCGCCAAGGACTCGGTCTATCTGGGCCTCGACCTTCCCGGCGCACCGCAGAACATCCTACTCACCGATGAGGGCGAAGGCAAGATCCGGCTCACGTGGGACAAGCCCAAGGCAGGTGCCCACGGCGGCTATTGCGACGTCAACAACCTCACCTACAACGTATACGACCTCTCACGTGGCTACGCCAATCTGTTCCAACGTAACCTCAGAGACCGCGAGTTGAACATTGCCGTCGACGACTATGAGGCTGACGAGCAGGAACTCGTCTACTTCGGTTTGTCGGCAGTCAACTCGGCAGGCGAAGGCGGAATCTATCAGTCGTCGGAGGTGGTCGTGGGTAAGCCCTACAGCTATCCTTTCCAGGAGAACTGGACCGACGGTGAACCGAAATACGAAATGTGGTATCGCATGAGCAATGGCGCCAACGGCTGGCAACCGGAGACGGGCAACAGTTCCGATGGCGACAATGGCAGCATGGCCTTCCAAGCTGCTGCCGACGGCGATCTGAGTTATCTCTGTCTGGGCAAAGTGGCACTCGGCAATGCCAAGAAACCGAAGCTGCTGTTTGACTATTATGCAGTGCCCGGCGCCGACATTCAGTTGCTGCCCGAGATTAATCTGGCCTTCACGGGTGAGTACGACGAATGCCAGACCATCGACTTCAGTACGCTCAAGGGCGAACAGGGTTGGCGACAGTGTGTGGTGGACCTCAACGGCTATCAGCAGGACTACAGCTACATCTGCATCCGCTTCCTGGGCCGTGGTGTGGCAACGACTCCGCTCCGCATCGACAATCTCCGCATCATGGATTCTGACGAGACACCCGACGGTATCGCCAGCGTGAAGTCAGACGCGGACAACGCCAGCGCTATCTATGACTTAAGTGGACGCAAGGTTCTGAATATGCAGTCCGACCATGTATACCTAATCCGAAATGCTGAAGGAAAGGTGAGCAAAGTAGTTCGCTAATCATCAAGTGTAGGTTGCATAATTTTCCCGTACCGTTTTCTTCCAAACTTAGAGAGAGGGAGAGGCGGTACGGCTTTTTTCTGTATAGCCGTCTTGTGATTTGAAATCTTTTTGCTACATTTTTATTGGCTATTAAAATGTAGCAGACAGTATTATGGACTAAAGTTTTAGAAGTGAATAACTGCCTGGAAGGCAGTACCTTAGTAACCGGGTACATGGGAGCGAAGTGGACATGTGCCCGGAAAAGAACGTGACGAAGAATGGTGCCCTTTGGTTTACCTTCTTTTAATATTGACCTAATGTGGTTGGAGGTACAGACTTCCAGTCAAAAGCCGAAATCGGAAGTGTTAGGAATGTTCCCGGTGAGCAGGTGAGGCGCAATACAAGGGGACCGAAAATAAAGAGGGTGTGCCATACTAGTGTTTGGCACACCCTCTTTGTATCTGCTAAGCAGAGAGCTTACTGCGCGGCAGTATGGAACGGAATCAACTGGATATCGGTGGTAGGACCATCGTTGAAGCCGCAGATGATGATGTAGTAGTCAGCGTCGGACGTACTGGCAACGGCCTTCAGGTCGGTCTGGTCGCCGCTGTGGAAGTACTGGTCGTTGACCATGGAGCTGATAGAGCTGAAGAAGTGGTAGAACATCTGGTCCTTCGAACCGTTATATTGGTCGAGGTAGTAGTCCACGTAGCTGGTCTTCTGGCAGTCGATGAAGTAGGTGTCGTCGTTGGTGGTGGCCACGTCGATCATCACGCCGTCAGAGAGTTCCTGCTTGATGGTGACGGTGATTTCGTTGTCCGACGGAACGGGCTTTGTTGTGCGGAACTCTTTCTCCGTGATGTCAGAGGTCAGATTGCCTTCGGTGTCCATGCCGAAGCAATACACATAGTAGGGCGTGTCCCACATCAGCCGGCCGCCGTAGTCCTCCTGAATGTCTGCCGTGTGCTGTCCGGTGGTGAGGAATTGTGCAGCCACCTGCTGCCAGGTCATGCTGTAGAACTGAGACAGGTAGGTCCACCATCCCACTTCCAGTTCATACCAAGAGCCGTTGTAGTTGTTGTCGCGGTTGTTCTTGCCCACTGAGTCGGAGATGGCGTAATAATAGGGTGCCGTGTCGTCGGAGGGTGTAATCACTATGTCGGCAGAGCCCGACGTGATGTTGCTCACGTTGATGTCGAAGGTGAGGTCGCCCTGCTGTGCCTGCTCTTCGAAGTAGATGCTGTCGATCTGAGCCACGGGGATGCTCAGCAGCGTGTCCTTCTTTTGAATCTTCATCACATAGTTTTTGTTTTCCTGAGCTACAGCGCCCATGACGAAGAAGAGGAAGAGTATTGAAAGAGATAGAAATTTTTTCATACTGTTAATGGATTTATAGGTTTGTTATTTGACGAATTTAAAATTGTTGTTCCCCACTTTGAGGATGTAGGTGCCATGAGGCAGGGCTGAGATGTCCATCTGCTGGCGGGCTGGGCGCGATTCACGGCGGAGCATCTTACCCGTGATGTCGAAGAGCGCCACTTCTTGTCCGGCTTCGGTTCCGGTCCAGGAGACTACCTTTCCTCCTTCTTCCACGCGGGCCACGAAGTTGCTGTTTGCAGTCTTCACTGCCGCAATGGAAGTGGCTGTGCTGAAGGTGATTTTCTTGATTTGGGAATAGTCGTAGACTTTTCCCTCCTTGCCGTACTCTCCCACGGTCACTCCTTCTTCGGTGGTGAGAATCTTTCTGATGTCTGACAGGTTGTAGGCATCATTTCCCAAGTCGGTATGCACCACCAACTGCTGAGCCCTGACAGAAGGACACAAAGCGAGCATGCAGGCGATTGCAGCCACTTGGATTTTTGATTTTTGTTCCATAATATGTTGTTTAGAGTTACTGTAATAAATGTCCAACCGCAAAGATAAGGTATTTTTGAATTCGAAACAAGAAAAACTCGAAGATTTTTGGCCTGCCGGATGTTTTCTGTCGTTGCAGTTTTATAGAAACAATCATGCGTGACAATTGTCACGTTTCAGCGTGACAACTGTCGCGTTCGTGCGTGACAACTGTCACGCAGTTCCGTGACAACTGTCACGTGACGACCGTCACGTTTGTTCGCGATGAACGTCACGTTGTTTTGTGACGACCGTCACGAAACATTAATCGATGTTTTCCAATCTCTCTTGGGTGTTGTAGGAGCGGCGGCATTCCTGCCGCCGAAGGATTTGCAAAGCGCATGAAGGCAAATGATGTGAAATGGCCTTCCAGGCAAATTCCTCTTTTCGGAACATGATACGGACGGCTAGCTGATTGTTTGGCGATATTTTTTCCTTTGTAGGGAGCGGGTTCGGGGTTCTTATTCGTAATTATTCTTTATCCGCGAAGCGGGCGATATTCTAATTCATAATTCAAAATTAGGCTGTACGGAGTTATTCGTTATTATTCGATATTCCGCGAAGCGGGCGTTAAATAACTAACGTTTGTAGGAGGGCCGTCATTCCTGACGGCCAAGCAAGGAAATCGATTGTAGATAGTCTGTTATTTCTGACGTTCAAGCAAGATGCCATATAGTACTTTCTCGTGGTTCGTTCGGAAATCTTGGTCGTCAGGAATGACGACCCTCCTACCATGCGGCATTCCTACGTTACCCCCTTCGATGTTCGCTCCATCCCTTTGTAGGGAGGGGTTGGGGGCGGGTCTGTATCGTCATTCCTGACGGCCAAGCAAGAAAATCGATTGCAGATAGTCCATCATTCCTGACGGCTAAGCAAGATGATATATAGTATTTTTTTCGTGGTTCGTTCGGAAATCTTGGTCGTCAGGAATGACGATCCTCCTACCATGCGGCATTCCTACATTAACCATTTGATGTTCGCTCCCCTCCCTTTGTAGAGGCTGTAACAAAACTCTAAAATTGGCTTCCGTTAAAGGTACTTCGATTTTTTTTAGTTGCATTATGCTTGCTAACCTGCATTATTCATGAACATTAAACGCTACTTTTTTGAACATGAATTATCACAAACTACCCATAAATTATTCGTAAATGATTATATTCATGAGAAATTTATGGATAATTTATGGATATTCGTGTGAAAAATAATCTCCATGAATAATGTAGGCTAAAGACATTACTCATTAAACAGATTGTCACTTTATTGTCGAATTTGGGCGCACTGGATTATTTCCGTGGATAAGAATTTAAAGGAAAATATTCTTGTGCATGCTTAATGCTCTCACAAGAGCGTTGGGTCTCAAGCGATAGGATGGCTTCTTCGAGCAAGCTCGAG
>Ga0256406_1005941_pt1 | contig 12631 bp, 12 predicted proteins | sample RumenRJG_03DNA_FD_185986 | JGI IMG/M metagenome (GOLD analysis project Ga0256406, IMG submission 185986) | Bovine rumen microbial communities from Lethbridge, Alberta, Canada - RJG_03 | ecosystem: Host-associated > Mammals > Digestive system > Stomach > Rumen | place: Canada: Alberta | collected...
TCGGTTTGATAATCTCGTTTTGTTGGGCCCAATCGTTTAATGTCTTCGTCAACGCGGTCTTAAAACCGATTTCATGGGTACCGCCATCAGCGGTTTTCACGTCGTTGGCGTAGGAAATCACATTCTCATTATAGTCGCCATTGCACCATTGCATGGCAATCTCGATACGAATGGGGTTGGAATTGTCAGTGTAATCGATGATATCGCCTAAAGGCGTCTTGTTTTGCGTTAACGATTGCACGTATTCGCGTAAGCCATGTTCCGTATAGAACTCATGGCTGTTGCCACTTTTTTGGTCGCGCAAAATGAAATGAACGCCGGTTAAAAGATAGCTTTTCTCTTCCAAGCGGTTATAAATCGTATCCCAAGAGAACTTCGTGTTGGGAAAAATCTTTGGATCAGGTTTGAAATGGACGGTCGTGCCGTGTTTGTTCGTATTGCCCAAAACTTCTAATGGGGTCAAAAGCTGCCCGCCATTATGAAAGGCAATGTGATAGATCTTGCCTTCACGGTAGATGGTCACTTCCAAAAATTCGGAAAGGGCGTTTGTTACGGTGGCGCCTACACCATGCAAACCCGCAGAGGTCTGATAGACCTTGCTATTGAATTTGCCACCAGAATGGAGCGTCGTATAAAGCAATTGAACGGCAGGAATATGAGCTTGGGGGTGGATATCCACGGGGATGCCACGTCCTTCGTCTTCAATTTGAATGGAGCCATCCCGCATCATCGTGACGGTAATTTTCTTTCCGTAGCCATTCACAGCTTCATCCACGGCGTTATCGACAATTTCCCATACCAAATGATGCAAACCAGTGAGGTTTGTGCTTCCAATATACATGCCAGGACGTTTACGAACGCCCTCTAACTCGCTAAGGACCTCAATGTCTTTGGCGGTGTAGTTTTCCTCGGCAGCGATGAATTCGTCTTTCTCTTCGTTAGCCATATCGTGATTAGTTAATAGATTCTTCGTATTCTACCATAAAGGTTATGAATACTTTAACTACGTTATTATACGCGTGACAAGTTGAAAAAGTAACCCTAAAAACGCATAATAGGGAAGTTCTTTTTGACGAATGGGATAGGGAGAAAGAAATGAGCATTGGGTACAACATATTGGTTGCCGTCGTATTCTGTGTGTTTGGCTATTTGGTTGGAAGCATTCCTAACGGCATCATCATCGGTCACATTTTCTTTCATGACGATCCGAGAAAATATGGATCCCACAATTCCGGGGGAACGAATACGGGTCGGGTATTTGGCAAAAAAATCGGCGTGATTACGATTGTGATGGATGCCTTGAAGACCGCTGTCGTGTATTGGACCATCTGGGCGATTCTCTCCTACTCAGGATTACGAAACACCGTCACGCTATGGGACGACGGCATTTTCTACAACTATTTGGCGTTGTTCTTTGCGGCGTTTGGCCATTGTTTCTCTCCTTGGCTGAAGTTCCAGGGCGGCAAAGCGGTTGCCTGCTTCTCCGGGGCAGCGTTTGGAACGAGTTGGCTTTCGGCAGCTTATGGTACCGTGGTCTTCTTCCCATTATTCAAGAAAACGAAAATCATGTCCATTTCGACGTTAACGTTAAGCGCCACCACAGTCCTCTTTGAATGGTTGATGTATGGCGTCACGATTTGGAGTCAAAATAAACTCACTTACTTCATGTGGAACTTCGGCGCAGGCCCACTTCCTTACGGCGGTAACTTCTATGGTTGGGAACGGGCAGTAGTCTTAATGGCCATCTGCATTTTGGTTTGGATCCGCCACGCTTCTAACATCCAAAGAATCAAAAAAGGACAAGAAAAACAAGTCGATTGGAAATAGGAAATAATTAGTAGTTTTCTAGCAATCTATATTTTATGGTGGAGAAAAGTTAATTCTCCACTTTTTGTTTAAAAATATTAGATTTCATCAAATGTTAATGATTGACTAAATTTTGAATTGAATACGGTAAGGTGAAAAATGTGTGAAAAAATAGGGAACGAGGTATTTTTGCCGATTTTATACCCACTTCCTCTCCTTGCCTACTGCTCAGATATTCACGGAAACGCATCGTCACGAGGCACTAAGGGATAGACACAAATGAAGGGCGCAACTTCTTCTACCCTTCTATAACTTTCGCCTCTTGCATACTATGAAAATCAGTCGGTTCAAAACAAGTCAATCTATCCTTGATTCTAGGGCACGAAAAAAGCCCTGATTTATGTCAGGGCTGATTTGCCTTTCGATACGACTTATTGGTTCTTCGTCATCGAGTTCATGACGGCGCGGACTTGAGCTTCTGATGGCTTCCGACCCATTTGGGCAAACATCGCGCGAATCATTTTCTCGTTGATTGGAGGATTCTTTTTTAACTGGTACTTGAACAAAGCACGAGCACCAAAGAATCCACCAACTAAGCCAACGATTAAAGCAAGGATAATGTAGAGAAGAAACTGCCAAACTTCGAGGGACATGGCTTATGCTCTCTTGTCGTATTTGCCAGTCGTCGTGTCAACGAGGACTTTTTCACCAACATTGATGAAGAGAGGAACACGGATGACTAAGCCAGTTTCGAGTTTCGCGTCTTTGCTGCCGCCATTGCTGATGGTGTCGCCACGGACGCCAGCTTCGGTTTCAACGACTTCCAAGGCAACTTTGGCAGGAAGTTCGATACCGAGGATTTCGTCTTCATACGAAACCATGACGATTTCGCCGTTTGGGGCGAGATAAGGAATTTCGTGTTCGAGGTTCGCTTTTGGAAGTTCGACTTGTTCATAGGTTTTTGGATCCATGAAAACCAAGGTCGTGCCGCTGTCATAGAGATATTGCATGTTCTTCTTGGTGATGCTCACGAGTTCCACATCATAACCAGAGTTACGAGCAATTTCAGTGATGGCGCCAGTACGAACATTCTTGACCTTCACCTTTGCGACCATCTTCCGCATGGCCGTCTTGTTCAATAAGATGTCGATGACTTGGTAAAGGGTGTTTTCGTCCTCAAAGTAGTTTCCGGGACGTAATTCAGTAACGTTCATTGTTAATACTCCTTATTAATACGTAGCGATTGTAACGCAAAACGGTTGCGGGTTCTACAAAAAGAGAAAGACAGCCGCTTATCTTTGCTGTTTGTGTGGCATTTCTGCGTGTTAGCGCATCTCTTGGGTGAGTTTTCCGTTCCTGTTGTTGCTAAGAAATAGAATCTTTACCGAATTCTTGAACAAAAACACTTTATCTGTCTATTTGTATTATTTGCTTTACTGTTTGTTTATTAAATTAACAATATATAACGAAGACGATCAATACGGAGGATACGAAAATGAAAAGAAGAATTTTCGTATTCATCCCATGCGTTGCATTGTTAGCAAGTTCTTGCACTTCCCGCTTGGGGACGCAACGCATTTTCATCGACCATTACGAAGACATGGCTTCCACCATAGCATCGTGGAAAAAACAAGATGAATATCGTGCGGAAACCGATCCCCGTTGGCTCGATTTATCTGGTAACGATGTCGGTGATGTATATGAATATAGCATCAGCGGAATCGATGAATGCGCCAATGAAGGTCGTGTGAAAGATAACGATCATCACCCGGCTGAATGCCTTTATCTCCACGATCGTGTCGCCTGGTGTTGCATTGTTTCCAAGACATCTCCTTCCGCTTATGCTGCCGTTCGTTATTTTCCTAACGCCGAAAAAGAACTCAGTTCTCGCCGATCCTACGCTTTGGATTTCTCAAGTCATGATGATTACGAAGCGATTATGAGCGCGCATAATTTCTTCCCCTATTACGAACTCCCCCTTTTCCGTAGAGAAGGAGGACGGAAATACGTTCTATCAGGTGAAATCGGGCGACGTCGTAGTCTGCATGGTTCAATTTATTTCTAACTCGGAATCAAATTTTGTTGATGGGTTCCTCAACTACCTGCTTACTGCTCCCGCACAGTAATCGACTGCAAAAAAAGCCAAAAGGCCGTCCATGAAAGACGGCCTTTTCTTGCTTTCTGTTGAGAAAACCACAAATCAAGAGATGGCTATTCTTTGTTTTGAAAGTCCTGCCAATTCTGATTTTGCGCTAATTCGGGTTCGTCTCCAAAGAAAGCCTTTCCTGCCTCTTGGTCATCTTTTAGCCAATAACAAAGCCACGCGGTTACATAGGGGTCGCTTCGCCACAACATATCGCCATGATCTGTGTTTTTCCGTCTAGCCGTCACGGCTGGTACCCCTTCTGGATAGGCTGCATAGTTTTCTTGTAATGAATATAAAGGGCAGATTCCATCGGGATTGTCGCTCGTCCCGGCATCCCAATTTCCGGTGCCTGCAAACATCAAAGCGGGAATATTCACTTTGCTTAAATCGTAACCATACTCATTGTCTTCTCCGATGTTATGTGACCAATCTAAACCGCAAGCCAACTTGTTTGAAGTTGCCGATAACGCAAATAAGCACCGATATTTCTTCCCGTTTTCGAAGTCCGTAACGGCATTATAAGTGCCTTCTCCGCCTTGGGAATGGCCACCGACTGCAATTCGTTCGGCATCAATCCGTTTCGACAAAGAAGACGTTTCTAAGGCGAAATCGAGTTCTTTTGAAGCCCAAGCACCATCCCAGCTTGTCGCGGCATCGGTTCCGATGACGACGAATCCCCAAGAAGCCAAATGTTCGAATAACTGCTCATATTTCGTATAAGGCACGCCCGTTCCATTAACCATCACGACCAACGGATAAACTTGGCTTTCATCGCTCGGGTAGAACGCCTTGAAGTGACGGGTATAGGTCTTCCCGTCGACCGTTTCTTGCTCCGGGGCAACAAAGACACTGCTAGAATCCTCATAATCCCCTAAGGAGGCATATTTTGCTTCGATCTTGCCATCCGTCACTTGTTTGTCCCAATAGTTCTTAGGAACTGCCGGTTTCATGGATGCCACCACCCATAACGTTGCTCCTAACACCGTCACTCCTCCTAAGACGCACCCTAATACAATCGGCCATTTCTTATGCCGTTTCTTCTTTTTCTCGGGCGCAACATTTTGCTCATTTTCTTGTTTTGCCATCTTTTTTCTCCTTTTTTAGTATTGAAACATTTGTTTCAACGCGGCTATTATAGAGAAGGAGTTTATCCGTTCGCTAGCAAAAAACATCATGCTGCTAACACTTGAAACAAAAAAGAGGATTTGTTCCATGAAAACGTATGAACAGGGATCGTTAGAAGTCAAAGAAGCCATCGCGAATGCGGTGTTTGCTATCTTAAAAGAAAAACCGATTGAAGCCATCAAAGTCGGTGAAGTCAGCGAGAAGGCCTATGTCGGCCGTACGACGTTTTATCGTTACTACGGCATGAAAAGCGGTCTAGAAGAGGCACTTTATTTTGCGTTGCGGCGTGGTTGGGAAAAACTAGGAATCGAAGAAAAGTCTCCGGGCTGCGATGAACCATTTTTCTTGTATCTATACACGATCCGTGACCGTATTTTGCTCCTACAGAAAAATCACCTCGAAAATTTGGTCGATCGTTTGGTGCTTTCCGTGTATGGCCCGAAAGAAGACGATGAAAACTATTACTTTCGTTATATTGGCGCTGGCATGTGGATTGGTGCGGTCCACGCGATGATGGCACATGATTTCCAAGATTCGCCAAAGCAAATCCGGTTTCAGATGATGCTTAGTTTCGCCAAAATGGCCCAAGAAAATCAAAACAAAAAGGCTTCGTGAGATCGTGAAGCCTTTCCTTTTATAGAAGGTTATGCGTTGTTGCTTAGCAATTTGACGATCATGAACCCATAATCGCCATCGCTGTTGTTCACCACGATTTGAAGCCCGTCGGTTTTGTTTTCGAAGGTCACTTCATCGCTGGTGGTATAGCCAAGTTCCTTAAGATAGGCCTTGTAGGAAGCGGCATAGGCATCGTCGATTTCATAGGTATAGACGATAAATCCTTCCACATCGCTTTCGTAATATCCGTCCACGAAGAAGGCGGTCTTTTCGTGGCTTCCTTCCCAGGCGCTGTTCTTCAAATAAGGCACTTTCTTCGCAATATCTTCTCCCCATTGCTCGACCATCCTGTCGTAAACGACCTCTTTCGATAAATCATCCGCGAAGGTTTGCCGTTCGCCATCGAAAGAATCGTCTCGCGAATGAACGATTTTACATCCGTGGGTTGAGAAGAGCTAATCGACGAAGGAATGGTGCTTGAGGGGGAAGGAGCAATCGTTTCTCCACAAGCCGCCAAGAGGAGAGAAGCCGCGAATAGCCAAGGGATAGTCGTCTTTTTCATATCGTATCGTCCTCCTTTTTGGAATCTAGGGAGATTATCTCGAAAATCAAGGAGGAACGCAAGGCGAACGCATTTTTTCACGTGCACGCGTCAAAATATTTAATATACTTAAATGCTTGCTTTTTCTCTTTTTGTCCTTTACCATGAGGTGATTTCATTAAAGGAGGCTTATCTATGTCCAAAGCCCGCCACGCTAAAACATTACTTTTGGTCCTTTCCGCCTTTGCCATCACCGGTTGTAACAAAACCATTACTGTCAGTAGTTCCTCAGCGCAAGAATCCTCTCAGAGCGTGGATTCGTCCGTATCTTCCTCTACTTCATCATCTTCTTCTAGTTCCGATGTATCGACTGTGGAAGCAACGGAAATTAAGCTCAATATCGAGAAAAACATCTTAGAAGTCGGAGAATCGTTATCGTTTTCTTATGCTCTCGCGCCAGAAGGAGCAACGAACCAAGTCACAGTCACGTCTTCTCGTCCTGACTACGTTGCCATAGAGGGCAACACCTTAAAAGCTTTAAAAATCACGGATGATGCCGTTCCGGTCGTTCAAATCACGGCCGCAACAGATAACGGGCTCTCTAGCCAAGTGAGCTTAAAAGTCGTTTATCCGTATGCGAGTGCCGTAACAAGAGACTTATTGCCGGCATTATCGGCAAGCAAAGCCAAAGAGCAAGTGGCCGTGAATGCTGCCACGTATGAAGTTGTTTCCTATGGCGCGAATGACGAAACATTGTTGGCAAAGCAAAACGTGGAAGCCACACCCTATGCCGACAAACAAAACGAATTAAAAGTCGTGTTACAAGAAGGCGAAAGTACGGAAACGAGACGGATTGTCCACGCCGAAGAAGCAGGCAAATACCTGCAATTGACGCAAAGCCAAACCGCAACGGGTTGGAAGAGTATGAGTTTTGTCGGCGCAAACACTTCGCAAACCATCGTGAATGCGGCGTCTTCGAGTCAAGAAATTGATCGGTCTAAAGCTGACATGGCTTTAAGCACCATTGCTTATGCCGCCCCGAATCAAGTGGCGTTCTATGGTTTCGGCGATTTGTTACAAAACTATTTCTTAGGAAGCAATGACTTCTTGTCTTCCTCGGTCGTTCAAAACTTCCAAGCCGCCAAAACGGATCTTTCTTATTCGTTTAAAGCCGACGCCATTTCGGGGAGTTCGTTCTATGAACGTTCGCTAGATGTGACATTCTTGGCAAACGGCATGTTATCTTCTTGGGACGCCCAAGAAATCCGTTATGCCTACAACACCGATACCAATGTCAAAGGAGACCGGGTCAGTCGGACGACGTATCGGGGCAGTTACAAGACGGGCGACAAGAAAGCAAATGCCGATGGCGCCTTTGATTTAAATGACCGCTTCTACCAGCAATATGATGTCATCATCAGCGCCGAAAAGAACGCGACGAAATCGGATGCTGTCTTCTATGCTGGCAAGACCTATAACGTTTTGTTAAGCAATATCCTTCCTGCCACGGCCGTAGACGCAATGGAATCGTTTGAACTCACCTGTTCTTCGGAAGATGCCTACGTTTCTTCTTCAAGCCAATATTTTGGCTTCCCATCAAGCTTTATAGGCGACGTCACCATTACCGTCAAAACCGCCAAAACATCGGTGACCGTCCCTCTTACGATCTCCGCCCCTGTCGTTTCTTCTTTAACGATGGTTTCGCTTCCTAGCACCGCGACTTTGGCAGCCGCCCAAGCTGGCATTGATTTCTCTGTGGCCCCGACACCAAGTAACGCAACGATGAATCTTACTTCTGCCACGTTAACCGATAATACGTGTGGTGGCAGTGTCACGATTACCGACGCCACGAAGGGCACGTTACATTTTGTGGCCACCCAAGCGGGTGCAGCGACCATAACGGTCGCGGATGCCACAGGCGCTAACGTTTCTGGAACGATTACCGTAACAGCCGCTTCTGGTGTTACGGTTGCTGATGTCGTCAAGAAATTAACGACCAGCACGTTAACAGTGAAGAATAATAGCGACTTTGATTCTTTCGCGATGACTGCTGACGAAGAGGACCCCACGAAAGGTACCTATACCGCAAAAGTTTGGGGACCTTCTAGCGTATTGACACGCACGGGCACCTTCGTCGTGGCTGAAGGTTCGTTAGGAAACTTTGATTTGACCTTGACCCCTGCTTCTTCTGGAAAAATCGCGTTTATCCCGCAACAAACCATCTCTTTAACGCCCGATTTCACATCGTTTACGGCCAAATATTTAGATGCCTATGGCGATGAATATACGTTCACCGTTACTTTGTCGTAATCCTGAATAGAAAGGAATCATCATGAAACATTTAGAAAAAGCAACTTTACTTTGTCTTTCGTTTTCCTTGCTTGCTGCCTGTCAAACGACCACTAGCGAGGATCATTCGTCTACGAATCTTACCTCCGATATGTCATCGAGCGTGAGCCCCGATACCAGTTCCACTTCAAGTGAAGACGTTGTCGAAACATTATCGTATCGCGACGCCATCTCGTTATTGACAAAATTGGCGGCAAGCGAAGGCAACGCTTCTCAAGAAACCTATCAAGAAAAAGTCGATAAAAGTGGATTTGTGACGACGTTAACCAAAGAATTGTCGTTATATTCGGACCATACCAGCGTTGGAACAGGAACGTTGACGAAGAAAAACGGGGACAACCCTTCGACAAGCACCACATTCAAAGAAGCGACTGAAACAAGAAATGACACCTTCCAATTCACGAACTTCCAGCAAGAATGCACGATGCTTTATCATGCGTTGGATTATCAGGATGACAGCATAACTGGTGGTTCTTATCAAGATGAGGCTACCCGTCAATTCGTGGTGGCTTCTACGACGGAAGCCAATACCTTAGGTCTTGCCCAAGGACAATATGTGCTGGATCAAAACCTGGATTACCATACGTCTTACGAATTAAATGAGACATTGGCCGAATGGATCAGCGCGAATTTGATTGGCAATCTTTATGTGGGCCAAACCGGCAAAGATTCGTTTGAAATCACAAAGAAAAATGACGGCACGATCAGCTATTTTGTCGGCGTTTCTTATCTCGTCGACGAAGAGGCGCCTTACCGTAATTATTACATTCAAGACGTCAGCTTTGTGACGGATGCGGATTCGACGAAGTTGTTAAGTTTTGCCATTGACTATGAACTTCATATCGTGAACTTAGAAGATCCGGAAGATACGGCCGACGAAGTCTATCAATATGGCGGCACGATTACCTATGGGGAAAAAGGAGAAAATAACGTCTCTGACAAAATCACCCCTTATAACTATTTCTTACAAGACATCACGGAAGTTCAATTGCTTGATTCTTCAAGAAAAGATATCGCGAATGATAAAGTAACCATCGGTTCCCGTTATCTTTTCGCCAAGCCGAAGACCTATTCCCCTTCTTTGGCGTTACATCTAAGTGAAGACACCTTAACCCGCGTTTCTACGAGTGATGCGACGGTCGTTTCCTTGACGGACGATGGTTATTTCGAAGTCATGAGCACCGGCACGGCAAACTTAACGTTCTCGTACTTTGGCTTGGATTTAAACACGAAAGTTTGGAAGAACAAGTCGATTTCTACTTCCGTGACTGTGGTCACCGCGACACCAGAAAGCATCACCGTCAGCCCATTACTTGTCGATGCCGCGAATGCCGGAGCAACTTATTCCTTTACGCAGTTAAAGACGAACCATACCTATTACGCGAATGTCGTGATTTCTCCGACGGATGCTTCGCAAGACATCGCGTTCCAAGTGGCAGATCCCTCTATCTTGGAAGTCACTTCTGTGAGCGATGTGTCGAGCGGCAATATTGCGATTAAAGCCTTGAAAGAAGGCACGACAACGATTACGTTTGCCTCTTCAAGCGTTCCTAGCGTTCAAAAGACTTGCACGTTTACGGTACAGCCAGAATTAGCCAGCCAAGACACGGTGGCGTTACTCAAAGGGAAAACCTTCACTACCGCCAAATCCGTTTACAATATCACCGAAAAGTTAATCTTCGCGAACGATGGTACAAGCGGCACCGTCCAAGTATTAGGGTCAAGCGGTTCCGTGGCTTACGAATTCTCCTTTACCTTTACGGCCACGAACAATAATTTGGCCTTTACCTTCACTAAGCCAGAAGATGTCGATTCCGATGTCTTCAATAATTACGTCTTCAACACAGGCGTTGTTGCATCGGATGGCAAATCCATCCAATGCGAAAACAACACGTCCTATAAGAGCTTTGCCTTTACCTTGGTGGCCTAAACATGCGAAAAATCTTGCTGTTATCGAGCGCTTTGCTCTTAGCATCTTGCACGGAGACTTTACCTGACGCTTCTTCCTTGGCGTCTTCGGAGGTTACATCGGCTAGTTCCGAACCGTCAATTCAAAGCGATTCTTCCTCGTCTAATTCCGTCACGGATCCCGCTCCTTTCGAAGAAGTAATCACGGACGTCAATGCCGTCGAAGGTCACCCAATTTCTTTGACGGTTCATCAAGAAAAAGCCTTCTCTTATTTGACGGATGCTAGCCCCTTGACCATTGAAGGAACAGATGATTTCACCATGGCCCGTTACCGCGTTCATGATGGGACGGTCGATGAATTAGTGCAACGTCTTGGCGCTTCGAAAGTAGGCGAAAACGAAACGAAATACGAATCGCAGTCTTTCTGCGATGCCACTTATGCCTATGTTTTGACATCGATGGATGACGGAACGAAAAATAAGCAGATGGCCCCTTATAGCGAAGCCACAAAACAATCGTTGCTGAACCTTAATTTTGCCGTCACCTTCGAGCAAAACGTGCGCTTTGTGATGAGTTATCTCAATCAATCCCGCTTCTTGGTGGAATATGATTTAGGAAAGCGCATGACGGGAGATGGCGTATATTCTTATTCGTTTAAGATCACCCAATACGTCAGCGATACGTCACGTGTTCCAGAATTGTCACAAGGCCACGCCTATGAAGTGACGGTGTCTAACGGTATCATCACAACAACAAAAGATACCTACGAGTACGTTGCTTATGGGGGCGGCGTCAAAGCCAATTGGCGGACTTCGGTTTCTAACGTTACCTATACGCAGGGCGATGAATACCCGCTTTTTGAAGGGACGCGATTTGATCCGAAAGATTTCAAACTGGAAACCAACTAGATTTTCGTCAACCGATGCGTTTTGGTTTCCTCAAATCGCGTCTTGAAACCCAAAAAATTCTTTTTACAATAGGACTTAGAGGAAGGAGATAGCAATCTCCTTCGGAGGTTAACCAATGAAACATCAAAAAATTTCTTTCTTAGCTTTGCTTTGTGCCATGCCTTTGATGGCGTGTAATGAATCGGCAGCAACGAAAACCGTGATCGTTCCTGCACCTACGTTTTTTGCCGCGGCAAAGAAAGCCAGCGAAGTCACGGCTGCTTCGACTTCCTTTGGCTATGAGTTAACGGTCGATCAAGTTAGCTTAGCGGTGTCAAATGCCGTGACAGCGAACGCGATGACCATCACAAAAACCGTCGAAGCGAGCTTAAGCAACGTCTTAGCCCAAGGCGCCACCACTGGTTTTGGGGAAGCCGATACGGTACGGAAAGCTTCGCATGTTTTGCAAGCGGACATGAAGCAACAATTCAGTGTTTTCACGAGTGGCCAAAGCGGTGTGGTGAGCCAAGGCTCTACGCAAAGCGTGGATGTTGGCGCGTACATCGAAGACAAAGATATTTATCTCTATTCGAACCATTCGTTTGCCTATTGGTCTTCTGCTTTTGAAGGAGACACAAGCGGAGAAGTCGCGACGGGCCCGATTTATGCGAAAGCTACCATCACGGACGATGTCCCAACCTTCATTTTTGATACGCAAGAATATGGCACGTTCTTCGATACGTTAGAAGCAAAAATAACGGCTTTGACCAGTTCGTCTTCTATCGATGCTAGCGACGCCTGGTTAGCGTCCGCGCTTTCGTTCACAAAGACGGGCGACGAATATGCTTTGAATCTTTCCGTCACCAACGAAAACAAAGGAACGTTACTTCAAGGCGTTGCTTCGGAGTTGGTAGAAAAAGGCAATATAAAGGTCAGCACTCAAGAATTGGCGACATTCGCCAATGCAATTGATGTACGTTCGTTTATGTTCCAACTCACGCTCAACGAACAAGGTTTTGGCGCACTGTCATTCGATGTTGATGTGGCTTTCCGTTACGCTTATGACACAAGTCATGAAGAAGTCACGGTGCATAATGACTTAAGCGTTGCTGCGGTTTTGAAAGGCGAAGCGAAATTTGGCTACAACGTTTCACCAAAAGACAAACCCGCCGGCGATTACGTCGCGCTCCAGGAAGATTCCACCCCAAACGAATAATTCGATTCACCACTTCAAGCAGGGTTAACGCCCTGCT
>Ga0256406_1005942_pt1 | contig 12630 bp, 13 predicted proteins | sample RumenRJG_03DNA_FD_185986 | JGI IMG/M metagenome (GOLD analysis project Ga0256406, IMG submission 185986) | Bovine rumen microbial communities from Lethbridge, Alberta, Canada - RJG_03 | ecosystem: Host-associated > Mammals > Digestive system > Stomach > Rumen | place: Canada: Alberta | collected...
TTCCTGATCCCCACCAACGAAGAACTGGCCATTGCCCAAGATACCCTGAGACTGTGCAGCAAATAAGATGATTTGGGCTTTTGCTTGACAAAGGCCGGTTTCATCGATATAATGTAACGGTTGATAATATGATTAAGATCAATGTAGCAGAAATCAAAAAAAGACTGACCGGGTCGGAAGCGTTCCAATACGACCTGACTCCCGCGCAGTTGGACCTTTTGCCGGAAGATGCACCCCTGGAGGGGAACATTCAGGTGAAGGGGACGATTTCCAACGGGGGCGACGTGCTCCTGCTGCAGGCTGAGGAAAAATTCGTTTGCCACGGCACCTGTGCCCGCTGTCTGAAAGACGTGCGCATGGACCTTTCGGCCCATGTGGAGGAACGGTATTATCCCGAAGGCACTGCAGGCCTGGAGGAAGACGCTTTTACCTATCAGTTTGATGTGGTTGATGTTACGGATGCTTTAAGAGAATCCCTTCTGCTGGCTATTCCGGCGAGAGTCCTGTGCAAACCGGACTGCAAGGGAATCTGCCCGGTCTGTGGGGCGGATCGCAATGTGACGGACTGTCACTGCGATACCCGGTCCATCGATCCAAGGTTGGAAGCTCTGAAAGCCTTGTTGGAGAAATAGCGAAGTGTAGGAGGTGTACGAATAATGGCAGTACCGAAGAGAAAAATGTCCAAAGCCCGCCGGGATTCCCGTCGTGCCAACTGGAAACTGAGTGCTCCTGGCCTGGTGGAATGCCCGCAGTGCCACGAAATGAAGCGCCCTCACCATGTATGCCCTGAATGCGGCTACTACGATGGTAAGGAAGTCGTGAAGAGCGAAGAAGAATAAGACGAGCCGGCCGGTCCGGACCGTCACAGAGGAGTTGCCGCAAGGCAGCTCCTCTTTTTCTATACCTTCCTAAATTGGCGAAAGTGGCTTATAATAGGAGAATGGAATGACTATAATCTCGACAGTAAGGAGAGAATGCCAAATGAAATTCTTCATTGATACAGCCAACCTGGACGAAATCCGCGAAGCTGCCTCCATGGGCATCATCAGCGGTGTCACCACCAACCCCTCCCTGATCGCCAAGGAAGGGAAGGATTATGAAGAGACTTTGCGGGAAATCGCCAAGATCGTGGACGGCCCCATTTCCGGTGAAGTGAAGGCCAGCACCACCCAGGCCCGGGATATGTGCATCGAGGGCCGCATCATTTCCCAGATCCACCCCAACATGGTGGTGAAGATCCCCATGACGGTGGAAGGCCTGAAGGCCGTGAAGATCTTGTCCTCCGAGGGCATCAAGACCAACGTGACCCTGGTGTTCTCTGCCACCCAGGCTCTTTTGGCAGCCCGGGCCGGTGCCACCTATGTCTCCCCGTTTTTGGGGCGGCTGGACGACATTTCCACGGACGGCACCCGGCTGATCAAGGAAATCGTCACCATCTTCAAAAATTATCCGGACATCACCACCCAGATCATCTGCGCTTCCGTGCGGCATCCCATGCACGTGCTGGAATGTGCCAAACTGGGGGCGGACATCGCTACGGTGCCGTATAAAGTCCTGATGCAGATGGTGCAGCATCCCCTGACCCGGACGGGCATCGAGAAGTTCTGTCAGGACTTCGAAGCCGTGTTCGGCAAATAATCTATGAACAACCTGTAAACTCTGGTACAAAAAATCCGCCTGCTCTTGTATTATGGCCGCTTTCTGGTATAATAGACGTTAGTATTATGACTAGGTGCTAAAAGTAGGTGGTAGAATGGGTTCTGCAGGACAGAAAAAAGCAAGACAACAGAAGCTGCAGCAGCTTCTGGACCGGAATCCCTTCCTGACCGACGAACATCTGGCGGAAACCTTCCAGGTGAGCATCCAGACCATCCGGCTGGACCGGCTGGCCCTGGGGATCCCGGAAGTACGGGAACGGACCCGCCATATGGCGGAAGACGCCCGGGAAAAGCTGAAAGCCATTGCCAGCGAGGAAATCGTTGGGGAGCTCATCGACCTGGAAATCGGGGTCAGCGGCATCTCCATGATGACGGTGGACCAGGAAATGGTGCTGCAGCGCACCGGTGTCTGCCGGGGGCAGTACATGTTCGCCCAGGCCAATTCTCTGGCCCTGGCGGTGATCGATGCCCCGGCGGCCCTGACAGGCGTGGCCAATGTGAAATACAAGATCCCTGTTTCTGTGGGCGCCGTACTGGTGGCCCGGGCCGAAGTGGTCCGGAAACAGGAGGATAAATATACGATCTGGGTGAAGATCAGGAACAACCACCGGGAAGTCTTCCGGGCAAAATTCCTGATCGTGGCAATCCCGGAACAAAGGAGCCAAGCAGATGAAAATCGCAGTTGATGTAATGGGAACTGACTATGGCCCGGCTGAAATCATCAAAGGCGTGCTTCAGGCAGTCGCCGAATACGGCTGCGATGTGGTCCTGGTAGGGGACCAGGATGTCATTCGCGGGGAACTGGCGAAAGAACACCAGGAGAACAACCCCAAAGTCACCATCCATCATGCCAGCCAGGTCATCGAGATGAAAGACCATCCGGGCATCAGCGTCCGGAAGAAGAAGGATGCTTCCATCGTGGTGGCGACCCGTCTCCTGAGAGAAAAAGAATGTGATGCCCTGATTTCCTCCGGCAGTACGGGGGCCGCTGTGGCTTCGGCGCTGTTCGGACTGGGGCGGATCCCCGGTATCGAACGGCCGGCCATTGCCACGGTGATCCCGAATTTAAAGGGAGCGACCGTGCTGGTGGATTCCGGAGCTGTGGTGGATGCCAAGCCGGAGGTCCTGGTACAGAGCGCCATCATGGGCTCTGTCTATGCAGAACTCCAGCTGGGGCTGAAAGAGCCCCGGGTAGGTCTTCTGAACATCGGTGAGGAGGAAACCAAGGGCAATGAACAGTGCCTGGCCACCTATCCGCTGCTGAAGAAAGATCCTCATATCCACTTCATCGGCAACGTGGAAGGCCGGGACATCAACAAGGGCACCGTGGACGTGGTGGTCTGCGACGGGTTCGTAGGCAATGTGGTGCTGAAGTCCATGGAAGGCCTGGCCAAGGCTCTGATGCAGATGGTGAAAGAGACGCTCATGGACAGCGGCCTCCTGACCAAACTGGGGGCCCTGCTGGTGAAGTCCGCCCTTTCGAAACTGGGCCGGCGGATCGACGTGTCTGAATACGGCGGCGCTCTCCTGATGGGCGTCAAGGCACCCTTCATCATCTGCCATGGCAATTCCAAGGCCAAGGACATCAAGAGCGCCCTTCGGGTCGCCAAGGAATTGACGGAAAAAGATGTAGTGGGCCGGATCCGCAAAGAAATCATTCATGACGAAGAAAGTGGTGAACTGTAAATGAATAAACCAGCGGTAGGTTTTCTGGGACTGGGCTACTATGTGCCGGAAAAAGTACTGACCAATTTCGATTTGGAAAAAATGGTGGATACCAGCGATGAATGGATCGTGGAACGGACCGGGATCCGGGAACGGCATATCGCCGCTCCGGAGCAGGCCACGTCCGATCTGGCCTTTATCGCCGCCCAGCGGGCCCTGGAAGATGCCGGGCTGACCGGCGAAGACTTGGACCTGATCGTGGTGGGCACGGAATCCCCGGACATGAAGTTCCCCTCCGTGGCCTGCATGCTGCAGGACAAGCTGGGGGCCAGCCATGCGGCGGCCTTTGATCTGGCGGCCGGCTGCTCCGGTTTTGTGTATGCCTGCGGCATCGCCAGCCAGACCATCGTCAGCGGGCTGTACAAGCACGTCCTGGTGGTGGGGGCGGAAACCCTGTCCCGGATCCTGAACTGGAAAGACCGGAACACCTGCATCCTGTTCGGCGACGGCGCCGGTGCTGCTGTGCTGGGCCCGGTGGAAGAGGGCTACGGCATCCTGTCCGTTGACCTGGGAGCCGACGGAGCCGGCGGCAAGTTCCTGACCATGCCGGCCGGGGGCAGCCGCAAACCGGCTTCCATCGAGACGGTGGAAGCCAAGGAACACTCCATCCACATGGTGGGCAAGGAAGTGTTCAAGTTCGCCGTGAAGGTCATGGGCCGCAGCGTACTCAGCGCCCTGGACAAGATCGGGATGGGCAAGGAAGACATCGACCTGCTGATCCCCCACCAGGCCAACCAGCGGATCATCGATTCCGCGGCCAAACGGCTGAAGCTGTCCACGGACAAGATTTTCGTGAACCTGGAGAAATACGCCAATACGTCGGCTGCCTCCATCCCCATCGCCCTGTGTCAGGCACGGGATGCGGGCCGGCTGCATAAAGGAGAGAACGTGGTGATGGTGGGCTTCGGTGCCGGCCTGACCTACGGTTCCCTGGTAGTTAAATGGCAAAAAGATGAGGAGGCCAGAGCATGAGCAAGATTGCTTTTGTGTTCCCGGGACAGGGGTCCCAAAAAGTGGGCATGATGAAGGAACTGTACGACAATTATGCCTGCGTCCGTGATGTATTCAAAGAAGCTGACGAAGCACTGGGCTTTTCCATGACGGACCTGTGCTTCAAAGGGCCGGAAGACCAGTTGCGGCTGACCTATAACACCCAGCCCGCCATCCTGACCTGCAGCATTGCAGCCATGAAGGTGCTGAACGAGAACGGGGTGTTCCCGGCCGTGGCCGCCGGTCACAGCCTGGGTGAATATTCTGCTCTGGTGTGCGCCGGCAGCCTGAAATTCGCCGACGCCGTCCGTACGGTCCGCAAGAGAGGCCAGTTCATGCAGGAAGCTGTTCCGGTGGGGCAGGGGGCCATGGCCGCCATCATCGCCCTGGCTACGGACAAGATCCGGGAAATCTGCGCCGATGTGGAAGCAAAGACCGGCAAAGCCTGCCAGCCTGTGAACTTCAACTGCCCGGGCCAGGTGGTCATCGCCGGTGCCACGGAAGCGGTACAGCAGGCCTGCGAAGCACTGAAGGAAGCCGGGGCCAAACGGGCCATTATGCTGCCTGTGAGCGCACCGTTCCACAGCACCCTGATGCAGCCGGCTGCTGACCGTCTGAAGGAAGTCCTGGACGGCATCGAAGTGGCCGACGCCAAGATCCCGGTGTACGCCAACGTGACGGCCAAACCGGAGACCAAGGGCGACGAAATCCGTGACGTCCTGGTGAAACAGGCTGCCAGCCCCGTCCTGTGGGAAGACAGCGTGCGGAACATGATCGCCGACGGTGTGGATACCTTCATCGAAGTGGGCCCGGGCCGCGTGCTCACCGGCTTCGTGAAGAAAATCGACCGTGCCTTCACTGGTCAGAACGTGGAAGACCTGGCCAGCCTGGAAAAAACCCTTGCGTATTTAAAGGAGGTCAGATAAAATGACTTTAGTCGGGAAAGTGGCGCTGGTTACTGGCGGTTCCCGGGGTATCGGCCGTGCCGTCGCCCTGAAACTGGCAGAAAACGGTGCAGATGTCGCCATCAACTATGCCGGCAATACCGCAGCCGCTGAAGAAGTGAAAGCCGCCATTGAAAAACTGGGCCGCAAAGCCATGCTGGTCCAGGGCAGTGTTGCTGACACCGACGGTGTCCAGGCCATTGTGAACCAGGTCGTGAAAGAACTGGGCCGCCTGGATATCCTGATCAATAACGCAGGGATCACCCGGGACGGCCTCCTGATGCGCATGAAAGAAGCGGATTGGGATGCCGTGCTGGAAACCAATTTGAAAGGCGTATTCAACTGCTCCAAAGCCGTCATGCGCACCATGATGAAGCAGAAGAGCGGTCGGATTGTGAATATGGCCTCCGTCGTAGGCGAAATGGGCAATGCCGGTCAGGCCAACTACGCAGCCGCCAAGGCAGGCGTGATTGGCTTTACCAAGAGCCTGGCCAAGGAAGTGGCCTCCCGTGGCATCACCGTCAATGCGGTGGCCCCCGGGTTCATCGCCACGGACATGACCAAAGTCCTGACGGACGACCAGAAGGCAGAAATGGCCAAGACCATCCCTCTGGGACGGGCCGGCCAGCCTGAAGATGTTGCCAATGCAGTTTTATTCCTTGTGTCCGATGAAGCTGCTTATATAACCGGCCAGGTTTTAAATGTGGACGGTGGCATGGTAATGTAGTATCATTATAGAGATGGAGAAGGAGGTGAATCGAAATGAGCGAACAGAGCACTTTTGAAAAAGTAAAGGCTATCACCGTTGACCAGCTGAGCGTTGCTCCGGAAGACGTAAAGATGGACTCTACGTTTATCGATGACTTGGGAGCTGACTCTCTGGACATTGTGGAACTGATCATGGCTTTCGAAGAGGAATTCAACACTGAAATCCCCGACGATGTGGCTGAAAAGATCCGCACTGTAAGAGACGCAGTTGAACTGTTGGATAAAGAAGGTAAATAATCCCATTCTTTCGGAAGGTCCCTGCCAGCAGGGGCTTTCCGAACTTTATCCTTGATCTTTTGATCTGAAATGGGGGATTTTTGTTGAAAGTGCCAGTGCTGAAGATTGGTGAAAAAGTAGCAACAATGCCTATCGTCCAGGGCGGTATGGCTATACGCTTGTCCACGGCGCGGTTGGCAGCCTCGGTGGCCAATGAAGGCGGTGTGGGTCTGATCGCTGCTTCTGGTCTGCCCTTCGATCAGCTGCGCAAAGAAATCCGTCTTGCCCGGAAATTATCCAACGGCAAGGGAATGATCGGCATCAATGCCATGGTGGCCGCCCGGGAATTTAAGGGGCTGATTACGACTGCAGCCCAGGAAAAAGTCGATTTGATCGTGGCCGGGGCTGGCTTTTCCAGAGATATGTTTGCGGTGGGCAAAGAATATGGTGTACCCATTGTGCCCATTGTATCCTATGCCAAATTGGCAAAAATTGCGGAACGGCTCGGTGCTTCTGCCGTTGTGGTGGAAGGGACTGAAGCAGGGGGCCATTTGGGGACCCAGCGTTCCATTAAAGATATCCTGCCGGAAATCCTTTCGGTGGTCAAGATCCCTGTGATTGCAGCAGGGGGCGCTGTCGACGGTAAAGACGTGGCAGAGCTTTTGAACATGGGGGCCAGTGGTGTCCAGATGGGCAGCCGTTTTGCTGCCAGCGAGGAATCCAACGGAGCTCCGATGTTAAAACAATTCTATCTGAAAATGACCCAAGATGATGTGGTTCAAATAGATAGTCCGGTAGGGTTCAAAGGCCGGGCCGTGCTGACGCCGTTTTCCAAGGCGGTGCTGGAAGGCCATCCGCTGAAGCCCACCACCTGTGACAGCTGCCTGAAGCACTGCTCCCGCAGCTTCTGTATCATCCGGGCACTGACCCGGGCCCAGCAGGGCGATCTGGAGACAGGTCTGGTGTTTACCGGCGCCAATATGTGGAAAATCAAAGAAATCCTTCCGGTTCATGAAATCTTTAGACGAATCAAGGAAGATCTGGACAATATTTAAGACGAGGTGATCCTGTTGAAACGAAGAGTGGTTGTGACCGGCCTCAGCGCGATTACGCCCATCGGTATCGGCAAAGACGAATTTTGGAAGAGCCTGATGGCTGGGAAGTCCGGCATTGGCCTGATTACCCAATTTGATACGACGGACTTTAACTGCAAAATCGCCGGCGAAGTGAAAGGTTTCGATTTCGCCAACTACGGCGATCGCAAGGAAGGCAAGCGGATGGACCGGGTGACCCAGTTCGCCGTGGCTGCCGGCAAGATGGCAGTAGCAGATGCCGACTTGGATCTGGAAAAAGAAGATGTGGACCGGATCGGTGTGTGCGTAGGCACCGGCATCGGTGGTATCCATACGTTCCTGGATGCCGCTACGAAACTGAACGAAAAGGGACCGAGCCGGATCAGCCCGTTCTTCATCCCCATGGAAATCCCCAATATGCCTGCTGCCCAGATTGCCATCGACCTGGGTGTGAAAGGTCCGAACACGGCCATCGTCACCGCCTGCTCCACGGGCTCTGACTGCATCGGGGAAGCCCTGCGGACCATCCAGTACGGCGATGCCGATGTGATGATCGCCGGCGGTACGGAAGCTGCCATTTCTCCCATCGCAGTAGCCGGGTTCGACAACATGAAGGCCCTGAGCCGGAACAACGAAGCGCCTGAAAAGGCTTCCTGCCCCTTCGACAAGAAGCGCAGCGGGTTCGTCATGGGCGAAGGCTGCGGCCTGATCGTCGTGGAAGAACTGGAACACGCCAAGAAGCGTGGGGCCCATATCTATGCAGAACTGGTGGGCTACGGCCACAACAGTGATGCCTACCATATCACCGCTCCGGATCCGGAAGGGGATATGCAGGTGAAATGCATGCAGATGGCCATCAAAGATGCCGGCCTGACCCCGGATGATGTGGACTATGTGAATGCCCACGGCACCAGCACCCACCGCAATGACCTGAACGAAACCAACTGCTGCAAGCGGGTGTTCGGCGACCGGGCCAAACAGGTACCCATCAGCTCCATCAAATCCATGACGGGGCATCTGCTGGGCGGTGCCGGCGGCGTGGAAGCCGTTGCCACCATCCTGACCATTGAAAACGGCATGATTCCGCCCACCATCAACTATGAAGATGTGGATACGGAAGAAGGCATGGATTTGGACTATGTGCCCAATGTAGCCCGGAAAGCCGATGTGAAGGTGGCTCTGTCCAACAACTTCGGTTTCGGCGGCCACAACGCCATCCTGTGCTTCAAGAAGTACGAAGACTAAGGGACCTGTGATGGAGGAACAACGGCAGAAAGAGCTGGAAGGGCTCTGTCACAGCCTGGATATGACCATGCAGGACCTGCACCTGCTGGATATGGCATTGACCCACACGTCCTATGCCTATGAATCCAAACGGAATCCCAAACCCCAGCACAATCAGCGGCTGGAGTTTCTGGGGGACTCGGTGCTCAGCCTGGTGGTCAGCACCTATATCTATCAAGCCTATCCCAAGATGGATGAGGGCGAGCTGTCGAAGCTGCGGGCCTTTCTCGTGTGTGAGGAGACCCTGGCCCAGCTGGCCACGGAATATCACCTGGGAGAGCACTTGCTGCTGGGGAAGGGCGAAATCAACCTGGACGGGGAGGAGAATCCCTCCATCCTGGCTGACGCCTTTGAGAGCGTCCTGGGGGCCTATTATCTGGACCAGGGCTTTGCCAAAGCCACCCAGCTGCTGGATCGGCTGCTGATCCGGCGGATCCCGGAGCTGACGGCCGACGGCGTGGACCGGGATTACAAGACCCGGCTGCAGGAAGTGGCCCAGAAAGACGGCCCGGCGGATATCCGGTACGAACTGGTTTCCGCAGACGGCCCCAGCCACAACCGGACCTTTGTGATGCGCGTGCTGGTGAACCAGCAGGAGCAGGGCAGAGGCCGGGGCAGAACCAAAAAAGAAGCGGAACAGCGCGCTGCCAGAGAGGCGCTGAAGAAGCAATGAAAAAGAGAGCTGTGAAGAATCGTTCACAGCTCTCTTTTTGTTACCAGCCACCAATCACCAGCCACCAGCCACTAACCACTAAAAAACGGCACTGTGAGCATTTCACAGTGCCGTTTTTCCTATCTCATCTCCTGCCCTTCGGCAGACCGTTTTGCTTTGTACATGGCCGCATCAGCCCGCAGGAAGATCTCCTGGAATGTGGTATCGTTCTTCGGGTCGAAGTCGCTCATGCCCGTAGCGAACGCCAGCTGCTCCCAGGGACGGGGCAGGGAATAATCCCGCTTGTGGCAGTGGGTTTCCAGCTCCTGCAGGGCCTCATACCGCTTCTCGTAATCCTCGTTCATGACGATGACCACGAACTCGTCGCCGCCCACCCGGAATACCGGGCTGTGCTTGAACTGGTCACACAGGTGTTTCACCGTCTGCCGCAGCAGCTCGTTGCCCATGGCGTGCCCGAACCGGTCGTTGATGCCCTTCAGGCCGTTCACGTCCAGCATGAGCACGCTGAACGCCAGATCTTTGGCGGCAATGTGCTGGTTCATGATGTGTTCCTGCTGTTCGTAGGCCGTTACGTTCTTGACCTTGGTCAGCTTGTCTTCCAGGGCCTGGCCCTCCAGTTTCTTCACCAGGTCTTTCATCTTCACCATGGTCCGGTTCATGTTGCCGGCCAGTTCGCCCACCTCGTCATCCCGGGAGTTCACCAGCAGGGTATCGTAATCCCCGTTGCCGATCCGTTTGGCGGCCTCATCGATGGCCTTCAGGGGGATGATGATCCGGTTGGCCAGGATGATGGCCAGACCGGAGGTGAGGATGCCGAAGATGATCATCAGGAAGGCCATGCGCTCCATGGACCAGGTGCGCTGGGCGAACAGTTCTTTTTCCGGCGCCACCACGCCCAGGTTCATGCTGTTGCGCAGGGTGATGAAGGCCATCGCCTTCTCTTCTCCCTGGTAGGTGTAGTACAGCAGCTGGTCATTGGAATCTCGGCCCTTGAAAACTTCTGCATACTGTTCCAGCCCGAAATCCGCCAGGGTGGTGGGGGCCCCGTTGGGCTGCTCGGGGTGGTAATAGGTTTCTCCGTCGTCGGAGAACAGGATGGCGTACCCATTATCGTAGATGTGGGCATCTTTGATTTCATCGATCAGCTTTTCCATCCGGAGCGTGATGCCCACCACGCCGACGAGCTGGCCCTGGGCATATACCGGGACCACATAACCGATTTTCCGGATTCCATCCACCGTAGAAATGTAGGGCTCACGCCATACCGGCTGCCGGGTCCGCAGGGCCTTGCTGAACCAGGCGTCCCGCCGCCGGGGAGTATAGAAGGCCTGGTCGATCTCAGCCTGGGGATGGCTCAGGAACCGTTCCTGGTCAGAGACCCAGGTATACCAGAACCCGTCCGTTTTTCCCACCAGCTCCGGATTGAACAGGATAAAATAGCCGTAGATGGCATCGGAATTCTGGGCCGTCAGGTTGAACTGGCGCTCCAGGTGGCGTTTCAGTCCGCCCCGGAATGCATCATCTTTCAGATCATTGGGATCCTGGATATCTGCCTCCAGGGAATGGGCCATGGCATTGATGGCATCACTGGAAGTGATCAGGATGTTCTGCACCGGGGCTGACGTGCGCTGGGTCAGCCAGTTCAGGCTCATGATGGCGTTGCTTTTTGAAGTTTCGTTGATGGTCTGCAGGTTCAGAAAACCCAGGAACAAGGTGAGCAGCAGGGTGATCCCCACGATGATCAGGATGAACTGGGTCTGCAGACCACGCAGTCGTTTCCACACAGCAATCAAAATCCTTTCGAAGGCATACAGAAAAAGGGACACCTGTCCGGCCTGACAGGTGTCCAACTGTGCATGGTTCTTTTCGGAAAGGGAGAACTGCCCCGCTGACAGCAATCCCTCTCCTGCAGCTGGCTACCATATCAAAGGCCCTGTTAGCTTTGTGTCCCTGGATTTCTCCAGGTTTGCCTTAAAGAAGTATTTTATTAGCAATCATTATTATAAAACGCTCTGTTTTATTTGTCTAGACAGGATTCTAGACTTTACCGTATCCCTTTTCCTTCGATCTGCCGCTTCACTTTGTACATGGCGGCATCGGCCCGGCGGAACACGGCTTTCAGGTCTTCATCGATGCCCGGCTGGTACTGGGCCCGGCCGGCGGAGAAGGACAGCTCCAGCCAGGGCTCCTTCAGGCCCTGGCTCCGCTGGTGCAGATAGGGCACCAGCTGCCGCCAGATGATATCCTGGCTGTCGAAATCAACGTTCTGGACCACTACCAGGAACTCGTCGCCCCCGATCCGGTACACCGGGCTGTGTTTGTACAGGTCGCAGATGGTCTTCACCATGGCCTGGATGGCCAGGTTACCCTTTTCGTGGCCGTAGGTATCGTTGATCTGCTTCAGCCCGTTCATATCCACCATCACCAGGGAGAAGGGCGGGCAGGTGCCGGCCAGGATCTGCCGATCCAGCTGCAGCATCTTCTCATCGAAGGCCGTGGTGTTCTTCACGCCGGTGAGCTTGTCCTGCTGGGCCTGGCTGCGCAGGCCGTTGACCAGCCCCTTCATTTGTCCCATGGTGGCGTTCATGTTGTCCGCCAGCCGGCCGATTTCGTCGTTCCGCTGCTTCACCACCGGGGTGTCGTAATCGCCCCGGCCCATGCGCTGGGCGGCTTCGTCGATGTCCCTCAGGGGGGCCAGCACCCGCCGGGCCAGAGCAATGGCCAGGGCCGATGTGATAAGGGCGAACAGCACCAGCAGGAACACCGTGCGGAACATGGCTTCCCGCTGGATGGCATAGATTTCGTCGTTGGGAGCCGAGACCCCCAGTTTCATGCCGTTTTCCAGAGTGGTGAAGGCCACCTGCTTCTGCTGTCCCCGGTAGGTGACCGGGATGGTCCGTTCACCGGTATCGTGGCGCTGGAGCTGGGAAGTATCCACCTGCAGACCCAGATCCTGGACGGTGATGTATTCATCCGTCAGCAGGTTGGCATCCGGATGGACATACACCTGTCCTTCCGGAGAGACCAGGAAGGCGTAGCCGGAATCATAGATGGACACCTTCTGCACCAGGGAAATCAGGGTGGTCAGGTTGAAATCCATGCCCACCACGGCGATGAACCGGTGGTCCACATACACCGGCTTCACATAGGAGATGACCCAGGTACCGGTTCCATTGGTCCGGTAGGGGGGCAGCCAAAGAGCATGCTGCTGGGCCCGGGGCATGGTGTACCAGTCCGTGGCACCGCTGTTCTCTGCCAGGGCTTTCCTGACATCGGTGATGGTGCCTTCGGTAAAGCCC
>Ga0256406_1005944_pt1 | contig 12625 bp, 9 predicted proteins | sample RumenRJG_03DNA_FD_185986 | JGI IMG/M metagenome (GOLD analysis project Ga0256406, IMG submission 185986) | Bovine rumen microbial communities from Lethbridge, Alberta, Canada - RJG_03 | ecosystem: Host-associated > Mammals > Digestive system > Stomach > Rumen | place: Canada: Alberta | collected...
GAAAGAATTCGAGGCGGCAGAGCTTCCCGTGCGCGATGTGTCGTATGACCTCCATGCCGAGAACCGTCCGGACAACATCATGACGGAGTACGAGCGGAAGTTTTCTGGCTTTGGCGAGAAAATCAACCGCTGCGAGGTCATCTTTCCGTGAACGTGTTGAAAGATGTTAGGAGGCGGACGGCGTGAATCCATCGGAAGCATCGGGAGCAGCAGGCGCATCAGCAGACCCGGCGGAACGTTCGTCGCGCCCCGTGCGCAAGAAATTCTGGCAGAATGACATGGAGGCCGTGCTCGGCATCATGGCCGTGCTGATCATCCTCGGCATGGTGAACGTGTTGAGCTCGAGCTTCGTCATCGCCGAGACGCGCTTCGACGATCCGTATTTCTTCCTGAAGCGCCATATCATCTCGCTCATCGTCGGCATCGTCGTCTGCATCGTCTGCGCGCGCGTCGACTATCATGTCTGGCGTCGCTACATGCCGGGCGTCTACCTGCTGACAGGCGTCGCGCTTGCGCTCGTCTTCGTCATCGGCCCCGAGGTCAATGGTGCGCGGCGCTGGCTGCCGCTGCCGCTCATGCAGGTGCAGCCGGCCGAGGGAGCGAAGATCGTCGCGATCATGATGATGGCGGCCTCGATGGCCGCGCGCAGCTATGGCGGCCGCGCCGTCCGCCTCAAAGAGGCGGTGAACCCGCAGACGTTCTTCATCCTGATCCTCGCGGCGCTCGTCTTCAAGGAGCCGGACATGGGCACGGCCGCCGTCATCCTCGGCGTGCCGGTCGTGCTGTTCCTCGTGACGGCGAAGCTTTCGAAGGCGCAGTTTTTCGGCACGCTCGCGGCGCTCGGGGCGGCGGTTGCGGCCTTCGTCATGGAGCAGCCGTACCGCATCGAGCGCGTCAAGATGATGTGGGATCCATGGCAGGACGCGCAGAATGTCGGCTACCAGACCGTCCAGTCGCTTTCGACGGTCGGCTCGGGCAAGCTGTTTGGCATGGGCCTCGGTGTCGGCCTTAGCAAATACGACTACCTGCCCGAGGGGCATACGGACTTCGCATTTGCGATCTTCTGCCAGGAAAACGGCTATCTCGGTGCGCTCGCTGTGTTCCTGCTCTATACGGCGCTGCTCGTCTATGGCGTGCGCATCGCGAACAAGGCGAGCGACACGTACGGGCAGCTGCTGTCGTTCGGCATCGTCGTGCTGATCGTCGGCCAGGGCATCTGCAACATGCTCATGGTCGGCGGTGCGTTCCCGGTCGTCGGCGTGCCGCTGCCGTTCATCAGTTATGGCGGCAGTTCGCTGATTTTCACGATGCTCGCCATCGGCATCCTCATCAACATCGGCCGCATCGGCGAGCGCGATGCCATCCTGCGCGAACAGCAGGAATATGAGGAAGAGCTTCAGGCGACAGCGCCGCGGCCGCATATCGGCCTGCGTCTCGTCAAGACGGACCGCAAGAAACCAGAAGAAAAGAGCGACCCGCACCGGAGACGGCGAAAATAGCAAAAATCAGGGTAGGAAGCAGGAAAGCAGATTTCCTGAATGAAAGGTGATCTACGGATGAAACGTCATATCGCAGGGCTGGATGCCCTGCGCACGCTCGCGATTCTGGGCGTGACCTTCTTTCACATGTTCCCGGAGCGCGTTGTCGGCGGCTACCTCGGCGTCTCGCTGTTCTTCGTGCTGACGGGGTACCTGCTCGCCTATACGAGCGTCGGCACCGCGTCGCAGCAGGGCCCGCTCTGGGTGCTCTCGTACTATGGAAAGCGTATCCGGCGCATCTATCCCGAGCTCCTGCTGATGCTGCTCGTGACGATCGGCGCGTGCCACTTCCTCGCGCCCGACGCCATCGAGGCCGTGCGGCCGGAAGTGCTCTCCGTGCTCGGCGGCTACAACAACTGGTGGCAGATCGCGCAGAATGCGGACTATTTCACGCGCATCACGAATGCGTCGCCATTCACGCATCTCTGGTTCCTCGGCATCGAGCTTCAGTATTATCTCGTCTGGCCGTTGATCTTCGGCCTGTACTTCGCGCTCCGGGAGCTCTGCGGCGCGCGGTTCGCGGCGGGCGTCATCCTGCTCGTCGGCGCGGCCAGTGCCGCGCTCATGCCGCTCGGCTACGCACAGGGGCTCGACATCACGCGCCTCTACTATGGCACGGACACGCGCGTCTATGCGCTGCTCTTGGGCGCAGGCGTCGGTCTCTGGCAGGCGGAGGAGCGGCAGCGCCGCCGTTACATCGGCGCTTCGTCGATGTTTGACGGCGCGCTCGGCGCCGGGCTCTTCACGATGCTCGCAGCCGAGACCGTGTTCCTCTACTTCCTGCTCGACGGCCAGAGCCCGTATCTCTACGAGGGCGGCATGGTGCTCGTCACCGTGGCGTTCGTCGGCATGGTGATGCTGCTCGGCACGGACGGCTTCGCGCTGGCAGACCTCCTCGAGGCAGCGCCGCTGCGCTGGATCGGGAAAAAGAGCTATGGCATCTTCCTCTGGCAGTACCCCGTCATCTACCTCTTCCATGTGCGCGGCTGGGATGCGCTGCCGCTCTACGGCGTCATCGAGCTCGCCATCATTGTCGTGCTCGCCATTTGGTCGGGCGAGGCCGCCGATGCCATCACGCGCCTGCGCCTGCCCGTGCAAGGGCGGTTCGCGATGCCGCACGCCGCGACGTTCCTTGCGGCCTCGCTCTGCGCACTCGTCTTCATGGGGTTCGGCTGTCAGGGCATCGCGCTTTCGGCCTCGTCAAAAGCGCCCGACACGGCGCTCCAGACGCAGCTCGCGAAGAATGCGGCAGCACAGCAGGCCGAAAACGAGAAGAGCGCGCAGGAAGCCGCGGCACGCGAGGCGAAGAAGGCAGAAGAAAAGGCCGCGGCCGAACAGCAGCGCATGCAGGAGGTCGACCTCTCGGGCGCGGCCTGCATCGGCGACTCCGTCATGCTCGGCGCGAGCCCGGCGCTGCGGCAGGTATTGCCCGGCTGCTTTATCGACGCAGAGGTTTCGCGTTATGTTGGCGGCGGCCTCGAAGCTGCAAAGGCGCTGGCCGCGCAGGGTCATCTTGGCAATATCGTCGTCATCGCGCTCGGCACGAATGGCCCGATTGCGGGCGCGGAGCGCTATGCCGTGCAGACGAATGAGCTTTTGGAATACCTCGGCCCGAACCGCCATATTTTCTGGGTCAATGTCTACTGCCCGAAGCTCACATGGCAGCAGGTCAACAACGACTGCATCCGCGACATGCCCATCGCGCACCCGAATGTCACCGTCGTCGACTGGTACAGCCTCGTCAAGGACCACCCCGAGTGGCTGACGAGCGACGGCATCCACCCGAACGACGAGGGCATCAAGGCCTACGCGAACCTCGTCCATGACACCATCGCCAGGACGCTTGCGAAATGAGGGATGACCGATGTTCCTGATCTTGCTGCTCGTGCTGCTGGCCTTCGTCGCTATCGTCGTGCTGCTCGCGCTGCCGCATGTCTTTTCGGGGCGCGGCCTGCGCTTGCTGCGCCGCGGCGTCGTGGCGTTCGACGTGCTGACAGCCGTCGGGCTCGTGCTCGGGCCGATTGTCTTTCACGAGGTCATGGGCGTCTCGGCCGTGCTGCTGCGCATCGCGTCCGTCGGCTTCGTCGTGCAGATCTTCTTTGCGCTGCTGACGGGGCTCGGCCTGCTCGTCCAGTGGATGACGGGATTTCGCGGCAGGAAAGTGCCGTTCGACCGCTCGCGGCGGCGCATGCTGCGCCATGCGGCCGTCGTGCCGGCGCTCGCCGTGGCAGGTGGGCTCTACGGCGGCCTCTATGAAAAGGATGCGACGGTCGAGCGCGAGATCCTCGTGCCGATCCGCGACCTGCCGACGCCGCTCAGGGGGCTGCGCATCGCGCAGCTCAGCGACGTCCATCTCGGCTGGTATTTTTCGCTCGACGATCTCGCGGCGCTCCTCGAGCGCACGGCGAAAGGCGCGCCTGACGTGCTCGTCATCACGGGCGACCTCTTCGATGACGAAGCCATCAACCTTGCGGCTGTCGCACTTGTCGACCGTTACTGCGACCGCTTTCCACTCGGCATCTGGTTCATCTATGGCAACCATGAGCATCGGCGGAACTTCGCGGCCATCGACGCGGCGCTCGATGGCACGCAGATTCACAAGCTCGTCAATGAAGCCGCGCTGTTGATGGATGCGCCGCGCCCGCTCTGGCTCGTCGGCATCGACTACCCGCAGGCGCATGGCGACGAAGCATTCCAGGCAAAGAAAAAGGAATACACGGACACGGCCTATGAGGATGTGCCCGAAAATGCCATCACGATCCTGCTGTCGCATCATCCCGAAGGCATCGACAACGGCGCCGCGCATGGCGCATCGCTCGTGCTGACGGGCCATACGCACGGCTGCCAGTTCGGCATCCTCGGCCACGCGGCGCTGCCGTTCTTCAAATACAATCGCGGCATCGTGCATGTCGGCAGCACGTTCGGCTACGTCCACAGCGGCAACGGCAGCTGGTTCCCGTACCGCATCGGCTGCCCGCCGGAGATCGCGTACTTCACGCTCAGGAGGGCATGAGCATGGAAACAAAAGAGCAGGAACCCTGGCGCATCCTCGAGCAGCGCGGCGCGGCATGCCGTCTGCACGGCGATGCGGCGGGATGCGCGCAGGCGTATTATGAGGCGGCGCTGTGCGACCGGTTTTTGCGGAGCCAGCGCGAGCATTATTCTTCGTATCTTTTCACGCTCCACTACCTGCCGGGCATCTCCGCCGAAGAGCTTGCCCGGCAGCATTTTGTTTATGGGAGGCTGTATCGGGATGAGCTTGCGGAAATGGCGGGGAACGTTGCGGATGATGCGCACCGTCTGCGCATCGGCTTCCTGGCACCGGACTTTTTCGAGAGCTCGGCCGCACGGTTTTATGAAGCGCTGCTCGGCTTGCCGCACGAGACATTCGAGATTTTTGCCTACAGCCTGTCGGACGAGGCGGATGATTTCACGTCCCGCGTGCAGTCGATGGTCACGCACTACCGCGTGCTCTCGTTCTACGATATCGAAAGCTCCGAACAGGCTATCGCGGAAGATGGGCTCGACGTTCTCGTCGACCTCGGCGGCCATACGGCGGGCGGCGCGACGCTGATGCTGCTCGCGCATCATCCGGCACGCATCATCATCGAGGCCATCGGCTGGTTCGATACGACGGGGATGCCGACGGTCGATTACCTGCTGACCGACGATGTCATGGATCCGCCGGGTAGCGAAGCGCTTCTCACCGAGCAGCCGCTCCGACTGCCACATGCCTGGTGCTTCATGCCGAGCAGGGCGATGCGTGCGGCGCGGGAATCTCGTCAAACTCCAGCCTCCCTCTCAGAGGGAGGGGGACCGCGAAGCGGTGGTGGGAGTGTCGGAGGTAGGGCTTGGCAATCCATTCGGCTGACAGCTCCCTCTGAGAGGGAGCCTTGGGTCCGCCTCGCCTCCTTCCAGAACTTTATGAAAATCAGCGACGCCGTCCTCGATGCTTGGCGTGCCATCCTCGAACGCGCGCCGCAGGCGCAGCTCCATGTGCAGGACACGATGCGCGTCCCCGCACGCGTTGCGGAGCTCGCGCGCCGCATGCGCGCGGCCGGGCTGCCGATGGACCGCGTGACCGTGGCGATGGGGAGCGACGAATACCTCGGCCATCTCGCCCGCCAGGACCTCGTGCTCGATACGTTCCCGTATCCCGGCGGCGCGATGACGGCGACGGCGCTCTGCCTCGGCGTCCCCGTGCTGACACTGCGCGGCGACAGCCACAGCCGCAGCGTCGGCGCGTCCATCCTCGCGGCGGCAGGGCTGCCGGAGCTCATTGCGGAGGATGCCGGGGCGTATGTCGAAAAGGCGGTCGGGCTTGCGCAGAAAAGAGGGAGGCTCGCGGCGCTTCAAAAACATGTATGGGATGACGTGCCAGTGTCGCCGCTTTGTGATATAGAAACGTATCGTGCATCTTTTCAAGAGTTGCTTGTTCAGCAGCTTTTATAAAACAAACAGGGAACGCCTTCATCATGTTGGCGTTCCCTGTTCTTCGCTCTGCTGTTTTTTGAGGTATCGGTATTCTCCGTACAGGACATGGCGGACGGTGAATTTGCCTCGGGGGTCGAGGCCGCGATATTTTTCGATGAGGTCGTGCTCTTCCGGCGACATGCTTCTGCGCGATCGGAGCGATGGTGCGCGGTTTTCGCGGACGGTCATGGAGCGTTCTTCTTCGCGCGGTTCCGTCATGCCGAGCAGCTCGTCAGTCGAGATATGGAAGAACAGCGCGATGGCGCGGATCTCGGCGTCGCGAGCCGGGCGCGTTCCCTTCTCGATGCGGTTCAGCACGCTCTGGTGCAGGTGGATGGCCTGGGCGAGTTCGCGCTGCTGCACATCGCGCTCGATGCGCAGGTCGTAGATGCGGCGTCCGATGTTTGTTGTTTCCTGTAGCAAAAAAATCTTCCTTTTCCACAAATTTTCTATATTATAAAACAGTCGGAGCGGGAATCTCTCGTTTTGAGCTTATGGAAAACGTGAAATCTGTTGAATTGCTGAAATGAAAATGTGAAATACATGATGGAAGCTACTCTTTCATGAAAGTTTTGCTAAAATCGCAAAAAGTACTTAAGTTTTTGCGGAAACGTTCGATATACAGGGTGGAAAGAGGAACAGGGCAGCATGGCAGGCATGCAGTCTTGCTGTTCTGGCAATCTTCCACTTAAATGGCGAAGCGGCGGTCACGGATGGCCGCTCAAACATCTCACTCAATATCAGGGAGGAATATATCATGTCCATGGTAGTCAAAAACAACATGTCGGCAATCTCCACGCTGAACACGCTGAACAAGAACTCTTCGGCACTCGCTTCGAGCCTCAAGAAAGTTTCTTCTGGCATGAAGATCAACTCGGCTGCTGACGATGCTTCCGGTTATGCGATTTCTGAGCGCATGCGCGTCCAGATCCGCGGCCTCGACCAGGCAAACCAGAACACGCAGAACGGCACGAGCATGATGAAGGTCGCCGAGGGCGCTGTCTCCAGCACGGTTGACATCCTCAAGACCCTGAAGGAGAAAGTCATCAACGCTGCCAACGATACGAACACGGACAGCGATCGCGCTACGATCCAGAAAGAGCTCGACCAGAGCATTGACCAGATCAACGACAACGCGAACGTTACGTACAACGGCAAGTACCTCGTTGATGGCTCGCACAACAGCAAGGTCACGGCGACGACGACGGCGATGACGAACGAGGCTCTCGCCTCCGAAACGACAGGCTCCACGAAGTTCTGCGCGATGAAGGACCGCAACGGCAACAGCCTGAACATCAACTCGATGGATACGGTCACGCTCTCCTTCGTCCGCGAAGGCAAGACGTACTCTGCGACGGCTTCTGCTACGCAGAGCCTTGAAAACTTGATCAAGAATGCGAACGACATTAAAGTTACGATGGGTGGCAAGGAGCAGTCCATCAATGCTTTCAAGACCGCGATCGGCACGACGTCCTACATCGGCAAGGACATCGCTGGCGACACGGTTCACACGGCAGACGAGAAGAATGCTCTGACGATCAGCGCTTCGGGTTCCGGCGTCACGCGCCAGATCTCCGGCATCACGATCAGCGTCACGAACACGCAGGGCCAGGTACAGAAGAGCGCGAACGCCGTGCTCGACAACTTCTCCGAGTCCGTCCGTGCGCAGAACAACTCCAACGACAACGCGATCAACCTCCAGGTCGGCACGAAGGCCAACCAGAGCATCCGCGTCGGCCTGACGGATATGCGCGCTGAGGCTCTCGGCCTCCAGAGCTCCTCGGGTGCTACGCTCCAGATCGGCACGCAGCAGCAGGCGAACGCTGCTGTCAACGTCCTCGACAGCGCTGTCCAGAAGGCGCTCGACCAGCAGACGACGATCGGTTCCGTCCAGAGCCGCCTGTCCTACACGAGCAGCAACTTGACGACGGCTTCCGAGAACGTCCAGAGCTCCGAGTCGACGATCCGCGATGCAGACATGGCAAAAGAGATGACGGAGTACACGAAGAACAACGTGCTTCTCCAGGCAGCTCAGTCCATGCTCGCACAGGCGAACCAGAGCAGCAGCTCCGTTCTCAGCCTGCTCCAGTAATTTCTCCAGAATGCCATACTCCGGGTATCAGCGGGTTGCTAGCCCTGCTGGGACGCTCGGAGCTACCATTGACAAAGGCCCGCCCTCTCAGCGGGCCTTTTTTATTTGTCGCTTTTTTCTTGATACACTGTTATAATATGGATATAGTGTATCAGGACAGCAAGGGGGATACGGCATGAAACGGATCGACCGGATCTTTGACTATATCGCGGAGCAGTCAAAGGCATTCACGAAGGAGACGCTGGCGGAACGGGAGGGGCTCGATGCGCAGGAGATTGCCGACGCGCTCGGCATCCTGCGCAACAATGTTTCGAAAGAGCTCAATGAGCTCGTGCGGCTCGAGAAGGTCGTGAAGTTCGGCGGGCGGCCTGTGCATTATTTCAGCCGCGAGGCGCTTGAGCAGCTCTATGGCGTCGTGCTGCCGGCGGGGCCCGTCGTCTATGAGAGCTTCGATGCCTGCAAGCGGGAGCTTTCCGTCGAGAAGAAGGAAGTCGAGCCGTTTGACGCGCTGATCGGCGCGCACCGGAGCCTCAAGCGGCAGGTCGAGCAGGCGAAGGCCGCGATTCTCTATCCTCCTGATGGACTGCACACGCTGATTGTCGGCCAGACGGGCGTCGGCAAGACGCTGTTCGCGCATCTGATGTTTGCCTATGGCAAGACGATGGGGCGGTTTGCCGATGACGCGCCATTCGTGACGTTTAACTGCGCGGACTACTACAACAACCCGCAGCTGCTGCTCTCTCATGTCTTCGGCCATATCAAGGGCGCGTTCACGGGCGCGGATCAGGCGAAGGCCGGCCTCGTCGAAGAGGCGGATGGCGGCGTGCTGTTCCTCGACGAGATCCACCGCCTGCCGCCGGAAGGGCAGGAGATGATCTTCTATTTCATGGACACGGGCACGTACAACCGCCTCGGCGAGACGACGCGCTCGCGCAAGGCGAAGGTGCTGATCATCGGCGCGACGACAGAGGACCCGAAGTCGGCGCTGACAAAGACCTTCGTGCGCCGCATCCCGAACATCATCTCGATCCCGACGCTGGCCTCGCGCTCGCTCGGCGAGAAGCTCGACATCATCAAGATGCTGTTCACGGACGAGGCGCAGCGCGTCAAGAAGCCAATCCGCATCAGTGTCGAAGCCGTCAAGAGCCTGATCGGCAGCATCGGCACGGGCAATGTCGGGCAGCTCAAGAGCAACATCAAGCTGCTCTGCGCGCAGGCATTTTTGAATGGCATCGACAACCCCGAGTACATCGAGGTCGATTTCCGCATGCTGCCGCAGGCGGTCAAGAACGGCCTCTTGACGCTTTCGGCAAACCGGCAGGCGCTGACGGAGCTCACGAAGTACCTCGCGGAGCCGCTCGTCGTCGAGCCGCCCGGACGCCGCCGCCTGCGCACGGGCGACAGCGCGCAGGACCAGCAGGCGTTCAACCTCTACCGCGTTGTCGAGGACAAGGTCGAGCTGCTCAAAGGCGAGGGTATCAGCGACGACCTCATCAAGCAGATCGTCGCGACGGACGTCAATGTCTACATCCGCCAGCTCTACGACAAGCGCGACAGCATCGCGCTCTCGACGCGCGACCGCCTGCTGAAGATCGTCGACGAGCCGCTCGTCGATTTTTCCGAACAGATTTCGCTTTTCGTGCAGAAGCGGCTCAACCGCAGCTATCGCGACCGCTTCCTCTATGCGTTCAGCCTGCATCTCTCGGCCTTCCTCAAGCGGCTGAAGGACAAGGAGACCGTCCCGTACTCCGAAATCGCGGGCGCCATCGAGCAGGATTCGCTCTATTACCAGGTCGCGCTCGAAATCAAGGCGCGCATCGAGCATCACTACCATGTGACGGTGCCGCCGACGGAAGTCGAATATATCGCGCTGCTGCTCGAGTCGTCCGAGGACGACGACCTCGAGGAAAAAGTCATTATCCTCGTCGCGATGCATGGCGCGTCGACGGCGAGCTCGATGGTCGAGGTCGCGCAGAAGCTTTTCAATACGCAGGACACGAACCTCATCCCCGTCGACATGCCACTCGAAAAAGACCCGCAGGAAATCGCGAAAAAAGTTATTACGATGCTGCGCGGCATGAACTGCCGCCAGGGCGTGCTGATTCTCGCCGACATGGGCTCGCTCGTGACGCTCGGCGCGGAAATCCGCGAAAAGCTCCAGATTCCCGTGCGCACGCTCGACATGGTTTCGACGCCGCTGATTCTCGAGGCCATGCGAAAGGCTGACATCGCGGGCATGGACCTTGAGAGCATCTACGAGTCGCTGCGGAGCTTCCGCGGCTACGAGGCTGTGGACTCCGAAGACGTGCCGGAGCGCGCCGACGATGGGCGGCAGGAGGCCGTCGTGACGATCTGCTCGACGGGCAAGGGCGCGGCCGTCAAGCTCAAATCGCTCGTCGAGGACGTGCTGAAGGGGACGGGCAAGAACATCGCCGTGCTGCCGGTCGGCCTCGTGCAGCTCGAAGACCATATCCGCGAGCTCAGCGGCGAGTATGCCGTCCGTGCGACCATCGGCATGAAGAAGCCGGAACTACCAGTGCCGTTCATCCCGATCGAGGAATTCGTTGGCGGGGCGGGCGAGCAGCGCCTGCTCGAGCTGCTGCATGCGGGCGCTGGCAGCCATGCGCTCGCGGCGCAGCGCGTCGAGGAGGGGCAGAAGAGCATCGTCGTGCGCCGTCTCTGCGAGGAGTCGCTGACGAAGTTCCTGACGTATCTCAATCCATCGAAAATCATGGACAGCCTCATGGAGTTCGACCGCATCGTCGAGCAGGAGCTCGGCAAATCGTTCTCGAACCCCATCCGCATCCGTATCATCGTGCACTGCGGCTGTGCGCTCGAACGCGCCGTAACAAGAACGCCATTGCACTATGAAGACAGTAAAAAAGATATTGATACACAAAAACTTGCAGCGATACAAAAGGCTGTCAAAGTTTTCGAAGACGCGCTGAAGCTCCATTTTTCCGAGGATGAGCTCTATTTTATGGCCAAGATGATTTAAAACGCGAATCGAATACGAGAGAACAAAGATACACTGAAGCAGCGAAGGACTGTATCAGTGTATCTTTTGTTTTCTATTGCACGGTGTTTTCTGAAAATTTCAGTATCACTTTCGGGCAGAAGTGTATCAAGAGTATCAGAAGATGTATCAGGGCATGTTATGTCTTTCACAAATTGCAGGCTGGAATGTACCAGATTCCGCGCTTTCAGACAACTTCCAGAAAAAGAAATTTTGTTGATACACAAAGTTGGCACGCATCTTGCAATATAAAGGGGTGTCATCATAAAGAAGCCGAAGACAACCCAGAATCCCGAAGGAGGGAAAGCGAAGATGTTTGGTATCATTGTTGGTACGCATGGTCTTTTCGCAAAGGAGCTTTTGAAGTCCTGCGAGATGATCTGCGGCGAGCAGAAGAATGTCCGCGCTGTCACGCTGGTCCCGGGCGAAGGCCCTGACGACGTCGTGAAGAAGTACGAGGAAGCCATCAAGGAGCTCGATTGCGATGGCGGCGTGCTGTTCCTCAACGACCTGTTCGGCGGCAGCCCGTACAACGCAGCCTGCCGTCTCGTTGCAGCGAATGACAAGTATGGCATCGTGACGGGCGTGAACCTGCCGATGCTCATCGAGATGACGAGCACGCAGCTCGTCGATGATGGCTCGGACATCCAGGCACTCATGGCAAAAGCAGTGGAAGCTGGCAAGAACGGCACGCAGACGTTCCATGCAAGCCAGCTCGCAGAAGACGAGGAGGATGATCTCTGATGAACATTGTATTAGCACGTATTGATGACCGTCTCATTCATGGCCAGGTCGCCACGGTCTGGTCGAAGGCAACGAACTGCCAGCGCATCATCGTCTGCGATGATGATGTCGCAAACGACAAGATCCGCGCAACGCTCCTGAAGCAGGTCGCACCGGCTGGCATGAAGAGCCACGTCGTCACGCTCGACAAGGCAATCCGCGTCTACAACAACCCGAAGTACGAAAACGACCGCTGCCTGCTGCTCTTCACGAAACCGGCATCCGTCCTCTATCTCGTCGAGCACGGCGTGGACATCAAGAGCGTCAACATTGGCGGCATGAGCTTCCACGAGGGCAAGAAGCAGGTTTCGAGCGCGGTTTCCGTCGATCAGGAAGACATCGATGCTTTCAACAAGCTCCACGAGAAGGGCATCGAGCTCGAGGTCCGCAAAGTCGATACAGACAAGAAACAGGACATGATGGATCTTCTCAAGAAGGCATAAAAGCAGAAATGGCAGGCGGCCGGAGGGCCCCGGCTGCCCGCTTGGGGGATTTTCAGGTAATCAAAATATTGGAGGGAAACAATCATGGAACTTAGCGGTATCCAAATTATCCTCATCTTTATCGTGTCGGCCATCGCCGGCATGGGCTCCGTGCTCGATGAGCTGCAGACGCATCGTCCGCTCATCGCCTGCACGGTCACGGGTCTTATTCTTGGCGATATGACAACCGGTATCATCATCGGTGGTACGCTTGAAATGATCGCACTCGGCTGGATGAACA
>Ga0256406_1005946_pt1 | contig 12625 bp, 7 predicted proteins | sample RumenRJG_03DNA_FD_185986 | JGI IMG/M metagenome (GOLD analysis project Ga0256406, IMG submission 185986) | Bovine rumen microbial communities from Lethbridge, Alberta, Canada - RJG_03 | ecosystem: Host-associated > Mammals > Digestive system > Stomach > Rumen | place: Canada: Alberta | collected...
CAGACATGCCGATTTTATCACAGTTTTGGGGCATGCAAAAGTACTCTCGACCGGTTTTTTTCGTCAAAATCGTCTCACAGCCCGTTTCTCAAGGAAAAACTGGAACTTAGTTTTTCATTTGACCTTTTGCTGATAACGGTCATCACGCCGTTGCCACTTCGTCCCAGCCTTTTTCAAGTTCGAGAAAGCCTTCAGCCCAGCTGCGGTTTATGATCGGATAGCTCCCGCGGATTTCGCCAAGACGCTCACCATAATCCTGAACAAGGCTCTTATAGATACTGTCTTTAAGTTCGGAGCTGCACTGACGGCCGCTGTCCGAAGTCACGACGATTTCGTTCATATCCCCTTCACGGTTAAAGAGCGCCGTGTTGCCTTTCATGTCCGGGAAATTGTGCTTAACCGTTGCCAGTACCAGGAGTTTTGCGATCTCAATGATCCGGTCATCCAGGCCGGCATCGAAGATAGCCAGTTTCTCAAGTAGATCATTCTGGGAAGTCACCACCCGCATAAGATATCCTTGCATTTTGAGATTATTCGGTGACTGGTCTTCCATATTGTCAGTAAACAGCTTGCAAGTATTATCTGCTTCATCTTCATCGACATAGAAGACCATGATTTTGTCTTCCATCTGGTGATAGAGAGTCTCATAGACTACATATGCTTTGCCGCCGCACTGCGGACACTTGAAGCAAAATGCCGAACCGTCTCTGACAGCAGCTTTCATTTCGGGATGAATCGTGGTGTTGATACTGTCCCATATTACAAATGGTGCTTCTTTTCCGCATTCCGGGCATGTAACCATAATTTTTCTTCTCTTTGACATAACTTATCCTCCTCTTCTGCACATGGCGCAGGAACATTTATTGTGTATTTCTATCAGCAGTACGATAATTCCTTGTATCCTTTGTTGCTTGCTTCGAGCATGCGGAACAGATGGTCAACCCTTCTTCTCTGATCCCTGCGATAGGACCTTTGTGCCAGGAGTTTGCTGCGTTCACTTGTAAAGGTGGTGAGCTTCTGCCCTTTGCTCTGTGCATCACGGAAACGGTCATGTTCATAAATGTATTTGCACATGGCACTGATCGAATTCGCATTCGCACAGTCATTCTGCCGGTGATACCGCTCATTTTCCGGATGCTCAAAGTCAACAGGAACTTTTGAGGCATTCCGATGATACAGGGCGATCCGCTCTTCTCTCCGGCTGTACACAAGCTTCCAGCAGCTGATCGCGGTCTTTACATAGACAACGCCGTCTTTAAAGCAGAACTGTAAGTCCCATTTGCGTTCAAAGTAGTCAAGGGAACTCCACTCGGTATCGTACAGATACGCCATGGTGTTGCAGCATTTGCAGGGTCTGTATCCATACTGTTTGGCTTCCTTGGGCATCAGTTCCATCCGGTTGGCATACTGTATTCGCTTCACATATCTGCATGCCGGTCTGTGATATACCTTGCTTTCCGTGCTGAGTACTCTTGCTCTTTTCATTTCTTCTCCTTTCCGATCCCTCGATCACCGTTTTTGCCTCCATTCTCCTGGAGATACTTTTGATGGTATCAGTATCACAAAGAAGGTGTAAAAAAATCCTGACAGCTAAATTTCCCGTAAAATGGCCATTTTTTGCCATTTCCATCAAAAAAAGACCTGCCCCGCACATCGCGAAGCAGGCCGATCACCTTACATGATTATGATTGAATGTATCCCTTTATCGGGACTTGTCTTTGGCAGGAGCGCTCTTCTCGGGAGATTGTACACCTTCCTGCATATAATATTGTATCCCCCTGATTTCATAACCGGTTAATCCATACTTGGGGTTGATCCCGACCCGGTTGATATAGGTCCGAAGATCATTCTTTTCACAGCCCATGAAGTAGGCAAGGGCGAAGGCACCGCCGGCATCTTCCAGGGCATGGTGATGACTGACAAATAAAGAGCCATACTCTGTAAGCGCCGCCTGAAGGTTATGCGGAGAAGGCCGCCGGTCCTTATAGACTGTCAGGGTATCAAAATAACCGGCATGATCCAGGGCATCCTTTAAGCTGCCGCATACTCCATCATGACGCTTGATGGCTTCCATCATAAAACAGAGGTCAAACTGTACGTTATGCCCGGCAAAGATGAAGCTATCGCCAAGAAGCCACTTGCCAAAGGAGAGAAGCGCTTCTTCCTCCGATTTTCCAAGAGTACCGAGCAGCTCATCCGTGATCCCGGTCATTTCCCGGATGTTTTCCGGAATGCTGATCCCGTTATCCGGTTTGATATAAACGTTGAAGGTCCGAAGATGCGCGTTCGGAAGCGTGATGTTTACAGCTGCAAGCTGCGTGATCATGTCCTTTTCAGGGTTAAGACCTGTGGTTTCAAGATCGATAAAGACCACGTTTTCATACCCGGGGAAGGAAGAGCGCAGGACATTCATAATGTCGAGCGGGAGCTCGATGTCCCCATTCGCCGTTTCTTTTCCAGCCGCTGCCATTTCGCCTTTGAACTGCAGGTGCCTCAGGATCTGGCCAGTCCATCTTTTATCTGCTTCCATCTCTTCCGCTCACCTCCTCCTTATATAGCCTGGTGCAGTAGTCTTTAAGCTTTCTCATGATTTCAGGAGAATAATCCTTTTTCAGAAAGCACAGCATGTATTTTTCCGGCAGCCCTTCCAGCATCGCCTCTGCGATCACTTCGATCTGCTCATCGTTAAAAAGCTCCCGCGACATGATTGAGGCAACCGTATCGGCTGCGTCCTCTGCAACTGCCGCAGGTTTTGCCTCTGCCATAACGGCAAGTTTCTTTTCAGGCACAGCGACATCTTTATGATACAGTTTTTGGCCAAGCTTTTCTACTTCCTCTTTTTCTGCAGCCTCTTTGGCCAGTTCCCTTAAGATCTCTTCCCGGTTCTTATCCATCCAGGCATCGAGATCATCAGAGGTAACGGCCTGACTTTTTGTCCGGCTAAGGGAACTGATATCAAGATCCAGCAGCATGGAGACCGGGATTTTTATAATTACGGCCCTTCCAAGCTCAGACTGTTTTTGCCAGTATTTCATATCCTTTTCGTCGTAAAATTCCATGTTCTCACCACCTTACTTTGTTCTGCTCGGCGTTCTTTCGCGCCGGGGTTCATTAAAGATTTCATCGATCTCATCTTCGTTTTCAAACAGCATTAGCTCTTTCCGTCCCACATATCCGATGAGGTCATGTTTTTTCAGCATGTTTTTGCCGGATTTTACATACTCGGAGATCTCTTTTGTAAAAAGCGGATGGACTATCTCCATGGAGTCTTCCAGGACATACCCGGGGAGCCTTGTCGTGATCCGGATCCCGTCATCTGTCTGTTCCGTATAATCCGTAAACACGCTTGACTCTTCGAAGATCCCATGGCATTCCTCGATCTGGTAATAGTAGGACTGATATTTATCCTCCGGAGAATCGATATACATGCTTCTCCTGGTCTCCTCCCGAAGCTCATCCATCTGGAAATGATGGGTGTAGGCCCCCATGGCGTTGGCCCGGCGAAACTCATCCTTCTCATACGTCCGATATTTGTCATCCAGCACGGGATCATAGCCTTTGACGAAGATCAGGCACTTTTTGTTGTCCAGTTTTCTCACCTCGTCGGGAGACATCAGATCGCGCCCAAGCACATCGATGTTGCGGCTGGCGGACCCGTGGCTGCCCATGGTCTCGCCGCTGCTTTTCTTATCGATCGTGTACTTGCCCAGCATTTCCGAGACATACTTATGGGTGCTCTGTTCGTTGCCGCCAAGGTAGACGGTAATGTCGCAGTTGCCCGTGATAGTCTCCCAGCTGTCTTTAAAGAGGGTTTTAAGCTGCGCCAGGTTCTGAATGATGATGTTGCAGGAGATTTCCCTCGATCGCATGGTGGATAACAGTTCGCAAAAGCCGTCCGGCAGGGCGACATTGGCAAACTCGTCCATCCAGAACGCCACCGGGATGGGAAGCCTTCCGCCGTGTTTATGATCCGCGCAGTAATACAGTTCTTGGAATACCTGCGTATAGAGAAGGCCTACGATGAAGTTATATGACTTGTCCGAATCCGGTATAACCGCAAAGAGAGCCGTCTTCTTCTCCGGGTTTTCCAGCGCCCCTTCCCCGAGCCACGGGATATTGATATCGTCATGATCGAGGATCCGCAGCACCTTTTCATTCTGCATATAGGCCAGGCGGCTGTTGGCGGAAATAATAATGGAGCGCACCGTATCGGTAGCGCCCCGCCGCACTTTGTTATAGTTGATCAGCGCCGGATGATCCTCCGGCAGTTTATACATCAGCATGTCAAGTTCTGAGAGTTCCTTTTCGTTTTCCGGGATCTTGGCCTTATTCAGAAGATCCAGCACGCCCCGAAAGTTCGGTGTCTTACCCTGCTTGGGATACTCATACCAGACATAGTACATGATCGCCTGCAGGTACATGGACTCTGCTTTCGTCCAGAAGGGATCGCTCTCATGGGCATCCTTGGGCGTGGTGTTGGCAATCAGGTTTGTGATCAGCTTGACCACATCCTCATCCGAGCGGATATACTCAAACGGATTGTAACAGTCGGACTCATCCATGTTGACAAGGTTAAGCACAATGATCCGGTAACCCTGGTCTTTTAAGTATGCCCCCACGTCCCGAAGAAGCTCGCCTTTCGGATCGCAGAAAATAAAGGAACTGGCGCAGTTATACCCGTTGGGTTTAACCACATAGAAGGTCTTGCCTGCGCCGGATCCGCCGATAATAAGGACATTGTTGTTAAGCCCGGTTTTGCGTGTATTGGTGGATACCCGAAGGTTCTCAGAGAGGATCTTATTCATCCGAGGCTCCGTATCCATCAGTACCTCATTTAGTTCCTGAGGGGTTGCAAGCCTTGCCGTGCCGTACTCCTTGCCGGGCATGTAGTTATGCACGGTAGAGATATGATACAGGCAGATCATCATGTAAACCAGCATCGATACCGCGATGGCAGGACCGGTAACCTTTGTAAACCGGACCGGGAACGGAGTAAGAAGGGCCCGGATAATGACAGCGGTAAAGTTGTCGATCCCGATCCTTCCACCGTAGAGTTTTCCCAGACAGTAGCCCACATAGAGCGGGAGGACGGAGAGGATGAAGTACATCTTATAATTTGGTTTATTATGCACGTAGTATTCCACCGCTCCTTCACCTCCCGTTTCTTTTTGTCGGCGCAGGAGGTAAAAGCGCGCCCGCCCCCGCATTCTTTTCGATGTTTCTGGCAAGATTGATCAGGCTTTCCTTTTCCTTTGCAGGCGCAGGAGTTTTCAGCATGTCGATGACAGACTGTCCGTCACAGATGCTCTTTTCCCCGCTTCGAAGGTCCATCACCACATAGTTCTTATTTGTATAAAGCATGGCAGCCGGAGCCTTTTCGACAGGCACCGCCCGGTGCACGGCTTTCCTGGAAGTGTTGCCGGATAAAAGATCATCCTTTGGCACCACCACGACATGGAACCCGTCATGGACAGGAAAGGCGGCCCATTTCTCCCCCTCGCGGATAGGTTCTTCGTAGATCAGCTCCACTTTCTTGCCGTTCTGCAAAAGTTCATTTCGAAGCCGTATCTGTGGATCGAGCATCAGCGCAGAGAAGGTGATCTCTTCCTCCTGACCGTACCTTGTGATCATCAGCCTCTCAGACTCGGCCGGATCAAGGACTTCGACGGCTGTTTGATCGGCAGCCGTTTCCTGCTTTTGCGAAAATAGCGGGATCTGAAGCTGCCTTTCCGTTCGTACCTGGGTAAGCTGCAGGCGGTTTTCCATGTAGGCGTCCCTGGCGGACTGATTTAAATCCTGAAACTCCTGCGTGTACTCACCGCTCTCGGGATGGACCGCGCTTTTTGCATAATCCGACTCCGCGATGGGGCCGACCTTGATGCTCTGGTAATCCCCGTGCATATGGTCCATCAGGAACGCCGCGAAGATGTTAAGGTCAGACCTTGCGATCACGTACTGGGTATTCCCGTCCCCGCCGCAAAGATCCGGAAGCCTGGCAAAGAGAAGGTTGTGGGCTTCCATCTCTTTTTCGATTGCCGCCAGTTTTTCCGGACTTTCAGAGCAGATATTGATAAATTCATAATCGTCCCCTTTGATGGCCCGAAATCTCTGGAAGGCGGTTTTTCCCTTCCACTTTCCAAGATAGATCGAGTTGTAAATCTTTATCATCAGCATGGCAAGCTTCAGGGACAGGCTTGCCGATACTGCAATCATTTTGCCGCTGATCATCACGATCTGGCAGGCATCAGATACTTCACTCATGTTCTTCCTCCTTTGGGTATGAAATAAGCCCGGAGCATTCAGCTTTTGCCGTCTGCTCTGGGCTGATCATCAGGTATCTTTTCATCGATTGTCACACAGGCGTTTTTAAGGAGAAGATCTTTTTTAGCGCCTAACTGCTCCCCGATCAGGGCTGCAGCCTTTTCGGGCAGAAGGATCTCTTCATAGTCTTCGCCAAAGGCGGCACTTACATGCCGGATCAGTTCCTTCATAAAGAGTCCCTTCCATTTCTCCTGGGCTTTTGCTTTCCGCTCTTTCTCCTTTTTGATCACGGCTTCTTTCCTTGCCTGCAGTGTTTCGATTTTTCTGACAAGTTCATTGATCGTGTTCTGGGCGTTCTTATCCATGTGCTTCACCATCCTTTACAATGCTTTTGTCTTTTTGACGCTGCCGTACGCTTCCTGCTTTTCTGCGACAAGGCTCTGTCCTTCCTCCTGTCCGCCATCCCGGTCATCTACAGAAAGCTTTGCGTTAAGTTCGGCAAGGCGCCGCTGTTTTTCCTGGTATTCCGTTTCCCTGGGGAATTCCTTTGTCACCTCTTCCTTTGCGGTAAGAAGCTGCTGCCGGGTGTCCGAAAGCTTTACCTTTGCCGTTTCCAGCGATCTTGGCAGGGTATCCAGGGCGTTATTCATTCGTGTGATGACGCCGAGGGGATCCTTTCCAAGATGAGCCCGCACGCAGCTGCTTCCCGTTAAGGATAAGATGTACTCACTCTCAAAGGGGTTAAAGGACAGGCCAAGTTTAAACCCCAGGTATTCCCCGTGGGGCATCTGCTCGTCGTTCTCTGCCGACCACTGCTTGCAAAGAGCAAGGATTGCCGCGCCGGCTTCCTTTTTCTCCTCAAAGGTTGTCCCCATGACCTCGATCCTAAAGTCATCGCCCATCTCGGATCGTTTTTCCGATAAAAGAGCGATATCCTGTTCAAGATCCCGGATCTGGGCGGTAAGGGAACTGATCTTTGCAGGGTAGACCCTGGCGATCTCATCCTCTAAGCGGTACCGGTTGCTGATAAAGTTGGAGCGAAGGAGCTTAAGCTTTGTCACCTCCACATCCAGCTCCATTTTTTCCTTGATCTCAGGGTTTCCGGTAGCCAGGGCTTTGACCTCCGCATAGGAAAGCGCCGTTTCATCAACGTCCTCGCAGCTCCTTACCGGTGCTTTGCTGGTCATGATCTGCGAGATAAACCGCTGTTTCGATTCGATGATCTGCCAGAGGTAACTGTCAAAAGTATTCTCTGTCACATACCGGTAGATCTGAACCTTCTCATTGCAGTTGCCCTGCCGGATGATCCGTCCTTCCCTCTGTTCAAGGTCAGAAGGCCGCCAGCCGATATCCAAATGGTGCAGGGCGATGAGCCTCGTCTGGACATTGGTGCCGGCCCCCATTTTGGCTGTGGAACCCATCAGGATCCGCACCTGTCCTTTTCGCATCCGGGCAAAGAGCTCCGCCTTTTTCGCATCGCTTTTGGCGTCATGGATAAAGGCGATCTCCCCTTCCGGAATTCCCCTTTCCACCAGCTTTTTCTTAAGATCTGCATAGACGCTGAACTCACCGTCTTCCCGGGGCGTGGAAAGATCGCAGAAAACAAGCTGGGTAAGGCGCTTTTCCTTTGTCTTATCCCAGATATCAAAGCACCGCTTTGCACACTCATTTACCTTGCTGCCGGGATCGTCAGGCAAAAGAGGATTCATAAGCCGCTGGTCGAGGGCGGCCTTCCTGCCGTCATTCGTGATCCGCAGCATGTTGTCAACGGACGAATCCACCGCGCCGTTTCTAACCGCCTCGGCCCGGTCCGCCAGGGAAGAGACAATCTCTTTCTGGATTTCACTTGGCTTTAAGACCACCGTTTCATACTTTGCCTCCGGTACCGGAAGTAGCAGCTGATCTGCCGTTTTGATATCCGCGATCTCCTTGAACAGGCTCATCAGTTCCGGAATATTGTAAAACTTCGCAAACCGGGACTTGGTGCGGTATCCGGTGCCCTCCGGGGAAAGCTCCACCGCTGTGACAACCTCCCCGAAGGTGGATGCCCAGGCATCGAACTGATCAAGCCCCAGGGCCGAGAGCCTGCCGCGCTGGAGATAACGCTGCATGATATAAAGCTCGGTCATGGAATTGGAGATGGGCGTTCCAGTGGCAAATGTGATCCCCCGTCCCCCGGTGATCTCATCCATGTACCGGCATTTATTCATCATATCGGCGGATTTCATGGCTTCCGTCTGGGAGATCCCGGCTACGTTTCTCATCTTGGTATATAAAAAGGCGTTTTTATAATAATGAGCCTCATCCACATACAGATGATCCACGCCCAGCTGCTCAAAGGTTACCACGTCGTCCTGTTTGATATCGGTCAGTTTCTCAAGCCTTGCCTGCAGTCCTTTTCTGGTTTTTTCCATCTCCTTTACGGAGAACCGCTCACCGGATCTCCATTTCAGAGCGGATATCGCCTGCGTGATCTCATCGATCTGATCCCTTAAGAACCTCTGCTGGCGCTCTATAGAGAGCGGGATCTTTTCAAACTGGGAATGCCCGATGATGACCGCGTCGTATTCCCCAAGGGCGATGCGGCCGCAAAATTCTTTTCGCCTGGAAGGCTCAAAATCGCGTTTTGTTGCGACCAGGATGTTGGCACCGGGGTAGAGCTGCAAAAACTCTGCGCCCCACTGGCCTGTTAAGTGGTTGGGAACCACAAAGAGGCTTTTCTGGCAAAGGCCAAGGCGTTTCCCTTCCATGGCCGCAGCCACCATTTCATAGGTTTTGCCGGCACCGACCACATGGGCAAGAAGCGTATTTCCCCCGTAGAGCTGGTGCGCGACTGCATTTTTCTGATGGGGTCGAAGCTCCATCTCCGGGTTCATGCCAGGCAGCGGCAAGTGGCTTCCGTCATACTCGCGGGGCCGGATGGCGTTGAACTTTTCGTTATAGACTTTTGTTACGCGCTCCCTTCTGGCCTGATCTTTGAAGATCCACTCCCTGAAGGCTTCCTTCATGGCGTCCTGCTTCTGGCAGGCAAGCATCGTCTCTTTTTTGTTAAGGACCCTTCTTTCCTGACCGTCCACCGTTACGCTGTCAAAGACCTGAACGTTTTTAAGGTTTAGGGACTGTTCCAGGATATAGTAGGCGTTTACCCGGTCCGTTCCGTAGGTTGCCGTTACAAGGACATTATGATAGCTGTCCGCGTTTTTCCCGCTGATATTCCACTGCCCGCTGACGGGTGAATACTGGATATCAATGGTCCGCCCCACCATATAGCTTGGGGTATGCAAAAGCTCCTCCATAAAGGCCATGTAATCGGCAGGTTCGATCCAGGTAGCGCCTAGCCTTACCTCAATCTCGGAGGCGGTAAGATCCTTTGGGATCACCTTTTGAAGGCTTTCGATGTTGACCTGGTAGGAACCATCGCGCTTGGCAGCATCCTGGGCAATCTTCAGCTTTTCCCGTACGTTTCCGGACAGGTACTCATCTGCAGCTTCCCACCTGGATGTCGCCGGGTTTTTAAAGATCACGCCGGTAAGGTCTCCTGCCACCTGCGCTTCACTCTTTTTGCAAAGTTTTGCCATAAAGGGAAGATCCACCATTGCCTTCTCATTGATGGAGATCACAAGGGCTTCCTGGGCCGTTTCCACATAGCTTACGATCTCGGGTTTCTTGATCGTTCGCTTTGTAAACATGTCGGCTTTGCGCTCTAATGTTCCATCCTCTTTTAAGATCTCCAGTGAGCACAGAAGGCAGTAAGAGGAATCCTCCGAAAAGGCCCGTTTGTTTGCGGGAGAATTGATTAAGCCGAACTGCGCTGTAAAGGCATCATAAAGGGCATTTAAGTTTTCCTGCTCAGAGCGGATCACCTCATCGCCCGTATCCTCCGCCATCTGAAGGTCAATGAGCCTTCGAACGCTCCTTTGGATATTAATCAGGCCCATCAGGCGCTTTGCGGCAGCATCCGATACGGAGACCGGCCGCATGATGGAGTTTTCCCGGTAGTAGATCCTGCCGTCTATTGCCGTATAGCTGTAGTTGCGAACCGCCAGGTCCGCCGGCAGATACTCATCGTCTTCTGTCAGCTCTTCATCCTGCGAATCCCTCTCCTGGATCTGTCCATGGATATGGGTGATCGCTTCCCTTAGCTGCTCCCCAAGGTCTGCACCCTCTGTTGGAAGACAGGTGCTCTCTGGCCCAAAAGGACCGGAAACAAGAGCCATCTTCCCAAGGATCATCTCCGGGTGATCGGCAAAGTAGGCGTTGATTTTGATCTCATCCCCTTCATCCGAGCGGATGGAGGAGAGCGAAAGCCAGGGCTGCTCTTCAAGGGAGAGGTTTTCCCGCTTTTGGAAAAACAGGATATCGGATGTGACCTTCGTTCCCGCATTATCATAAAAGGCGTTATTGGGCAGGCGGATCGCGCCAAGTAAAGTGGCCCGGCCTGACAGGTAACGCCGCACATGGTCATTTTCCTTATCCATCGTGCCTTTGGTCGTGATAAAGGCCATGACGCCGCCGGGACGAAGAAGATCCACCGTTTTGGCAAGGAAATAGTCGTGGATTAAAAAGCCTCGGCCATTATATTTCCTGTCATTTACCCCATAATTTCCAAACGGCACATTTCCGATCGCGGCATCGAAAAAGTCACTCGGATACTGGGTCTTCTCATACCCCGTGATCTCGATCCTCGCATCCGGATAAAGCTTTTTGGCGATCCTTCCGCTTATGTCATCAAGTTCAGCGCCGTAGAGTTTTGCCCCCGCCATGCTCTGCGGCAGCATCCCGAAAAAGTTCCCGATCCCCATGGAAGGCTCCAGAAGGTTTCCCTTCGTAAAGCCCATGTCAGATAACGCCTGATACATCGCATCGATGATGACCGGCTGGGTATAGTGGGCATTTAAAACGCTCCCCCTGGCCGATTCATATTCCGCATCGGTAAGAAGGCCCCTGAGCTCTTCATATTGCGAATGCCAGTTATCCCTTTCCGGATCAAAGGCGTCGGGAAGGCCTCCCCAGCCGACATACCCTGCTAGAATTTCCTGCTCCGGCTCTGTGGCCTGGCGGTTTTCTGCTTCCAGCGTTTTTAAAAGCCGGATCGCCGTGATGTTGGCCGCATACTTTTCCTTAGCGCTCCCTCTGCCCAGGGCCATATCCGTGATATGAAAGTTTCCGGCAGCGATCATGACCGATGCCGCGGCAACCTGCGCGGCCGTGACAGAAGGAGCTTCTTCCTGCTCTCTGGCCTGTTCTTCCATGCGCTCCTTATCCGCACGCTCCTTATCAAGGCGAAGGGCTTCTTCTTCCCTGTAATAGAGCATCTCTTCCTCGGATAAATACTTTTCATCCTCGATCAGCTGCCGGATCCGCTTTGCCGCCTCACTCCAGCGGATTAAGAGCTTTACGTCCGGTTTTGTGATCTGCCCTTTGGAAACGGTAATGCCCTTCCCGTCATGATCCATAAAGGAATCACTTCCTGGAAGGGCACTGCTTCGTCCGCCGATGCCGTATTCTTTTTTGAGAAATTCCGCTTCCTCTTTTGCCTCATGGCCTTCCTTAAAGAAGCGGTAGATCCGGCGTTTCCCGTTTTCAAATCCGCTGCCGGAGCGCAAAAGGGCGTCAACCTCATCTCCCGTGATAAAAGAGAGGGAAAGCATCTGCCCCTCAAAGGTCTGCAGGATCCTCTTATCCGGCAGGGAAAGACGCCTGATCCTTTCAAGGCACCGGTCACAGTGCGTTAAGAAGTATCCGCCCCTCTGGCCGTTTTCGATAAGCCGGTCCTTTGTTTTTAAGTATGCCTGATAGAGCATGCCGGCTTTGCCTGCATCTTTTAAAACATCCGCGATCTGGGCGATGGCCCTGTCCGCTGACGTTTTCCATACATCCGGAAGCTTTCCAAGGCCGTCCCGCAGAAGAAAATAAAGGGCATCTGCAGTTTCTTTCCTCTCATTGGAAAGAGCACCTGAAAAAACCTCGGCTGATACAAAGCTCCCTTCTTCGTACATGCCCTGCACAAAGGCGGCCGCGTCCAGCCAGGAAAGATACCGGTCAGCTTTGCCAAGTGAGCTCGTTCCCCGTGCCAGATAGATCCCGGAAGAATCAGACCAGATGCTTACCGGATCTGCGTCAATCGTAAATCCTTTTCCGCACACGCCGTATTCCTCTTTAAGGAAAGAAGCAAGAGCGCTTCCCCGCTCGCCTTTGATCAGGGCTGCCGCGATCCTGTGAAGGCTCATCCTTTTTCCCCCGCCGGTGCGCAGAATGTCTTTCACGGTATCATCGGGGATAATTTTTTCCCTCTCTGCAGGCGAAAGGGAAGCGTAAATCAAATGAGTCTGCTCCCTCTCTCCGGGAAAGGTTACCCTGGAGA
>Ga0256406_1005947_pt1 | contig 12622 bp, 13 predicted proteins | sample RumenRJG_03DNA_FD_185986 | JGI IMG/M metagenome (GOLD analysis project Ga0256406, IMG submission 185986) | Bovine rumen microbial communities from Lethbridge, Alberta, Canada - RJG_03 | ecosystem: Host-associated > Mammals > Digestive system > Stomach > Rumen | place: Canada: Alberta | collected...
TGAAAGAGGCATATTCCTTTCCCCAGCGGTCAATGCCAACAAATGCCGCATCGGGATTTCTTCTGGCACAGGCAATGACAAGCGCACCGCTGCCACATCCGACATCCAGTCCTTTCTGTCCTTTGGAAAGAGAAATCCGTGCAGCAATGCCATCAATCACTTCTTTCGACAGCTTCCGTCTGCCATTGTAGGAAAAAGCACGGAACATCATGACAGCTTTCAAGGAAAGATATGCAAATACAATGGAAAGCAATAGCAGTATGGTCAATACGATTGACTTCAGGCTGCCAGGTGCCATGTACAGTGATGCCAGGACAGAGCAGATCATGCAGATGGCAAAGGCTGTGATCACAGATATGACCAATCCTTCTGGCATCCAGTTTTTATAATCAGGTTTCATCAGAACTCCTTCTCACAGATAAGAAAGCATGTATATTCTTATCAGTTAGCACAAGCTAACTATATCATATTCACTGCTTTCTGAATCAGAAAAAACAAAGTAAATATGCTTTCACAAATGTAATAAATAAATTAACAATAATAGTGCTGCATACTGTGATGTTCCTGCATGAGGGGTTAGACTGAAAATGCGGGAGGCTGTTATTGATGTAGTGTCTGCGTTATGATGGAGCAGAAAGCAGGCAATTGGACATATGACTGAGACAAACAGCAGTGCATCCAGCTGGGAAAAAATCAAAGAAAAGATCATGCAGGATCCCCGGAACCGCAGTTATACTGAGCGCGGTATACCGCCGATTCTGCAGGTCAATGCTCATGCACGCGTATTGATTGTCGGTCAGGCACCTGGCAGAAAAGTCGAGGAATCTCTGATTCCGTTTCATGACAAATCCGGAGACCGGCTGATGGCGTGGCTTGGCATTGATCAAGATACGTTCTATGGCGAAAAGATTGCCATCATGCCGATGGATTTCTATTATCCGGGCAAAGGAAAAACAGGTGATCTACCGCCCAGAAAGTTCATGAGCGAGTATCATGAAGAGATTCTTGCCTTGATGCCGGAGATCCAGCTGACTGTACTGATTGGCAAATACAGCATTGACTATTATCTGAAGGACCGGAAAAAGAAGAATCTGAGAGAGACGGTGCATGCCTATCAGGAATATCTGCCATCCTTTTTCCCGATCGTACATCCCAGTCCTTTGAACTACCGCTGGCTGAAGGCTAATCCGTGGTTTGAAGAAGAGGTTGTTCCGGCTTTGCAAAAGGAAGCTGACAGGGCATTGCATACGAAATGAGCCAGCATGGTCTGGCTTTTTCTTTTCATTCAGCTTTGTTTCACAGGAAGCCATGCCGGCATGGAGAAATTGCTGTTGAATTCTTCCTTTTTCTGGCAATGAAAATTATTTCCCGGGTAACTTTCTGCTGGGAAATAACTGTGAAAAAAGTGTCATAGAAAGAATGCGGTACTGTAGGAAGAAACTGCAGTGTGCTGGTCAGGAATCATTTCTCACTGGGGCTTATGTGGTATGATACCCCCTGTTAAAGATTGTATTTACTGAAAGGGGAAACGATTGTATGTTCAGGATGTTTCTGCGGTATTTCAAGCCGCATATGAAGCTTTTTGTGATTGATATTATCTGTGCCGTGATGGTTGCCCTGATTGATCTGGCATTCCCGCTGGTATCCAGATATGCCATGAAGAATATGCTGCCAAACAAGGAGTACCGCCTGTTCTTCATCCTGATGATCTCGATGATCGGCTTCTATGTGCTGCGTTCTGTATGCCAGTATGTCATGACCTACTGGGGACATACCTTTGGCACCTATGTAGAGGCAGATCTGCGCAATGATCTCTTCCAGCATCTGCAGACACTGGATTTTGATTTCTATGATCAGAATCGTACAGGTCAACTGATGAGCCGTCTGACGGGTGATCTGTTTTCCATGACGGAGCTTGCCCACCATGGTCCGGAAGATCTGATCATTTCGGTGCTGACCATCGTCGGTGCATTGATCTTCATGTTCCGCATGCAGTGGAAGCTTGCTGTGATCATTCTGATTCTGCTGCCGATCTCGGTACTGGTTGTGATGCGCAACCGCAAGGCTATGGCCGCAACCTCCGTATCCAATAAGAAGCGTCTTGCCGAGATCAGTGCGGATATTGAATCGGGTATTTCCGGTGTGCGCACTTCTAAGGCATTTGCCAATGAAGAAGTTGACTATGACCGCTTTGATGCCTCCAACAAAGCTTACAGCAGGTCTAAGAGCAACTATTACAAGGCCATGGCCAACTTCAACAGTTCGCAGGAGTTCTTCATGAGCATTACGCCTGTGGTTGTGATCATGGCTGGCGGTGTATTGATTATGAAGGGTCAAATGAACTATGTGGATCTGATCACCTTTACGTTGTTTGCCAACAGTTTCATCACGCCGATCCGCAAGCTTGCCCAGTTTGCCGAAGTGTTTACAGATGGCGTCGCTGGTCTGTCCCGTTTCTATGATCTGATGCAGGTGAAGCCGGATATCGTAGAGAAGCCGGACGCAAAGGATCTTGTTGTGACAGATGGCACGATTGATTTTGACCATGTATCGTTCCAGTACAACAGCAGCCGCCAGATCCTTTCTGACATTACGCTGCATGTCAACAGTGGTGAGAAGCTTGCCATTGTCGGTCAGTCCGGCGGCGGCAAGACGACGCTGTGTTCTTTGATCCCGCGCTTCTATGATGTGACAAAAGGGGCAATCCGGATTGATGGCACGGATATCCGCGATGTGACCAAGCATTCTCTGCGTTCCAGCATTGGTGTTGTGCAGCAGGATGTGTTTATCTTCGCGGATACGATCAAGGAGAATATCCGCTATGGCCGGCCCGATGCCAGCGATGCCCAGATTGTCGCAGCGGCTAAAATGGCAGAAATCTATGATGACATCATGGAGATGCCGGATGGATTTGACACGTATGTTGGTGAACGAGGCGTGCGTTTGTCGGGCGGTCAGAAACAGCGCATCTCCATTGCCCGTATCTTCCTGAAGAATCCAAAGATTCTGATTCTGGATGAGGCAACCTCCGCTCTGGATACCATCACGGAGCAGAAGATTCAGGCCAGCTTTGACAAGCTGGCCGTGGGCCGTACGTCCTTGGTCATTGCCCACCGTCTGGCAACGGTGAAAGATGCCGATCGGATTGTGCTGATTGATGAAGGAAAGATTGCTGAGATGGGTACGCATCAGGAATTGCTGGCAAAGAATGGTGAGTATGCAAGACTGTATAACACCCAGAAACTGTTTGAAAAGTAAAGATTCTGCTGTAATTATGTGAAAAATCCATCTGGGGTTGTTCACATTGCAGATGGCGATGATAGAATAAGACAGGCAGAAATGTCTGTCTTTTCTTCATGCAGAGGCCGTTGACCTCTTTCGTGAGATAGATAAAATAAGATAGTATTTCTAGAGAAAAAGGAGAATAACAATGGCTATTGAGGCAGGAGATTTTAAAACAGGATTGACAGTAATCGTAGATGGCGACCCGTGGGTTGTCCTTGATTTCATGCATGTAAAGCCGGGCAAGGGTGCTGCGATTCTGAAGACAAAGATGAAGAATCTGAAGACTGGTTCCACACAGGAAAGAAACTTCAATGCAAGCACGAAGTTTGAACCGGCCATGATCGAGAAGAAGACAGCACAGTATTCCTACAAGGATGGCAATACATACTACTTCATGGATCAGGAAACATTCGATACCTATGAGCTGGATGAGAGCAGAGTTGGTGACAACAAGTACTACATCATCGAAGGCATGGAAGTTGGTCTGATGTTCTTTGACGGCGAGCTGCTGTCTGTATCTGTACCGGACCGTGTAACACTGACAATTACTGAGACAACACCGGCAATCAAGGGTGCTGCCAGCAACCAGACAAAGGATGCTGTGACAGATACAGGCCTGAAGCTGAGAATCCCGCAGTTCATTTCTGAGGGTGAAAAGGTTATCGTTTCAACAGCTGATGGCAAGTATTCCAGCCGTGCTTAATGGCATCTGCTGAAAAGAAGACCGTTCTGATCACCGGTGGTGCCAGGGGAATCGGCCGCGCCATTGCGCTGGAACTGGCAGCCTGTGGATATCAGATTGCGGTTAACTATCACACTTCCAAAGAGCAGGCAGAATCACTGCAGAAGACCATTCAGGAAAAATGGGGGACACCGTGTCTGATCTATCAGGCAGATGTATCAAAGGAAGATGAAGTGGATGCGATGGTCAGCCGGATTGAGAAAGAACTTGGCGGTGTTGATATTCTGATCAACAATGCAGCGGTGGATCTTTCCAACCTGTTTCATCTGAAAACAGCAGAAGAATTCCGGCGCACCATGGATGTCAATGTCATCGGTGCCTATAACTGTGCTGTGCGGGTATGGCCGCATATGAAGCAGCAGGAATATGGCCGTATCATTAACATTTCATCCACTAATGGCATGAATACGTATTATCCCATGTCAGTGGATTATGATGCCTCCAAGGCGGCACTGAATTCTTTGACCCATGACCTGGCTGTACAGTTTGCGCCTTTTGTGCATGTCAATGCCATTGCCCCTGGATTTATCGGGACAGAGAGTGAGCTGGATGGCTATGATGAAGAATTCCTCAAAGAAGAAGAGGAAAAGATTCTGGTGAAACGCTATGGCATGCCCGAAGAGGTTGCGCATCTTGTCAGGTTTTTGATCAGTGATGATGCGGATTATATCAATAATACGATTGTGCGCATTGATGGCGGACAGATGGGAAGTATTTGAAAAGGAGAATACTGTGTGTGCGGTACTCTCCTTTTTGTATCTGCGTTTGTGATTTATTTATTTCTGTGGTTCACCATGCAGAACATGCTGAAGGGCAAGCAGGATGGACAGTCTGCCATAGGCATAGGACAGACCACCCTGCATATACAGGGTATAGGGCTCAATGACCGGTGCATCTCCACTGAGCTCAATGGTGCTTCCCTGCGTAAAACTGCCGCAGGCCATGACTTCATCAAACGGATAGCCAGGCATTGGTGCAGGTAATACTCTGACATAGGAATCAACCGGGGAAGAAGACTGCAGGCCCTGGGTGAAACGGACAAGATTTTCCTTTGTGGATAATTCAACCGTCTGAATAATATCCGTACGGTATTCATCATAGGCTGGGGAAACATTCTTGAAGCCAAGCTTTGCCAGCATGTATGAAGAGAAGACAGCTGTCTTCAGGGCATTGGCAACTGCTTCCGGAGCAAGGAAGACACCCTTGAAGAAGGCATTGTTCATGTTGAAGTTGGCACCAAGATCCTTGCCAATGCCAGGTGATGTCAGACGATCCGCACACATGGCAATCAGATCCTTTCTCCCGGCAATATAGCCGCCGGTCGGGGCAATGCCGCCGCCAAGATTTTTCATCAGGGAGCCAACGATCAGATCAGCACCAACATGTCCCGGTTCCTTTTCTTCTACCAGTTCGCCATAGCAGTTGTCTACCATGATGATGACATCCTTGTTGACTTCCCGAATGGCTTTGATGATAGCCTCCAGTTTGGCAATCGTCAGTGATTTTCTGCTGGAATAGCCTCTGGATCTCTGGATTTCAACAAGTTTGACGTTGTTCTCTTTGACCCTTTCAACAATTGCATTCTGATCAAATTCATTATTGACGAGATCAATCTGCTCATATTTCACACCGAATGCTTTCAGGGACTGCGTGGAATCCCCGATCAGACCAATCATTTCCTGCAGGGAATCATACGGGGTGCCGGTGATGGAAATCATGGTGTCGCCTGGTTTGAGCATGGCAGAAAAGGCCAGGTACAAAGCATTTGTGCCGGACATGATCTGCGGTCTGACCAGGGCATCCTCACAGCCAAGAATAGTAGCGAAGATGGCTTCCAGTTTGTCACGGCCGGTATCATAGTTGCCATAGCCATTGATATCCGCAAAGTCGGAATAGGATACCTGGTTTTCAATGAAGGCGGACAGAATGCGGTCGGCATTATACTGTTCCACCTTGTCAATCCGCTCAAACTGCGGCTTTATTTCTTTTTCTGCTTCTTCTGCCATTTTCAGCAGAGATGCATCAATCTGATCTGTAATCATTGCAAAACCTCCCAGCTGCATACCGGGCTATTGTACTCTGCAATTCGCCATAAGGCACCAAAAAGACAATATACAAGGGTATAATTGCAATGTATGGATTCAGATAAACAGAAAAATCATGGTCTGGTGGAAAAATACCATGATGTAATACCGTATACGGTCTTTGGCGTGCTGACAACACTGGTCAATATCGTGACATACTGGCTGTTTGCGCATTTTCTGCATATGTCCATCATGACCAGTACAGTCCTGTCATGGGTGCTTTCTGTCCTGTTTGCCTATGTGACCAATCGAAAATGGGTATTCCGCAGTGATGCGGCTGCCGCCAGAGCGATCCTGCGGGAAATGTCACTGTTTTTCTCATGCCGCCTGGCAACTGGTGCACTTGACTGGCTCAACATGTTCTTGTTTGCCAAGACGCTTGGCTGGAATGATGTGTGGGTCAAGACGATTTCAAATATCGTGGTGATCATTGTCAACTATGCCGCCAGCAAACTCCTGATTTTCCGGCACAGGGAAGGATAAAGAAATATGGAAGACGGTCAGTTTCATCAAGCGTGCCGGTCTGTCTTTGATCCAGTCCCATATTGAAGCGGCACTGCAGCGCGGCGTACATGGCCGCATCATCAACTCAACCTATCAGAATTTCACGGACGTCAATTCACTGCTTTACTTTCTGCATCTGCAGAATCAGTATCCCGATCAGTTTGACTGTCATCTGGACAATGAATGTTTTCATGATCTGAGCGGCAATGTGGCTGGTTTCCATTCCAAGGGATATCTGTTTACGTTTGCGGATGATGCGGAGCTGCTGGTCGGCTCTTCCAATATCACCGTGTATGCACTGTTGAAGAATGTGGAGTGGGACCTGGCTTCCCTGAAATCTGACCATCCGCAGACATGGGCACATGCATGCCATGACTTTGAAACACTCTGGAACGATACACTGCCACTGACAAAGACGCTGATCAGTCAGTATCACACAAGACTCTGTTATGCAGTGGAAAGATGGGATATGGACTATGCGGTTGCCAATACAAAGATCCAGCCCAATGCCATGCAGAAGAACGCACTGAAACAGCTCAACCGCTTTCGCTGCATGGGAGAAGACAAAGCACTGATCATTGCCTCACCAGGGGTCGATGCAATAATATAGACAGGACGAAAACCCGCTTAAAATAGGGCTTTTTCGGACCTGTCTTTTCTTTTGGCCGGGTGCCGGGCCAGGGTAAACGAGGCAGAATACATATATGTTCTTGAAACTGGAGATATAAAAAACGGGAAGGGAGATGAGAGTACTGAGAGATCAGCGATATATAGATATGCTCAAATTTGGGCAACAAAAAGAGAGCCACAGAGTGACTCTCCCAGTGCAGTCCGAAAACGTACACCTCAATCGCGAGAACAGTATACCAAAATGCAAACTTGAAGGCAAACTTTATTTGCTCAATGTGGGGTATGAGAATAGGACTATGAGTTCAAATATGCTTCGAGTGAGGTGATTTTGGAAGCAACATTCTGCTGGATGATCATGCTATAAATCTCCGGTGTAACCGAGGATTTAAGAAGAGCATTCTGTTCCTTATACTGACGCAATAAATCTTTTGCTCGTGTGTTGTTGAAGTCAATTCGCTTAAGTAAACAACAGATGATAATTATGTAATCTACCAATGAGTAAAGCGTGATATTTTGTATTCCGGTTTCTTTCTCAACCCACTTTTTGAGAACATTACTGATGTTGCGATCTTTGAATCTGGTATCAAAAATAATGTTGTTGTGAGCAACTGCATTACGTAATGCTTTTAAGGTGAAGAGAACAGTAGAGAGCAGTTCTCGATTAGTATCGATTGAAACATCAAATAAATCAATCTGATTCAGAATATCCTCGCGAGTTGCAGTATTGAGGCATTCAAAAAAACTTGCGAGATCTTTGAGGTACAAAATCTCAAAAATTGCCCATAGAGGTGCATCTTCACCTCGGTTATAAAAATGGCGTACCATTTGATTTTCTCGACGATCTTCGTCGCTGTATCTTCTGGATAACTGAGAATATACAGAGTTCCGGAGTTTTAATCGTTTGAGCTGCAATTTTGCATTGGATGGATTATCTGACATTCGTTCTTTGTAGACGTAGTCAAACGTTCCCTGTCTCAAGCCTTCTACTGATGTGTTACAAACAATGTTTTTAAGTGCAGTTTCTAAAAACATCAGTGTGGGATATAGTGCAGCCTTCATATTGTTGTCATATTCGATAACTGCTACAACTTCACTGAAGTTGGTATAAGGAATCTGGGCGGTCTGTTGTTTGACAAAGCGATAACCCTTATATCCATGATAGTATCCATAACTTACAAGTTGCTTTTTTTGTTTACTTCCATTGATTTGAACATTGCAATCATTCCTCAGGTGACGCATTAGTCCATTTATTGTTTGAGGAGATGCCATTCGCTATCCTTCTTTCTAAATTTATGATCAATATAATTTTCTTAAATGATATCAGAGAAAGCTGTTTAGCACAAGAAAGAAGGCATATGGATGCTTAAATAGTAATGTGCGGTCGAAAAATAAAACATACGATAAAGCCTGATTTTTAAATAAGACAGATCTGGATAATTGAAAAACTTTGCAAATCACAAGTTGATGATATGTAGAGGTATCAGTGCGTCCGGACCTGTCTTTTTTGCGTTCATTTTTTCTTCCTTCCGCCTTTGCCGCGCCGGCTTCCGAGAGCGGCCATGAACTTGGACTTGCGAAGGATATCCATAAGCGTCACCAGTTCATCCGTTGTGAGAACCTCATATTTGATCCCCAGCTGGCCAAGGAAGAATGCCACCTTCTTCTCCTCGGGAGAACCTTCGAACTTGTCAGCCTGCTCCAGTGCTGACGTGATCATGTCAGTGCCGGTGGTATCCGCAGTCGTTGTGTCGGTGAGATGTACTTCCCGGATCGATGCCAGAATCTCCATCAGATCTTTGCTGATCGCTGTACCGAAGAAGTCATCCTCAGACAGCTGAGCGGCCTTGATGGTCTGTATGTAGATGTCATCGGGATCAGCTCTCTTATCCATGATCAGCGTCTGACGGACGGCCTCCAGCATGGAATTCATATCGTGGATCCTGCCGGCAGCAATGCGGTCCACATAGATTTCGGAGTCCATCATCATTCTGCGGAAGGAAAGTTATGTGAAGACATTTTGTGAAGAAAACGGGATAAGTAAACAGGCGAAGGAAGATAAGCAATTCGAATACTTTGCTAACTATTGCGTTATTCGTTCTTTCTATCCGGAAGATTTCGATCCGGAACTAATTACCACTGATGACGCAGATGACACCGGCGTTGATGGTATATGTTTCCTTATCGATGGTGAACTTGTCACTACGATTAATGAAGCACAAGATATTTTCAATAGACCTAAACGAAATATCTCTGTAACTATTTATTTGATGCAGTCGAAAACAAGTGAGTCATTTGATAAGGGAGAGATTTTGAAATTTGGGCAAGGTGCGGTTGATCTTGTCACCGATCATTCAGAACTTCCGCAGAGAGATTTCATACTAAAAAAAAGCATGGCATGTGCCATGCTCAGTCGTGCTTGAGAATACCGCAGTCCTGGATTGCCTGGACTGCTTTTTTGATCTTTTCAGGAGGCAGTACCAGAGCGAAACGGACATATCCTTCTCCTAAGGGGCCAAAGGAGGATCCTGGTGTGCAGATGACGCCGCTCTTGTCCATCAGATCCAGGCAGAACTGCATGGAGGATTTGTACCAGGAAGGGATTGGTGCCCAGACAAACATGGTGCCTTTGGAGTCCGGTACATCCCAGCCGATGCTGCGCAGACCGCCGCACAGTGCATCACGGCGTTCCTGGTATTTGTGTTTCTGTTCTTCGACCATATCAAGAGGTCCTTCCAGTGCAGCGATGGCTGCTTTCTGCAGCGGCATGAACATGCCGAAGTCGTACTGGCTTCTCAGCTTTTTGAACATCTGGACAACTTCCGGGTTTCCTACCAGGAAGCTCAGTCTTGCCCCGGTCACATCAAAGCTCTTGGAAAGAGAGAAGAATTCAACACCATTTTCAATTGCTCCTGAATACTGCAGGAACGATTTGCCTTCAATGCCATCAAAAATAATGTCAGAGTAGGCATTGTCATGGATGATCAGGACATTGTGCTTCTTTGCCCAGGCAATGATCTCCATGTAGTTTTCATCATTGCCGATGGAGCCGGTCGGGTTGGAAGGCAGCGAGACAATCATAAACTTTGCACGGTCTGCCACATCATCCGGAATGGCTGAAACATCCGGCAGGAAGTTTGTCTCTTTGGTCATCGGATAATAGAACGGTGTCAGTCCGGCCATGTTGGCACAGGTGATAAAGGCTGGATAGCAGGGAGTAGGCAGAATGCATGTGTCGCCTTCATCTGCCAGCACCATGCCGATATGGGCCATGCCTTCCTGTGATCCCGGGCAGCTGGCAATCATATCCGGTGTCAGGTCCACATGGAATCGTTTGTGATAGTAGTGGATGACGGCCTGGACAAGCTCGTCACAATCGCGCAGTGTATATTTCCAGTTAGCTGGATCTTTGGCTGCTTCACATAGGGCATCGCGGATATGCTTTGGCGTTTCAAAGTCCGGTGTACCGACAAACATGTTATACAGTGTACGGCCCTGTTTCTGCAGGGCAATGGTCTTTTCATTCAGAGAAGCGAATATTTCATCGGGAAAGCGTTCCATGCGTTTACTGAAGTTCATACAATCCTCCAATTCATTTGATTATTCTGCTGTACCATATTACACTGCATGGATACGATATGCATGGGAAAGTGGTGATCAAATGAATCGTCTGCCATCAATTCACTGGAAACAGATTGTTCCGCTGGCCATCATATGGTGGCTGATTTTAGTGAGTATCTGCCTGCCGTATACACTGGCACGCTCAATGCAGTTGGAAAGAGTGGGCCTGCATGTTGCATGGCGGATCAATGATGTTGTCGATGAAGCCTATCCGGATCTGAATATCGATACGGCTGTGACAATGCAGGAAAAGTTTACGAAAGAACGGGCAGTTGGCTATCTGTTGGATCACATGATGCAGCAGGTGGTTTCCAACACCGTACATCGCACAGGTCTGATCCCGGTTGATCCAAACGAAGCAGAAGTGAATCGTGTTGTTAAAGAAACAAATAAGATCTGCTACAAGTATGCCGGTCATGAGATTGATGCCTATCAGGATGAATTGAAGGCGGCGGTATATGATGCGGCTGGTGCCATGGCAGATTATGCCAGCGGCTTGCTGATGGGCAATGGCAGACTGTTTGGCCTGATTTATGTCTATAACGGCTTTACAAGCTGGATGTTTCAGACTGTTGCGGCTGCAGCGGTGCTTGCCATTCTGTATGTACAGAGTGAAAAGAGTTCTGCGGTGATGGCAGCGTCCATGGGGGCGATGATGCTGGCAGGCGGTGCTCTGCATGATCTTGTGGGCCTGGTGCTGAAACTGCTGTTTCCTGCCTTATCCAACACATGGCTGGGCAGTACGATGTCTTTGTCTGTCTCTGCCTGGATGGTATATGGTCTTGCAAGCATGGGATGTGGGACTTTGTTTCTGCTGATTTTCCGCTTTATGAAAAAACGGACTGTTTTGTAAAAAGTCTGCTATCATAGCTGCTGTTTTGAGGTGGAATGATGGAAGAAACAAAACGGCTGTTTTCTGATGCATATTTAAAGAAACTGATTGTGCCGCTGATCTTTGAACAGACGCTGGCAATCACCGTCGGTATGGCCGATACGATGATGGTGTCTTCGGTTGGTGAAGCGGCAGTATCCGGTGTTTCCCTGGTAGATCAGATCAATAATCTGATGATTGCCGTCCTGGCTGCTGTTGCTACCGGCGGTGCAGTGGTAGCTGCGCAGTATCTTGGCGCAAAGCAGAAGGAAAATGCCTGCCGCAGTGCCAAACAGCTGCTGTATACACTGATCTTCTTCGGCGTTGTACTCATGGCTGTATCTTTACTGATCAGAAAACAGATCCTGCGTCTGTTCTTTGGCTCGATAGATGACACTGTTATGCAGGCAGCTCTGATCTATTTCGTGATTACCGGTCTGTCCTTCCCGTTTCTGGCAATCTATAATGCCGGTGCTGCCTTGTTCCGCTCGATGGGAAACTCCAACATTTCTCTGCGTATCTCTTTGATCATGAACATCATCAATATCGCAGGCAATGCCATCTGCGTGTTTGCTTTACATATGGGCGTCGCCGGTGTTGCCGTGCCATCACTTGTTTCAAGAGGAGTGGCTGCAGTGATCGTTACAATTCTTTTGCTGGACACCACACTGCCTGTGCACTATGAGAAAGAACGCTTCCATCTGGATGGCAATATGATCCAGCGCATTCTGTACATCGGTATTCCTTCCGGCATTGAAAATGGCATCTTTGAACTTGGCAGAGTCATTGTCGTGTCCCTGATTGCGACCTTTGGCACTGTGCAGATTGCGGCTAATGGCGTTGCCAACAATCTGGATGGGGTAGGCTGCATCATTGGCAAGGGTATGA
>Ga0256406_1005948_pt1 | contig 12621 bp, 11 predicted proteins | sample RumenRJG_03DNA_FD_185986 | JGI IMG/M metagenome (GOLD analysis project Ga0256406, IMG submission 185986) | Bovine rumen microbial communities from Lethbridge, Alberta, Canada - RJG_03 | ecosystem: Host-associated > Mammals > Digestive system > Stomach > Rumen | place: Canada: Alberta | collected...
CGAATACCATACAACAGGCGGCTCAACCTAGACCGTTCCGACCGCACGGCCGCCATAGAAACTGAAAAAATAGGGATTCTGTTCATTGGCGGATTATCCGCTCAATTATTCAGTGTTTCCTTAGAATCCTGAAGAACGAAGTCTATCTCGGTACTATGGTTCAGGGCAAATATCAGAAGATCAATTACAAGGTAAAAAAGTTCCGTGAGGTGGATGAGGCTGACTGGATCCGGGTTGAGGGTACACATGAGCCGATTATCTCCAGGGAAGTGTTTGATATTGTGCAGGAAGCTATGAGTCGTGATACACGGGTGGCTCCGGGTCGGGCATACGTATATCCGCTTTCCGGATATGTCCGCTGTGCTGACTGCGGTCAGAATATGATCAAACGCATGGTGAAGAGCCATGGGCATAAATACCACTACTATTTTTGCAGCTCGTATGCAAAAGGAGAGGGATGCACCTCGCATAATATCAGCGACACCAAACTTGCCAAAATTGTTCTTGCTTCAATAAGAATACAGACCAACCTGCTGATTGATACGGAGGAATTTGTAAAAATATATCAGGCCAAGCATCGGGAAAAACTGGAAGTAAGAGCCATCAGCTCCCAGATCAAGACTCAGCAGGAAGAAATCCAAAGATATAAAGAGCTGTTGATTAAACTTTATAATGATAAGGCAGATGGCATTGTTGAGGCAGGAGAATATAAGAACATCGAGTCCAGATTCCGGGAAAAAATCAGATCTTGTGAATCTGCTCTGGAAGAACTGAACAAGAGGCGTTCCATTGTTTTGACACACGAAATATCTGACCGACCGTGGATGAAGCTTTTTAGAAAATATGAGAACGAGGACTCGCTTACCCGGCAGATGGTCGTGAGTCTGATCGATGACATTATAGTCTATGACAAAAATCACATTGAAGTCCATTTCCGATTTGAAGACGAGATGAATGATTTTCTGGAACACTATGGTTGGCAGAAGGCGAAACGGCCGGAACTGGAGGCGTTAAGTGAATGAGGTGTGTCAGCTATACAAGGACAACGAGCTGTCTTGGCGGAGAGAAGATTCCGGATAATGTGATTACCATGCAGAATCAGCAGATTCATTCCTATATAAGAAAGCGTGGCTGGAAGCTGGAAGCAAAGTATTCAGACCGGAAGCGTGATAGTGAGGAAGATGCTGCCTTTCAGAAATTGCGGCGGGATGGTATGGATCGAAAATTTGACATGGTGGTGATCAGTTCTGCTTTCCGTTGCGGACGGAGTGTTTCCTATGCAGAGGATCTGCTTTTGAAAACATTCTGTCCTGCGGGTATTCACTTCGCAGTCGCCGAGGATGACTTTTGCAGTATGGACCATTCAGTAGAAGAGGTGGAGGAATACCTTTCCAGAAAGCGGCGCGAATCCAATGTGAGTTATATGCGGCACGCTGAGCGGGAGAAAGAACGCCAGGGACTCTTTGATGTTCACGATGAAAAATACGGATATCTGCTCAAAGATGATTTCACCGGATTTGATCTGGACGAGGAAGCAGTGCCCATCATACGGGAGATATTTCAGCATCTCTCCGAAAATATGACGATGCAGGCAGTGGCTGATCTGTTGAACGAGCGCGGAGTAGAATCTCCGGCGGTTCATCTGGAACGGGTCGGAAAGAAAAACTTCCATGCGAATGGACGGGAATGGTCGCTTGGCTCTGTCCAGAGGATCCTGCAGAATACGGCATATATCGGATACTGGACAAAGATGGTAGGCGGAGAACAACAGACTGTTGCAATACCGCCTATCGTAGACAAAAGCATATTTGAGCTTGCGACGAAAAATGTTGCGTCACGAGGCAGGAAAATGCCGGAAGATGTACTCCGGTCGGAGAACGCATTTGTCAAACAGATTTTCGATAAAGAGACGGGAAATCCTCTGATCTGCAGGAGATATACGGAAGACGGCGATTATCAGATGTTCCATAAAAACTGGTTTGCACTGTCGAAGGGAATCCGTTACGAAGCAGTCACCGAAGCGGCAGTAAAAGCGATTTTAGCCGAGAAGGCTCTGGCTGGGAGGATTGCGGATATCATTACTTCAGAAGAAGGCGTTAGAGAACGTGATCGTCAGATCTCCTGTATTGCAGATGATGTAAAGCCTCTTTTTGAACAGATGGCAGCATGCGAGGAGAAGCGGCTGACTGAATATTGTCGTTTTCGGGAAGGCGAAATCACGGAGCTTGAGTTGCAGACAGCGATCGAGAACGCCGATGAAACGATGGCAGCACTGGATGAGCGATATGACGACTATATGCAGAAGGTAAGGATCTTAAAGCAGGCGTTCAGCCTGAAAAATCCATGGATCGTGCATTATAAAAATCCTGCTGTTGGGGATACGCTCAGCAAGAAGGAAGTACGGAAGTGGATTGGAAGGGTGCTGGTTGAGGACTTCGAGGATATAGAGATCGAGATGACAAAACAGGAGTGGAAGCAGTATTTCCCCTGTGAATGGTTGGGAGGGAGTGAGAACAATGGCCAGGAAGAGCAGGCGTGAAAATAATAATCTGCAGAACGAAACGATGGCCGCCCCTGTAGTTATAAAGAATGAAACGCTTCTTGCGACCGGAGCCTACGGACGGCTTTCGGTGGAAAATGAGACAGATGAATCTTTGAAAACACAGATGGCGATGCTTCATGGATTTATCAATAATCATCCGGATCTGCAACTGACAGACAGCTATATCGATAATGGATACTCCGGGACGAATTTTGATCGTCCGGAGTTTATCCGCCTGATGGATGATGTCAGATCAGGCAGGATCAACTGCATCGTTGTAAAAGACCTTTCAAGATTTGGAAGGGATTATCTGGAGACAGGGTATTACCTGGAAACTTTGTTCCCGCATCTGAATGTTAGGTTCATTGCAGTGACGGATGATTTTGACAGCTTTCGTGAGGGAGATTTGAACAGCCTCACGGTGCCGCTCAAAAACATGGTGAATGCCATGTATGCCAAGGATATCTCAAGGAAACAGTCTACAGCTGCAAAGATCAGAGCGAAGCGCGAAGATGCCATGCCGTTTGGGACTGCTCCCTACGGATACCACTTCACGGAAGATAAAAAGCGCTATGAAGAGGATTCTCAAACGGCTCCCTATGTGCGGATGATCTTTCACTGGGCGAAGAAGGGAATCGAGGTGAAGCAGATTGCTGACCGACTGACTCTGGTCGGTGCGATTACGCCCGGGGAAAAAAGGGCCGGTTCATCGGTGAGTGACGGGAAGAAGAAAGCGTGGAGACCGGATATGGTATATAAAATCCTGAAGCATCCGGTCTATACAGGAGATCTGTATCTGGGGAGACTGGAACAGGCGTTGTATAAGTCGCAGCCCAGGCGCTGGACTAGCCCGGAGGAGCAGGTCGTGCGGGAAAATGCACATCTGGCTCTGGTGACAAGGGATGATTTTCAGATCTTGCAAGACAATATGCAGAATCAGAATCGCTGGAAAATGCGCCGGAACAAAAAGAATCAGGAAGAGCGGGAGCGCATGGCGGATTCATTTCCCGGTATGGTCTATTGTGCCGAGTGTCAGAAGCAGATGTATTACCGCCGTGGAACACATGACTGGAGAAAGGGGATCAGCGAAGGGAGAGAGAAGGTTGCCGGGATGTATGCCTGTGAAAAGCGGCATGGAATGAGCGGCGGCTGTGGTCAGATCGTATATGAAGACTTTTTACAGATCGTGGCAGCCGATCAGATTCAGTTTCTGGTGAGAACGCTTCTGGATCGTGAAGCCCTTCTGCAGAAACTGAAGGCGGCTAATTCCGGAAAGCATCCTCTGATTTCTCTCGAAAGACAGATAGGCAGTCTGATGGGACAAATCGATGACAGAGAAGCGAAGTCTGCAAAGTTATATGAAAACTATGCAGGGGGAATTCTTCCGGCGGAAGACTTCAGAACTCTGAAGGAACAGTATTCTCAGGAAGTGGAGGCCATGCGGGGTAAGCTGGCGGAACTTGAGAAAAGAAAATTTGAAACAGAAAAAATTCTTGGCAGTCATCAGGAACTGACAAAACGCATGAAAGACTACGGCGCTGACCGGGACGTTGACCGGAAGATGACACAGGATCTGATTGAACGATTTATGATCAGTGCTTCCGGGAATATCGAAGTCAGGTTCAAGTGTCAGGACGTGATCCGGAATATGATGAAATTATTGGAAGGTTGTGATGAATCATGAGTCTTGCTTTTTATCTCAGGCTTTCTATAGCAGATGGCGATCTGAAGGAAGGCGAGAAGGATGAAAGTAACAGTATTGAAAATCAGAGGGAGCTGCTCAGACGATATGTAGAAATAAACGATGATCTGGACGGAGACGTGACAGAATATGTTGATGACGGGTATACGGGCACCAACTTTAACAGACCTGCCTTCCGGCAGATGATTGAGGATGCCAAAAAGGGGAAGATCGATACCATACTTACCAAAGACCTGTCCCGCCTTGGCAGAGACTATATTGGTGTCGGGGATTATCTGGAACAGATATTTCCTGTGCTGGGGATACGTTATATTGCGGTCAATTCCAATTATGACAGCAAGATCTATTCCGGAACCACAATGGGTCTCGATATGCAGGTGAGTAATCTGATCAATCATCTGTATAGCCGTGATATTTCAAAAAAGGTCAAGTCCGCGGTCAGAACAAAATGGAAGCAGGGAAAATCTACTTCCGGAAGGCTGCCATTCGGATACCGTAAGGATAAGGACGCAAAGGGTGGTTGGGCGATTGACCCGGAGGCGGCAAAGATTGTCCGTATGATCTTTGATAAGGCTCTTGAGGGGATGAAAACAAAGGAGATTGCTGAGTTCTTAAATGAAGAAGGCGCAGTAACACCCGGCCTGTATCGCGAGCAAAAGGCAAGATACGGTGGAGTGAGAATTGTGCCGGATCAGGAGGCCTTATGGGATACCGGAAAAGTCCGGTGGATTCTCGGAAAGTACGAATATACCGGGGCGTTTGTGCAGAATTATCGGGAGAAAGTTCAGGTCGGATCGTCAATCACGAGAAAAGTGCCCGAGCATGAGCGGATCGTTATAGAGGACGGGCATGAAGCTATCGTGACGAAAGAGGAATTCGAGGCGGCGCAGGATGCGATCCGGTTTGTAAAAAAGCCGGAATATAAGATAGCAGGGAGCTATCTGCTCCGGGGGAAAGTGCGCTGCGGGAATTGCGGATTGATCATGGCACATCACGAACTGGCTTACGATGGAACATTTTACTGTGGTCATAAGCTGAAATCAGGCAGCCAGTCAGATTGCTGCGAAGACTATATTTCTGAGAAATCCATAGAGAACAGTGTATATTTATCCCTCCGCAGGCAGTTGGAGCAGGTGCGCCTGCTCAGGACACAGAGCACAGAAAATGGACTCAGTGGGAAAGATCGCGATGATGAAAGCAGACGGATACAGAAAACAATCAGATCGGAGATCGAGGTAAAGGAAGCCGATAGGGTGCGCCAGTATGTGGCTTACGCGGAAGGGCTGATCACATTAGAAAAATACCAGGATGTAAAGAACACGCTGACAGAAGAAATAGAAGAGCTTCGGGCAAAAGAAGAGCATTTAAAGGCGATGACGCAGGAGAGCTTCCAACTGGAGCAGATGAGTAGGCAGCTCTACCATAAACTGGAATTGGGGCTTGGTTCAGATAAGCTGACACAGCAGATGGTAGATTCTTTCATTGATACTGTATATGTATACGATGCGGACAGAATCGAAGTGGTATTTACCTTTGAAGATCTGTTGAAGCAATTAGCGGAGAAGAGAGGCGGTGACTGTAATGAGGAAGCTGTTTAAGAATTCGATACTGCCGCTGGCTGCCATTATGGTGCTGGCGTACCTCGGGAAGTATATTTATATGGTAGACGGCCAGCTTGACCTGCTCCGGCTATGCCTGGTATTCGGCATTCCTTTTGGAATACCGTATATGATCTTTGTGATACCGATCGGCGGGAATCCGGCCAGGAGTGCTACGATCCTTGCCCTGAATATGATCTTGGGAGCAGTCTTCGGATGCGTGATTGCCGTGTTTGCCGCCGTCAGGGCGGTCATCTATCTGGTATGGTGGCTTGTATCTACCGTGATAAAGACAGCTCGGAGAAAATCGATTTCAGAATAAAGAGGCATACCTGTTCAAGGCAAAATTATAATCTGATTTTGTCTGCAGCTTTGATAACAACGAAATAAATAAATGTGATATTGAGGTCCGCCAAGCAACCATTCCTCTATCCACACCGGATAACATGAATGACTGTTCGGAGGACCTTTTTGCCGCTCTCTGACGATTTTTTCACCTAGAATTTATCCGGATGTGGCTTTTGCTCACACATTACTACTTGACGAATGTGAAAATATCACCTATAATACAGGCGTAAAGGAGGTGCTGCGGATATGCTTAAACGGTTTAATGTGAAAAATGTGTATTCCTTTGCCGCAAGGGATGATGGAAAATCAGAGGAATTTTCCATGATCGCCGGGAAAGTGCGCAGTAAAAAAGAGCATATCTACGATGATGGGAAACTGAAGCTTCTTAAATTTGCTGCGGTATATGGTGCCAATGCGTCAGGCAAATCAAATCTTGTAAAGGCATTAGATTTGATGCGTCGGATTGTCCTCACTGGCCTCCCGGAAGGACATACTGAGAAGTATTGTAAGGTTGACCCTGAAAACAAAAACAGACCGAGCTATTTTGAAATAGAAGTTGTTCTGGGCGAGAAATATTATTCCTACGGATTTGAAGTTATTTTAAGTCAGAGCAGATTTATTTCTGAATGGCTGGTAGAGTTGCATGCTGATGATACAGAAAAAGAATTGTTTACAAGAGATATCGAGCAGGGAACGTATTCATTGGGAGGAGATCTGAGCCGGAAGGGTCTCAAGGAGAAACTGGAGGTTTATGCGGAGGACATTTCCGATGATGGTTCTGTACTGTTTTTGTCTGTCATGAATCAGAATAAGAAAAATCTCTATACCAAATACAAATCAGCGGCAGCATTGCATAATGTTTACAATTGGATACGGGAGTCACTTACGATCATATATCCTGATCAGCCGTTATCTGCTTATGCATATATGACTAAAGCCGAGCAGGCAGATGTAATATGCGATCTGATTTCTGCCTTTGGAACTGGTATTACAGACTTTAAGTTCGTTGATATTGAATTGGAACAGATCGCCGGAGGACTGCCACTGGCTCTAAGGAAAGAAATTCTGGCGGAAATTGAAAAAAATCAGGCTATTGTTCGCCAAAATAAGAATATTGCTGGTTTTAATCTGGCCATGCGCACCAGGGAAGATTTCTTCATCATTTCAATTGATGGATCTGATGATATAAAATGCCAGACAATTGAGTTTACGCACGGCCCAAAAGGTGCTTTATTTACGCTAAATGAAGAATCTGATGGGACTGTTAGGATACTCGATTTATTGGAAATCCTGATCGCGGGGGAGGGAAAAACCTACGTGATTGATGAGTTGGATCGCTGCTTGCATCCAATGCTGAGCTATAAATTTGTAGAGACCTTCTTTAAACTAGCCAAAAAGAAGAATATCCAGCTTATTGTAACTACTCATGAATCCAGACTGATGGATTTTGACCTGCTGCGGCGCGACGAGATCTGGTTCATTAACAAGAAAACAAGCGGCGAATCGGATATTTATTCTCTGGAAGAATATAATGCACGGTTTGATCAGAAAATCGACAAGGCTTATATGGAGGGGCGATACGGCGGAGTTCCTATCTTCAGCACAATCTTTCCAATCGAGGAGGAGTAGATATGCGGGAGAAAAGAAATTTTTCCGAAAGGACCAGACTGCATCCTACTTCAGAAGCACGGAAAAAATATTTCCTGGTTTATGAAGGAAAGGATACGGAGGATATCTATTTCGAAAGCGTCAACAGCTACAGAGATAAAATAGGAATCAATCCATTGATCGAGCTGGTTCCGGTGATTCGGAGCTACAGTGAGGAAGGATGGAGCAATCCCAAAAAGATTCTGGAAAGAATCCAGCAGAATATCGAAGAAGCCTATGGTCATGCCATTACGTATGAAACGCTTCTGAACTGGATAATGGATTACCTGAGTGAAGAGGGCATTCTGACCAATAACCGCCCTGCGGCCTCCTACATGTGGGTCAGATTAAAGACAATCTGTGAAGAAAAACTTCATGTTGATCTTTACGATCTGATTCATGATCCCGGCGAAGCCTGCTTTCAAATCGTGGATCAGTTGAAAAATGAGGATCCGTGGAGCAGCATTATTGAGGATGTTCCTAAGATCATTGAGAACCGATCCATCACTTACGACAGGGAATTGGATAAGGTATGCTTCATTATCGATCGGGACAAAGAAAGCTTTGTATCCAGACCGGGGAACGACCAGTATCAATATGTTCTGCAGCAATGCTATGAAAATGGATTCGGGTTTTATCTTTCGAATCCATCCTTTGAATTTTGGCTGCTCCTTCACTTTGACGAAGTAAAGAGTCTGGATATGGCCATGCTATTGCAAAACCCAAAAGTATCGGCCCGCCGAAGATATACAGAACAGGAACTTCGCAAGCTGCTTCCGGGATATTCTAAGTCGCGTTATCCAGTGTCAACGCTTATGGAAAGAATTGATAAGGCAATTGAAAACGAGAAAAACTTTTGTGAGGATGCAGAGGAATTAGAACATTCTGTCGGCAGCCGTGTCGGATTGCTCATGGAAGAGCTGAGAACACAAGATATAGTATTATAATAAATGAATAGACACAAAATGTAGTTGAAATACCCGTAAGAAACTGTTATAATAGCAGACGGTGTAAACAGCATAGGCTGTATGCATAAAAAGAGAGATATTAGGCGGCAACCTGATATCTCCCGGAAGCGAGCGAAGGGTCTGATAACCATCCACTGGCGTATACAAATTCAGTATATCAGAACCCTTCGTGAGATTCAACAAAAATCAGCTTGACGAGCCAAAAAAATTGTGCTTCATCCTGCTGAAATCTCATGGGAGAGGAGGGTATTCCCCACAGGCAAGAGGGGATTAAACAAAATTGCTGACGTAGCTAATCATCAATGAAAGATTCGGATGGTTGCTTTTATCATATTATTGGAGGCATAAAATGTCAAAAGATCAATATGTAGTCCGGCATGGCTCGGACTGGGCAGTTAAAGGTGCAAACAATACGAAGGCGACAAGGGTCGTTTCGACACAGAAAGAAGCAATTGGGATCGCAAGAACGATTGCTCAGAACCAGCATTCTGAAATGAGAGTGCAGGATCGCAATGGACATTTCCGGGTTTGTAACAGCTATGGAAATGATCCCTGTCCGCCGAAAGACAGAAACCGTTGATAAGAGCTTAAGTGTGTGCCGCTGCCGATTATGGTGGCGGCATTCTATATGGAGGAATAATTTATGTCGATGTTAGACACTTATAGAAGAAATGTGACAAATAAAAGAGACGCACTGGCAAAGTTATCTGCTGAAAAAGCCAGGGAAAGTGATAAGATTGCAAGGGCAAATAAGAAAATTGTAAGTGCAGAGGATGCTATTCGCAGGACTAAAAGCATGAGTACGATTAAGTCGAAAACCAACGATATTTCCAGGGCAAACAAAGATATAGCAGACGCCAACAAAAAAATATCAGAGATCAATAAAAAGATCTCCCGGCTTGAAAAAGAGCTGGCCGATGAGCAAAAAAAGGTCGAGCGCGAAGAGTCAAAGCTTCATGATAAACGGATGCGCGAAGAAGCAGAAATGCAGAAGAAAACGCAGAAGCAGATCGACACATTAAACAAGACTGTTAAAAGGCATGAAGAACAGCAGTCAAATATGCAGAGCCAGATTGACGATTTAAAGAAATTGCCGGAGCATATCACAGTATTGTTTCTGGCTGCTAATCCGAAAGATACAGGACGGCTCCGATTGGACGAGGAAGCCAGAGATATTCTGGAAATGATTCGAAAATCAGATTATCGTGATACGATCACTTTTGAGACTCGTCTGGCAGTGAGAACCTTCGATCTCCTGCAGGCTATAAATGAAGTGAATCCGGATATTATTCATTTTAGCGGACACGGAAGCGAGGATGGGAAATTGGTGTTTGAAAACAGGGATGGAGAGGCCAAGCTGGTTTCCAAAGAAGCTATGGTGCAGACGATCAGCACTGTGACAGACAGAGTACGTTTTATGTTCTTTAATGCCTGCTTTTCATCGGAACAGGCGGAAGAAATCGTAGAGTATGTAGATGCTGCAATAGGGATGACTGACTCGATAGGAGATGAGGCTGCAAGGGTATTTGCATCAAATTTCTACTCGGCGGTTGGCTTTGGAAAAAATATAAAGATTGCCTATGAACAAGCAAGAGCGGCTCTTATGCTTGAGGATATTCCTGAAGAAAATACGCCGGTACTGTATGTGAGGGATGGCCTTTTAGCGGAAAACCTGTATCTCGTAAAACCTGATATGACTGAGGATTTTGAAAGCCTACTCCTATAAAAATGATTTAGTCAAGTTAAGAGAGGCGCAGGACTTATGACTGGTTCTGTGCTTGTGGTTCAGCGCCGCGTAGAACTGCTTTCCTTTAAGAAGGGGAGGTCCTGGCCTCAGTTTTCAGGTGCTTCAAATAAAAACAGGAAATCCGTTTTTACTTACCGGCAATGACTGCATGGGACACGAAAGAGGAAATATCAACGGCAAATCCGTTTTTATTTGAAATATATGGACTTGCAGTATATAACGGCTATGGCGATTGGACATACTGGCAGCCAGCTATGCTTACGACAACCATATATATATAGGAAGAACGACCATCCGTCCAGGATGGTCGTTCTGGTTTCAACTATTGGTTATCATGGCTTCAAGTACGGTCAGGATATACTGCTTTTTCCCTGATGGGAGGCGGTCAAGCTGTTCCTGCAGCTCCCCGGTCACAATATCCGGTGTCCAGCTCAGGTTGCCTGAGAGCAGCCTGTCGGCGGAGACGTGGAGTGCTTCGGCTATCTTGATGAAGGTTTCCAGCCTTGGTGTCTTATTTCCAAGCTCCAACTGGCGAAAGTAATTCACAGACAGCCCGGACAGCTCTGCGGCCTTATCCTGTGTCAGGCCGGCCTCTTTTCGATATTTTTTGATATTCTGTCCCAATATTTTGGCATCCATTCCATCACTTCCCGCTTTTCTATTAGGTAAAAACCATACCTAATAGAAACTATAACGGTTTCGGCTGAACCATAGAAGTTTCTGTGTGGTAAAATAGATACCCGGCAGAGTAGGTTTTGCCGAATTCTGAAAGGAAGGAGGGAATCAATTGGAACAGGTTAACCAACCAGACAGCACTACCGGGCAGACAGGAGGTGATCAGCCGGAGGTACAAGTATTGCCCAAGCGTCAGGCACGGAATCCGACGGTGAAGGAACGGAAAAAACGGAAGAAGAAAAAGAATAATGCGGCGAAGCGCAACTTTGATGTAGAAGTCATTCCTGCGAGGAAAGCATTTCCGGACGGGAGCGACGAGACACCAAAAAAGCGGGTTGCTGCATATTGCCGGGTCAGTACGGAGGAAGAGGCGCAGGCTTCCAGTTATGAGCTGCAGGTTGAGCATTATACGAAGTACATCAGCGCCCGTGATGACTGGACTCTGGCCGGAATATATGCAGACGAAGGTATTTCCGGCACCCAGGTCAAGCATCGGGAACAGTTTCAGCAGATGATCGAGGATTGCAAGGCAGGGAAGATCGACATGATCATAACCAAGTCGATCAGTCGATTCGCCAGAAATGTACTTGATTGCTTGAATACGATCAAGATACTGAAGGGCTTAAGACCGCCTGTGGGCATATATTTCGAGAAAGAAAATATTGACAGTCTGGACGAAAAATCGGATGTATTTCTGACCATGCTGGCCTCATTTGCTCAAGAAGAATCCCGCAGCATTTCATCCAATATTCGCTGGGCCATCCGGAACCGGATGAAGGAAGGAACGCAGAAAATCCCGACGAACGCCTTGTATGGCTATGACACGGACGAGGACGGGAACATGGTGGTGATCGAGAACGAAGCCGAGGTCATTCGGACGATCTACAAGAGCTTTGTTCAGGGGACACACCCTGCGGATATTGCAGACCATCTGAATGCGCTCGACATCACTACGGTGCTTGGCAATCCATGGAAGTCCGCCTCTGTGAAGAACATTCTGCGGAATGAGAAATACTGCGGTGACGTAATTATGCAGAAGACGATCACGATAGACTATCTGACGCACCGGACGAAGAAAAATGAAGGTGAGATGGATCAGTTCTATATCAAGGATCACCACGATGCCATCATCAGCAGGGAGATCTGGGAACTGGCGCAGGATATGCTCGACAACCTGCCGGGCCGGAGACGAAAGAAACCCAAGAAGCAGCAGCGGCTGTACGCCGTACAGTCCGGTTTGCTGCAGGGATTTGTACCGATCAGACCGGAGTGTGTTTTGTCAATAAGAAATCCCCAAAATCGGAAGGAAAATTCCCCAGTTTCGTATTGGGAATTCCTCAGTTTCGGAAAGTGGCATGATTTCTCCTCATCTGGGTTCCGCCGAGGCCTGCCCA
>Ga0256406_1005949_pt1 | contig 12621 bp, 7 predicted proteins | sample RumenRJG_03DNA_FD_185986 | JGI IMG/M metagenome (GOLD analysis project Ga0256406, IMG submission 185986) | Bovine rumen microbial communities from Lethbridge, Alberta, Canada - RJG_03 | ecosystem: Host-associated > Mammals > Digestive system > Stomach > Rumen | place: Canada: Alberta | collected...
TGGTTTCATTCGATTCCTGCGGGTTGACCATCGGATTGACCGTATGACCGATGACTGCGAAGAGAACATAGCTGACGATGATGGCTCCGTTGATATAGAAGGCGAAGTGACCGACCGTCGTGGATTTCTTTTCCGCGATATAGAAGGAGATGACATCGCTTCCGCCGGCGGAAGTACCGATCATCATCGCCGAACCCGAGGCAATACCGGTGCAGATACCGCCGAAGATACATCTTGCGACCATATCGTCATAGATATTGATGACGTTATAGATCCAGGAATCGGGGATGATGTAGTTGAAGAGGGAGACGAAACCGACGTTGAGGAGAGTGAAAATAGTGAACTGCTTGGAAATCTTGAACCAGGCGAGAAGGAAAAGCGGAACGTTGATAGCGAAGTAGAAGATAGAGATCAATAACTGTTCCTGTTCTCGGATGTCGGCGAAGATCTCAATGAATTTGACTAAGGCCTGAGAGAAACCGGAGGCTCCTCCGGAGATGAGATGGACGATACCTTGTTGATTGACTAATTCCAAAGCGGCTTCTTCCGTCAGGCTTTTATCGTTCTGCATCAGCCAATGCTGAACGACACCGATATTGGGGTTGATGAAAGCACGGAAACCCCAGGCGAAGATGAAGCAGGAAGTGACCGTGATGAATAACTTCCAGGCCCAATCGAGGCCCTGACGGACTTTCGGATGGTCGAAAAGATAGTCTTCGGTCTTGCTTTTGGTATTATCAAACCATTTCATATGGTAAATCCTCTAAATAACTATTGCCGTTCTCTTTTCTAAGCCTCTTTATTCTAATGGTTCCTAGGAAAAAGGCAACAGAAAGCAAAGTAAGCATGTGTTTCCGGAAGGAACAAAAGAAAGAAATTGTCATCTCGGGAAGGACAGAAGAGAAATTCTTTTCCAAAGGAAAATTACAAATTCGGCTTTTAAAAGCGCAAATCTTGTCCTTTGGGATGGTGATAGATAGGAAAAATGGTTATACTTGTGGAGAAAAAGGCGAGGAGATTAACACTATGGACATGGAAAGTGGCAAGCAGAAATTCCTTTCTCTCTACGGAGAAGACAACGAGGAGTTAAGAGGCTATTTTGCCCCAGGCAGAGTCAACCTGATCGGAGAACATATCGACTATAACGGCGGACATGTTTTCCCCTGTGCGATTCCTAACGGTATCACCTTGATCGTCCGGAAAAGAAAGGATAGAAAACTCCGTTTCTATTCCGAAAACTACCCGTTTGGGGTCAAAGAAGATGATTTAGATACTTTCAGCCATCGTTCCGTAAACGGCTGGACGAACTATCTTCTTGGCGTGATTGCAGCCTTAAAGAATAAAAACATCCTTCTTCCTAACGGGTTGGATTGTCTTTTCTTCGGCAATATCCCAGGTTCCGGGTTATCTTCTTCCGCCGCACTGGAAGTCGTCTTCGGAACAGCTCTCAATGATTTTTTCTCCTTGGGTCTTACTCCGATTGAAGTCGCTTTGATCGGGCAGGAGAGCGAGAACAAGTTCAACGGGATGAACTGCGGCATCATGGATCAGTTTGCTTCCGCGATGGGAAAGAAAGATAAGGCGATTCTTCTCGATTGCGCTACTCTCAAGTACACCTATGTTCCTCTCCATCTCAACGGTGCAAAGATCATCGTCACCAATTCCAATAAGCCGCATTCCTTAGTCTCTTCCCATTACAACGAAAGAAGAGCCGAATGCGAAGAAGCTCTGAAAGATCTTCAGACCGTGCTTCCGATCAAACATCTCTGCGAACTTACGCCAGAGCAGTTTGATGAATACAAAGGAAAGATTCATAACAAGACCTGTCTGCTCCGTGCGAAACACGCCGTCTATGAAGAAAACCGCACCCAGTTAGCCGTCAAAGCTCTCAATCAGGATGACTTAGTCACGTTCGGTCATCTTCTTACCAGTTCCGGGGATTCTCTCCGCTACGATTACGATGCGACTTGCTTTGAAATCGATACTCTTGTCGAAGCTTCTTTAGCGCAGAAAGGTGTCTTAGGAAGCCGAGAGACCGGTGGCGGATGGGGAGGAAACACCATCACCCTGATCAAGAGCGAAGATATCCCTGCCTTTGAAAAGAACGTCAGCGAAATCTATACCGCTAAGACTCATCTCAAGGCCTCCTTTGTTGAACTTGAAGCCGGAGAAGGAGCAAGGAGACTGTTCTGATTATGTCGGATATCAATCTCAGTATCAAGAAGCTGGTTCAGTATTCTCTTGAGAAACATCTTATCACCGAAGAAGAAAAGATTTATTCGACAAACCTTCTTTTGGATGTCTTGAATCTCGATAGCTACGAAGAACCGAAAGAAGAAGTGGATGCTTCCGATTTAGAAAGTATTCTTAACGACATTCTCGACTACGCTTACTCCGCTCATCTCATTCAAGAAAACAGTGTTGTCTACCGTGATCTTTTCGATACGAAAGTGATGAACTGCTTCCTTCCCCGTCCTTCCACGATGATTGCTCAATTCCGTTCTCTTTATAAAGAATCTCCGAAGAAAGCGACCGACTGGTATTATCAGTTCTCGCAGGATAGCGACTATATCCGTTCCTATCGTGTGAAGAAGGATCTCCGTTGGAAGACCAATACCAAGTATGGGAATTTGGATATCTCCATCAATCTTTCAAAACCCGAAAAGGATCCGAAGGCTATTGCCGTGGCAAAGAATATGCCTCAGTCCTCCTATCCGAAGTGCCAACTCTGCGCGGAGAACGAAGGCTACAGGGGAAGAGTCAATCATCCGGCGAGAGAAACCATCCGTCTGATTCCTCTTTCTTTGGACGGAGATGATTTCTATCTTCAGTATTCTCCTTACTCCTATTTCAATGAGCACTGCATCGTTCTGAATAAGAAACATGTGCCGATGGCAATCAATGACCGCTGTTTCCGTCATCTGCTTTCGTTTGTTTCTCAGTTCCCGCATTATCTTCTCGGTTCCAATGCCGATTTACCGATTGTCGGAGGAAGCATTCTTTCCCACGATCATTATCAGGGCGGAAGTTATGCTTTCCCGATGTTCAAGGCGAAAGAAGTCTGCTCTTTATCCTTCAAAGGTTTTGAAGATATCAAAGCCAGTTATCTCTATTGGCCATTGAGTGTGATCCGTATTCAAGCCAAAGATCCTCAGAGACTTCTTCTTTTAGCCGATAAGATTTTGGATTGCTGGCGCAATTATACGGATGAGAAATCGTTTATCTACGCTTATTCGGATGGTGTTCCACATAACACCATTTCTCCGATCTGCCATAAGATCGGGGAAGATTTTGCTTTCGATCTGACCTTAAGAAATAACATCACGACCGAAGAATATCCGCTCGGTGTCTATCATCCGCATAAGGAATACTGGAACATCAAGAAAGAGAATATCGGTCTTATAGAAGTGATGGGGCTAGCGATTCTTCCTAGCCGATTGAAGAAAGAATTGGCGGAAGTAAAAGAAGCATTATTGGAAAAGAAACCTTTTGCCGGAAATCCGAATGTTGAAAAACATGAAACCTGGGCAAAAGAGATTCTTATTAGACATCCGGAATTCTCGAAAGAAAACGCCGATACCCTCTTAAAAGAAGCCGTCGGTCTCACTTTCGAAAAAGTCTTGGAGTGCGCTGGTGTCTATAAGCAGGACGAAGCAGGGAAAGAAGGTCTTCTCCGCTTTGTCGATTCGGTCAATCAGAAGTAGTTTCTGACTAAGTTGATTTCAGTGGTCTTCTTATATAAGAAGGCCATTTTTTGATATAGCAAGCGAAGAAGGAAAAGAAAAGTTGGAAGCAAAAGAAATTTTCTTTCTTTTCTTTGCTTCCAAAAGCTCCTTCTCCGATTCTTTTTTCTTTCCTTTTTCGGTGTCAAGGACAGGCTTTCTTTGTGTTATACTACTAACATTATAGGAGTGCTATAGGTTAATTCGCAATTGGAACTATGGAAAGCAACGGACAGCCTAATAACCGATCGAGCCGGAAGAAGATTTCCGACCGGGATTTTGTTCTTATTTCTCTCGGTCTCATTCTTCTGGCTTTTGTGATTGTCGCCGGCACCGGAAAAACCATCGCCGGTGAATTTCTCGCTTATTGTTTAGCTTATCTTTTCGGTCTTTTCTATCCCTTCATCCTCGCTCTAGTCGTCGTGATTGCCTTCCGTCTCATCTTCTTTAGAAGACTCTGGTCCCTGAAAGGAAAAGGACTTCTTTTTTCGGGTTGTATTCTTTTGACTTTCTCGCTTCTTGCTTTCGGTTCCTATTCTCTTTTTGCCCAGAGAGAAGGTGGTGTTCCTTTTTCGGATTTAGCCGTTGTCTATAACGACCGTTTCCAGTCGTTTGCCAGATACCCGTTCCACATCGATTCCTTCGATGCACTCGGTGGGCTAGGCGGAGGCTTTATTGGTATCTTCTTAGTCACTCTCTTCGGTTCTCTCTGGGGAGAAGTCGGCGATGCCGTCTTCTTCTCCTTGCTTGTTGCAATCGCTCTTGTTCTGATTCTCTTTAAGCCGATAAGAACCATGGTCAACATGATTCAGGAAGCAAGAAGAAAAAGAGTTGCCTATAAATCCCCTTATCAGCCGAACAAGAAAGGAACCAATCCTCATCTCGACCGTAAGATCAACCAGGATCCGATGGCAGTAGAAAGTGAACCGAATCCTAGTCTTCATGCCCCGTTTGATAACTCTTCTTGGGCAAACACCAGTGCCACTTCTTCTTCTGCTGCTTTTGTCTCTTCGGATGGCTCTTACTATCAACCGGATTCCGAAAAAGACGAGAACTCTTCCTTTACTCCGGCTTCCGAGAATGCTTCTCCTTTAAGTGATGACATCCTGAAGCAAGAAGCTTCTCAGCCACAGGAAGAAGAACCGGAAGAGGAACCTTTTGTACAGGCTTCTCCGTTTACCCAGACTTCTCCTGCTCCGAAGAGGGAACAGAAAGCTTTCACAGCCAGTGAAAATAGACCTGTCTCTCAACAGCCTCAGGCGAACCCGGCCCCACAACCTAACCCTCAACCTTATGTAGCTCCTACCCCGGTTCAACAACCTACTGGCCCTGCTTTTGTTTCTACTTCTCCCACTCCTCAGCAGACAACTTCTGCCTTTACGGCTACTACACCTATTCCTCAGCCGCAGGCACAACCTTATGTAGCTCCGGCTCCACAGCCACAACCTCAGACTTATGTAGCACCTACTCCGGTTCAACAACCTACTGCCCCTGTTTCTCAGCCTCTTCCGCAACCGGAACCTTCGGTCACTCCAGCTAATGCTCCTTCGTTTAATCCGCTCGAACAAGTCGCTTCCGCTTCTCATCCGGTGATGGCTCCTCAGGCTTCGAAAGAAGTCGCTGTCCAGAGTGCTGCTCCTGCTCCAAGTGAAGTTGCTACTCCGATCGTTGCGCCTGCACCAGCTCCAGAAGCTCCGAAGGAAGAAGAACTCAGCGAAGAAGAGATCGAAAACCGCAAAGCCGCTGATTACTTTGCTAAGAAACAGCAAGCCAAGATGGCGGCGCTTCAGGAAAAGAAGAAAGAGCATGATGAAAAGCTTGCTTCTCTCATGCGCTTTGTCTCGGATACGCCGAGGACTTATTCCTATCCTCTTCCGAACGACAGTATGCTTGCCGAAGTCGATGACTCCGCCAAGATGGCAATCAACACCGAATCCGCTCAGGAAAAAGCGACCATCATCAACCGCGTCTTCGATGAATTCGATGTCCATGCCAAAGCCACTACCTTCACCATCGGTGCCTCGGTCACCCGCTTCAACATCGAAACCGAACACGGTGAGAAAGCCGATAAGATTGCTTCTCTTACCAGTGAATTCCAGAGAGCTCTCAACGGCGATATGTCTGTCCGTGTTGAGACCGTTGTCGAAGGGCGTTCGACTTCCGGTATCGAAGTCGGAAACAAAGCTCCGATGGCTGTCTCCTTCAAGGATGTTTTCTCCCAGATTGAGCAGAACACGAAGGATCCTCTGCTTCTACCGATCGGTAAGGATATCTCCGGCAATATCGTCTCCTTCCCGCTCAATAAGATGCCGCATCTTCTTGTCGCCGGTACGACAGGTTCCGGAAAATCCGTTTTGATCCACTCCATGATCATGACCTTGATCATGCGTAATTATCCATCGCAGCTGAAGCTGATGCTGATCGACCCGAAACAGGTGGAGTTCATCCGTTATCAGGAATGCTCTCATCTTTTCTGCCCGGTCATCTCGAAACCGGAAAGCGCCATTCTCGCTCTGAAGAAACTCTGTGCCGAGATGGATCGCCGTTTCTCGATTCTCTCCCGTTATAAGACCGCTAACCTCGAAGATTACAACGCGCTTCGCAGAGGTAGAGAAAACGAGATGGAGCAGATGCCTTATATCGTCTGCATCATCGATGAATTCGCTGATCTCATGCAGACCGGTGGAAACGAAGTCGAACGCAATGTCACCCGTCTTGCGCAGAAAGCCAGAGCCTGCGGTATCCACCTCATCATCGCGACTCAGCGTCCGAGCAAGGACAATGTTCCGATGATCATCAAAGCGAACGTCCCTTCCCGTATCGGTCTGAGCGTCTCTTCGCAGATCGATTCCCGTGTCATCCTCGATGAGAACGGTGCGGAAACCTTGCTTGGTAGAGGAGACCTTCTCTTCAAGTGCCCCGGTAAGAAGTCTTTGATCCGTGCTCAGTCTCCGTTTGTCTCGAACGAAGATATCAACAACATCCTCGCCTACATCAAAGAGAAAGCCGGAGATCCGGTCTATAATCAGGAATTCCTCGATCTTGATGAAGCAGCTGCTCCAAGCGAGGATGAGGAAGAGAATGAAGAAGGTGATCTTTACGACGATATCAAGGACTTTGTCACTTCAACCGGCATCACTTCCAAATCGGCTTTGATGCGTTCGTTCCAGATCTCTTCGGCGAAAGCCGATCAGTTCTTCTCCCGGTTAGTCCAGGATGGGGTGATCCATCTCGGTCCGGAAGGGAAGTATGTCGTCTCTACTTGGGAGGAATAAGACAATCATGAATACTTCGTTTTCTTTGGTGAGAGAAGATTTCGGTACAAGGACTCTTGTCCGTCGGGTTCTTCTTCCTAACAGTGTCGATAGCAATGCCTTACTTGTTTTAGTCGAATATCTCAACGATTTTCCTCCGCTTCCGAAAAAGAAGAACTTCATTTCGTTAGCCGGCGGAAAAGCGACTTTCTCCTGCTGCTGTTATGGTTCTCAGGGGTATGTTTTCGAAGGGAAACTCGAACAGGTCAGAGTGAAAGGACAGAGCTATCTTTTTGCCGATCCTTATAAAGAAGCCGAAGAGCTTTTCTCTTCTTTCTTTGTTACGCCGTTTACTTTGAACGAGAAAAATTTTGCCGTAGCAAAAGAACGTGTTCTTTCTTCGCTTCTCTTTGCAAAGAAAGACAGCGAGAAGAACCTGCTTTCGCTTCTCAAAGTAAGAGGTGAGACTCCGTTAGGAGACGAAGTGCGTCTGAAGGAACTGAAGAGTGAAGAAGTGACTTCGCTTCTTCCTCTTGTCGCTTCGAAGAAATGCGGTGATATCTTCCTTCTTTCTTCCTCCGAGAAAGAAAAACCGCTTCTTGATTTCTATGAGTCTCCTTTGAAGATCAGTGACGAAAAGCCGGAAGCGTTTGAGAAGTATGGCGATTATGATTCCGATACGTCGGCCTATCTTTTCTCGATGAAACCGATCAAGGATACTTCTTCTCTTCTTCTTTTCTCCCTGTTTGAAGAGGAATTCCTTGAAAGAGCAAACCTTGCTCTTAGCCGTGTTTTAGGAAGTAAACTGCATCTTTCTTTGAAGCTTGTTTCCGCTTCTCAGTTCCTTCTTCTTTTAGAAGGCGAAGAAGGAAAAATCTCTTATCTTGGTAAGAACAATCCGTTTGAACCTTATGTTTCTTTCGAAGAGAAAGCCAAAGAAGAAAAGAAGGATACTTCGCTTCTTCTCATCTCGCTTCTCAAAGATAAGACGAACTTCTTAGACCTGGTTTCGACGGCTTTCGATCTGAATCTCCACGATGCCGGTGCTCTGCTGAAGAAAGAGGAATTCGAGGATTCGAAGATTGAGGAGATCTTCGCTTCTTTGAAAGAAGAAGCCTCTTTCCGTCTCTGGAAAGGAGAGACACGCTGATATGATCAAACACGATATCGGGCATCTTCATTGCCCTTATTTTGAAGAGATTTATGATTCCGGTCTGCATCTTCTGTTGATTCCGCGAAAGAGTCAGCTCAAAAGCGCCTCTATCACCATCTGCCGAGGCGGTTTACAGCATGAAAGAGAAATCGCTTCTTCGAAGATTCCTTTCGGTACCGCTTATTATCTCAGCCAAGCAATCCTTTCTCCGGATTTCAAGAACGAACTGAAGAAAGACGGTATCTCTGCTTCTCTTTCTTTTGATTATTCCTATACGATTTATCAACTGGATACGGTCAACGATCTTTATAAAGGCGTCGCAAAACTCATGAAGAGAATCGCCAAAGCCTGTTATAAAGAAGATGATGTCACTTCCATCTGGGAAAGAGAAAAGAAGACTCCTTCTTCTTTGGAGATCGCTCAGAAGAAAGTCTTAGAAGGTCTTTATACCGCCTCTCCGATCCGCTATGGTGTAAAACCGAATAGCGAAGAAGGAAAAAGAATCCATGCTTCCGCTTTAAAGAAGTATCAGGATGCAAACTATATCTGTCCGAATCTTTTGATTACGTTAGCTTTAGACGATACCCCGGAACACATGATCGAAGAGCTGAAGAAGATGGATTTCCCGTCCCTTTCTTCCAAAGAGGACGAAAAACCTCTCCTTTATCTTGAAGACTATAAGAACCTCGTCAAGGAATACCAGGAAGTAAAGAGCGAAGAACCCTCTTCGCTTCTCACCTATGGTATCAAGTTAGCTCCAAGACAGAATCTCTACGAAGCTTTCGGTCAGTCTTTATTTGCAGACTATGAACTATTGACACCGCTCCTTTTTACCGAGAACGCCGCTTTCTTAGATGAAATCCATTCGAGAAGAGCACTTCTCGAAGATGTCTCTTTGAAAGTCGGAGCCGAAGATGCCTGTCTTCTTCTTTCTTTCCGCACCGAAGACCCGGATCCGGTCCTGACTTACTTGACCGAATTCTTCGCTCACCCCGATAAACAGTACACCGGTTCTCTTTTCCACACCGTTCAGGAAGCTTACTTCCTCAAGGCGGAAGAAGAATTATCGAATCCTTCCTTTGCCGTCTTCCATTTTGCCAAGGCTTCCGCAGACCACATCCCCTATACGGAACTGGTCCGTCAGATCCACAATCTCTCCGTCGGCACCGCTTCGAAATTCTTCGCTACTTTCGCTCAATATAAAAGAGCGGCCTGCTTCCTGAAAAAGGAGAATTCCGGAAAATGATCAAAGTTCCTTTTTTTGCCAGCGCCAAAAGCGCCTCGACGATCGAAGTCGTCGCCAGTAAACAGGCTTCCCCATCGGCTTTGAAAGTCTTCCGTTTCTATGCCGATGAGAAACCGGTTCTGACTTTGAAACCTATCTCGGTTTCGGAGTCGAACTCCTCTTTCATCTACACTTTCTTCTATGAGGATTTCCATTTCATCCCCGGCCATTCTTACCACATCGTGACCGAATCGAATTTCTTCATCCCGATCGATATCTCCTTCTTAAGCCAGAGCGAAGAATTCGAAAAGCAGTATCGTTACGATGGTGAACTGGGGGCTATCTACACCAAAGAGAAGACGACTTTCCGCGTCTTTGCTCCTTTTGCGACCAATGTCACCCTGAAACTGAAACGCAAAGGAAACGAGAATCTCGAATCCTATGTGATGAATCACGATTTCTCGGATGGCATCTTCGAGATCACCTTGGAAGGTGACTTCGATGAAGCAAGATACGTCTATGTCGTGACTCTTTTCGGTCTCGGTTATACCTGTTTTGATCCTTACTCGTTCTCTTTGGATGCTAACGCCCGTCACTCCTTTGTTATCGATCCCGAGAAAGTGCATGCGATTCCGCTCCATGAAGAAGCCTTACCGCCTTTTAAGCACCGCGATGAAGCGATTATCTATGAATGCGATGTCCGCGACATGACTTCGCTTACCTCGCTGAAGAATAAAGGGACGTATGCGGCACTTTCGGAGGAAGGACTGAAGTCGAAAGAAGGAATGCCGGTAGGACTTGACTATCTTTCTTCTTTAGGAGTAACCCATATCCAGCTTCAGCCGGTTCTCGATTTCCAGACGATCGACGAAGACAATCCTTCTTCTTCCTATAACTGGGGCTACGATCCTCTTTCCTATATGGCTCCGGAAGGAAGCTATGCCTTAGATCCGAACTCCGCTTATTCCCGTGTCAAGGAACTGAGAACCTTGGTTTCGAAGCTTCATCAGCATGGGATGAGAGTCACCTTCGATGTTGTCTATAACCATATGTTCTCGGATTATTTCAACCCTCTCTATATCCTTTGCCCGGGGTATTATTTCCGTAAGAATGCCGATGGCTCTAACTCCAACGGCACCGGTTGCGGAAACGATTTTGAATCCACCCACTACATGGCTAGAAAACTCATTCTCGATTCCCTTCTTCACCTGATGGATTTCTATGGTGCGGATGGCTTCCGTTTCGATCTGATGGGAATCTTAGATATCGATACCGTAAAACAAGGCTATGAGCTCTGCTCCAAGAAGAAACCGGAACTCCTCTATTATGGAGAAGGATGGGATCTATGGACGGCTCTTCCGGGCGATAAGAAAGCAAGCTATTACAATGCCGATAAGATGCCTTTTGCTGCTTTCTTCAACGACCGCTTCCGCGATGTCGTCAAAGGAAAATCCAACGATAATGAATTAGGTGTACCCGGCTATCTTTTAGGCGATAGCGCCTATCGGGACGGCTTTAAGCATGTCTATCTTGGTTCTTCGGTTCCGCTTTCTTTTGCTCCTCTGTTTAAGTCTCCACTGCAATCGATCAACTATGTCGAATGCCACGATAACCACACGCTTTACGATAAGATCAAAGCAGCCTGTCCGGAGGATAGTGAAGCCGAGAGGGAAAAGATCATCAAGCTCAATATCATCGCTACCCTGATGTCCTGCGGTATTCCTTATTTCCATGCCGGAGAAGAGATCGGCGCGAGTAAACAGGGAATCGGAAACTCCTATAATGCGGGAGATAAGATCAACGGTTTCGATTATTCTCTCTTAGCGAAGAAACAGGATCTTTTCCATTATTTCCAGGATGCGATCGCCTTCAAGAAGAAGTTCATCGAACTGGCAGGAGACGAATACGAAGATCTGATCCACCATGTCACCTTCGAGGATCTTCCCGACGGTGCTCTGAAGATCACCTACGATCTGAAGAAAGCCAACATCTATGTCGTCTTCAATCCTTCGAAGATGTCCTTCATGATCGATTTCGATGACTATGCTTCCTTAGTCTTCAACGAGACCGGTTTCTTCCGCAATTCGCCTTTCTATATCCATCTCGGTATCATCAACGCCTTAAGCTGTAACATCTTCATCGAGAAGAAAGAGGATCAGAGCTATAAGACGGCTCCCCGTAAAGAATGAGTATGAAGTATCTCCGTTTAGGGTTAGAAGGGGGAATACAGGTTTTAGCGGCTAACCATAAGCTCAGCCGTTTCCTCAAAGATAAGAAGAAATACCCTTTAGAAGTAAGAGAAGCCTATCTTAAGAATCTTCTTAGGAAACTGGCAAAAGGGGCACTCCGCGCAGACCTGCTTGTCAAAGGTCAGGAGAATGTCCCACAAGGACAGGTCGTTTACTATGGAAACCACACCTCCAATTACGATCCTCTTGCCATGCTTACGGTATCCGACCGCTTAGTCACTTTCCTAGCGAAGAAAGAGATCAGGAAGTTCTTCATCATCGGAAGAGCGCAGGAATGTATGGAAGGAGCCTTCTTAGATAGAGAAGATCTTAGAAGTGAACTGACGGTCTTTAAAAAGATCGTCGATCAACTCAAAGAGAATCCAGAACTCAGTTATATCATCTTCCCCGAGGGAACGAGAAGCAGAGGACCGGATTATGCGCTAGGTACCTTTAAGCCGGGGGCTTTCCAGATTGCAACCCGTGCTTCTCTTCCGATTGTTCCTTTTGCTCTTTATCTTCCCGCAAGAGTCTTAGATCCTCATTATCACTATCACCGTTATCCGATTCAGATAACCTATGGAAAACCTTTGCTTCCCGAGGACTATGCTTCCCTGACGACCAAAGATATCGCTGAGGAAGTAAAAAGAAGAGTTCAGGAGATGGTAGACGAAGAGAAGAAACAGGACTTCGCTCTGGTGATGAGTCACAACAAGTATTCCGAAAAGAAGACCAGGAAAGTTCTTCTCTATACGAAACCCGAGAAGAAAAGCTGAGAAACGGAACATACTTTCTATTCGTTATCCTAGTCATCGGGATTTTTCTTAGTAATACCGAGACGCTTCAGAACTTCTTCGGAAAAGGCCCTTGCGAACAGTTCGCAGGGGCTTTTCCCGTTAAGTTCCTTTCTTGCGTAGGAATTGCTGTCGGAGAAGGAGGAGTCTATATCCTCCTGGCTAAGGGAATCGAGGCTGTTACCCTTAGGCATGATGTAGCGGAAGAGCTCGTGGTTGCGTTCGCAGTGGGCCTTGTCGGTCGA
>Ga0256406_1005950_pt1 | contig 12619 bp, 9 predicted proteins | sample RumenRJG_03DNA_FD_185986 | JGI IMG/M metagenome (GOLD analysis project Ga0256406, IMG submission 185986) | Bovine rumen microbial communities from Lethbridge, Alberta, Canada - RJG_03 | ecosystem: Host-associated > Mammals > Digestive system > Stomach > Rumen | place: Canada: Alberta | collected...
CATAGATGAGCCGAAGCCTTTTGGGTTCCATACCATATTTCCTGCCAATAGAAATCAGGTCAGCAAGCCGGTCTGCCCGATGGACCATAGCCATACGCCCACCGTATTTGAGAAGGTATTGGGATGTTTTAAACACTTCTTCCAGTGTGGCATTCAATTCATAACTGGCGGAAGCAATGCCATGGCTCTCACTCATCCTGCCGCTTCCCACTTCCCGGTAAGGCGGATTCACAAAGACAAGCGAAAAGGAACCGGAAGGAAAGTATTTCCCTGCCTCCCGGTAGTCCGCTTCCAGTACATGGATGATCCCCTCTTTATGATTCCCGGACACATTCCTTCTCGCCAGGTCTGCCATCACGGGATTCACCTCGATGGCCGTTATATCCTTTCCTCCCAGAGCCGAAGCCAAAAGGGAGATCACTCCGGTACCGGTTCCAAGATCCACAATACGGTCTCTGGCCCTGATTTGAGGATAATGGGCCAGAAGCACGGAATCGATGGAAAAGCAGAACTGGTCCGGCCTCTGGATGAGTTTCATGCCGTCCCGGACCAGATCATCCAGGCGTTCCCCTTCCTTTAATTTCCAGTCAGTCATTTTCTTCCTGTTCCACAGAATCCCAGGGCAGAATTTTCGTTTTCTGTCCTTCCAGCTGGACCTTCACTGTATGCTTCTGGCTGTTTACATAGAGTACCTGACCGCTGCCTTCATCGGTAATGACTTTCATGCCTACGCGGAAGTTCTTGCCATTATTCCGATCCATGGGGCAGCTTTTTTTCTTTTTGCTGCCGGTGCCTTCATACATATCATTTTCATACCGAAGACAGCACATGAGCCTTCCGCAGACGCCGGAAATTTTGGACGGATTCAGGGATAATCCCTGATTCTTGGCCATTTTAATGGAAACCGGGGCGAAATCCCCAAGGAAAGTGGCACAGCAGAGCGGGCGGCCGCAGGAACCGATGCCGGAAACCTGCTTGGCCTCATCCCTTACGCCCACCTGGCGAAGCTCAATCCTTGTATGAAATACGGAGGCCAGTTCCTTGACCAGTTCACGAAAATCGACCCTTCCATCCGAAGTAAAGAAGAATACGATTTTATTGCGGTCAAAAGTATATTCAGCCCGAAGCAGTTTCATCGGTATTTTGAATTTCTCGATTTTCTTCAGGCAGATATCAAAAGCAGACTTTTCTCTTGCCTTATTCCTCTCGAGCTGGGCAAGATCTTTGATCGTAGCTTTCCGGACAGCCGGTTTAAAAGGCGCTTCCGCATCAGTAACCGGATTTTTCGGGATCAGCACTACATTCCCGTATTCCAGCCCCCTGGAAGTCTCCACAATGACCCCGTCATCCAGATGAATATCAAGATGATTGGAATCGAAATAATAAATTTTACCTGCCGGCTTAAAGCGGACGCCGATTACCTGATCCATTTCTTTTCGCCTTTCTGTATATGTGTTAACTCAATGAGAATAACATCCCAAACATTTTTTGTATTAATATATCGTGCCACAGCGGTTTCCGCAAGTTTCAGGAACTTCATGGCTTCCTCGCCCCTGCCGCCGGACCAGCGTGGCGCAATCCTTTCTTCCCTTGAAGAAACCGATGCGCAGCGGACAAGAGAAACATCACCGGTCTCGGAAAGTACCATGATATCCCGCCCCACCAGGGATATCCACCGAAGGGATTTCAGGAAATCATGGCGATCTTTAAATTCTGCCGCGGAAAGTGTTGAAAATGGCATGGAGCTGACTGTAAGAATTTCCCAGAAATGCATGGCCCATTCGGGCTCTTTGCTTCCCTTTTCATCACAGACTTCCAGCGCGATACCGGGATTCCCTTCACACATCTGGAAAAGGAGGGATGAATCCAGTTCTGCCGGAAGTGAAAAACGTTTTGGATTTGATTCAACAAGGGATAGGAAATCCTTTTTGTTTAATGGAAGAAATCCGAACCTCTCTCCTCTGGAAATAATGGTTGGAAGCAGGGCCTCCAGATCATGAGTAACGAGGATAAAATGGATATTTCCTTCCGGTTCCTCCAGCGTTTTGAGAAGAGAATTGGCAACAGGAGCCATCATGGTCTGGGCCTCGTCGATAATACAGACATGCGGCTTTTCATCAAAAGAAGCCATGGCCTCCAGAAAGGTGCGGAACTGTTCAATTTTCAATTCCATTCCTACAGGATGAAGATACCACACCAGCTGGTCTGCCAGGGTTATGACCGGCATCTTTTGCAGGTCTTCTTCCGGAAGCGATGAAAAAGAATCCCAAAGTTTGTCTGTTCTGCCCGTTATGATTCCTGCCAGGTCCAGAGCTGCCGTGGTTTTTCCCAGCCCTTCATCACCATAAAAGATGAGGGTATGGGGCAGCCGTCCATCCTCCAGGAGTCTCTTCAATTCTTTCTTTAATTTTTCCTGCCCGTAAAGATGGGGAAGAAAATCGTTCATTGGAGCTGACCTCCTGTATTTCAAGACTTATGTTTATTCTATCATGGCCGGTATATACATGCAAAATGGAGAAAAACGGTTCCTTTTAATACTCTATAAATGCAACTGTCAGTGAAGAAGCTTTTCGATATCCGTAATGCGGTCTACAAAGGGGACACCGGCTTTTTCAAAAACAGGAGCCGCTTTTTTCCCTTCCAGTCCTGTCAGGATTCCTATAATGGAAGCGCCTGCCGCTTTACTCCCCAGCACATCGGAAAAGGAATCGCCGCATACGATAATCTGATCAGAAGCGGATGGTTTCATTTTTCCCTCCAGATAGGCTTTATAGTTTTCCCGTTTTCTCCCATAAATGGCACAGGTAAAGATGAAGGGCTGCGGTTTATCCGGTACAGGGCAGTTAAAAAGTCCTGCCGCCTCTACGGCATCCGAAGCAGTGGCAAGGTAAAGAGGATCAAATTCCTCATACCAGTGAAACATTTTAAAAGGAATTTCCATTTCCTCCCTGGCCCTTCCGGTAGCCACGCCAAGCTCATAGCCCCGCCTCTTCAGTTCAATGAATAAAGCCCGGATACTTTCAGCCGGTGCCAGAGGCACTTCATTATGGAGAAAGCCCTTTTTCCCGCCGCTGTAAGGTGCTTTGTGAAGGAGGAGAATATATGTATCATCCCCCAGGTACCAGGCCTGAAAAGCTTCCGTGTGGATAGTCCAGAAATCACTCCGGAGTTCTGCCCAGTCTGTGGATGTTTCAAAATCATCTTCCATGGCAAGGGCAAGGTGATGAATGACATCTTCTCCCTGAAGTCCTTTGGGAACCTTTTCTTCCCATTTCCGGAGAATATCATCAGCCCCCGGTATGGGAAGTCCCATCAGGGTAAGTCCCGCTTTCTTCAAATCCCCCGGGCGATGGAAGGAAAGGGAAATCTTTTCCCCGCCGGACCTTTTTTTATAGACTTCCGCCATGAGCCAGAGTGTGGTAATAAGCCTGGCATGGACCATATCCCAGTTGGAATTGATTCCCCTTGCCTTGAGCCAGGCAAGGAGGCGGTCATTCCCCCAGACACGGGCCCGGCAGGCTGCTATCTGCCCTTCCGTAATGGCATCGGGAACAAAATCATCACTTTCCGCCGGGAGCCCCATATAATCCTTGCTGTACAGGATCTCCCATACCGTAAGTGCAGACACGTCAAAATATCTTTCTTCGGATAAGAGAACGCCGTCCACGTCAAAAATAACTTTTTTCATAATTTCCTCCTGAAGATGGTCATATTTATTTTTATTCTAACACATAAAAGGGGCTGCAGGAATTGTATTCAGACTTGGCCTTTCTCTGTAAAGGCAAAATAAAAAGCCTCAATGAGGCTTTTTATTTGAATTCTTATTTTCTTTTTATCCATGTATCCAGAGAAGAAAGAGCCCGTTCTGCCAGTTTCTGATTTTTCTCTTTCTTGGGCACTTTCTTTTCAAGCGGAGGGATGAGGCCGAAATTCACGTTCATTGGCTGGAAATTTTTCCCTTCAAAGTGGGAAATATAATGGCAGAGGGCGCCAATCGCCGTTTCTTTAGGAAATGGCTCCGGTTCCTGTCCCCGGAAACGGGCTGCCGCACTATAGGCCGCCACGATACCTGATGCCGCTGATTCCACATATCCTTCCACGCCGGTCATCTGGCCCGCAAAGAAAAGGCCCTTCCGCTTTCTGGTTTCCATAGTGGCATTCAGAAGCTCCGGCGAATCCATGTAGGTATTTCTATGCATGACACCATACCGGATGAATTCCGCATGGGACAATCCCGGGATCATGCCAAAGACTCTCTTCTGCTCTCCCCATTTGAGATGGGTCTGGAATCCGACAATATTGTACATGGTGTCATCTTCATTATCCTGCCGGAGCTGGACTACCGCATAGGGATCCTTTCCCGTCCTCGGATCCGGGAGGCCTACGGGTTTCATGGGTCCAAAACGCATGGTATCTTCGCCACGCTGGGCCATCACTTCGATAGGCATGCAGCCCTCAAAAACCTTCTTGTTTTCAAAGCCGTGGACAGGGGCCATTTCCGCATGGCACAGGGCTTCCCTGAATGCCCTGTATTCTTCTTCATTCATGGGACAGTTCAGATAGGCCGCTTCTCCTTTATTGTAACGGGACATACGGTAAACTACATCAAGATCCAGAGATTCCTTCGTCACGATAGGAGCTGCCGCATCATAGAAATGAAATCCTTCTCCTCCACAGAATTTCTGTATATCTTCTGCCAGAGCTCCTTCTGTCAAAGGCCCGGTGGCAATAATAACGATACCTTCCGGAGGAATGGATGAAATTTCTTTCTGAACAAATTCTACAAGCCGGTGATTCTTTACAAGGCGGGTAACTTCCCCGGCATATCCCATACGGTCTACAGCCAAAGCTCCGCCCGCAGGTACCTGATTCTCATCGGCTGCTTTCATGATGACGGAATGAAGGCGCCTCATTTCTTCTTTCAAAAGCCCTACCGCATTGGTAAGGGATGCCGCCCGAAGGGAATTACTGCAGACCAGTTCTCCGAAAAAAGATGTATGATGGGCCGGAGTCTGACGGAGAGGACGCATTTCAACCAGTCTGACAGGGATACCCATTTCCGCAAGCTGCCAGGCAGCCTCACTTCCCGCAAGACCTGCACCCACGACAGTTACATAATTATTCACTCTGATACTCCCGATTCTTCACTGCGACGGGTCCTGCCTGCTTTTTGGGATGAGGAACTTTCCCCATCATTCACGCTGGAATGATTCCGCTTGGAATGGGTCGGGCAGTCAGGATTGGAGCAGGTAATAAACTCCTTTCCCGTCTTATATTTTTTCTTGACCATAATGGAGCCACAGGTGGGGCAGAACTGATTGACCGGTTCATTCCAGAGAGCCATATCACATTTCGGATACCGGCTGCAGCCATAAAAGATTTTACCTTTCCGGCTCTTCCTCTGCACCATATGGCCTTCATGACATTTGGGACAGGTAATGCCGGTATCGATGACAATGGCTTTATTCGCATTGCAATTCGGGCATTTCAGGTACCGTCCATAGGGGCCCTCCCGATAGACCATAAGGGTCCCGCACTGATCACAATGCACATCGGAAACTTCTTCCTCTCCCTTGAGCACACTGTAGGGCTTGATATTCCGGCATTCCGGATAATTCGGGCAGGCCAGATACTTACCGTAGCGGCCAACCTTCACGATCATGTTGGCACCGCATTTCTCACATTTCACATCGGTGACTACCTGGTTCTCCTTCCGTTCCTTTTCAGATTCCACATTGGCGGCTTCCAGTTCGCTGCTGAAGACTTTATAGAAATCGGTAAGGACCTTCGTATAGGTAGCCTGTCCGTCGGCAATTTTATCCAGCCAGCTTTCCAGGCTGGCCGTAAAATCCACATTGATGATTCCTTCGAAATATTTTTTCAGAAGATCCGTCGTCTTGAATCCGATTGCCGTAGGGACGAACTGCTTCCCTTCTTTTACCACATACTGCCTCTTCTGAATTGTATCCAGGATAGGAGCATAGGTGGAAGGACGTCCAATCCCCTTTTCCTCCAGCGTTTTGATGAGGCTGGCTTCTGTATACCGGGGCGGCGGGGAAGTAAAATGCTGTTCCCCCTCTGTCTTCACATTTCTGACAATTTCGCCTTTTTTCAGGGATGGAAGCTCATGGATATCTTCGCCTTCCGCCTTCTTTTCTTTGGCCGACTGCATGACAGTGAATCCATCAAAAAGGACTCTGCTTCCCGTCGCCTTCAGCACACATCGTCCACTTCCCAAAAGGGCCGTAGTGGTCTGCTGTTTCTGTGGAGCCATCTGGCTTGCGATAAAGCGGTTCCAGATCAGCGTATACAGCTTGATCTGCTCCCGTGTCAGCACGGATTCCAGCGCCTCCGGCGGGAAAAGAAGGCTGGTGGGACGAATGGCTTCATGGGCATCCTGGGCCTTTTTTGATTTTGCAAATATATTTGGTTTCGGCGGCAGGTATTCTTCCCCGTATACCGATTCTATATAAGGCCGTACCTGATTGATCATTTCATCAGAAATACGGGTTGAATCCGTACGCATATAGGTAATAAGGCCCACATGACCATGTCCCGGCACTTCTATGCCTTCGTACAGTGCCTGAGCAATCCCCATAGTCCTTCTGGATGGGAAATTGAGCTTGTTGACGGCATCCTGCTGCATAGTGGATGTGGTATAGGGAGGCTTTGCCTTCCTCTGCTTCACCGACTTGACGACAGAAAGGATTTCCGCATCTTTCCCATCGATTTCAGCCACAGCCCGGTCTGACGTTTCCTTATCTGAAATCACCGCTTCTTTTCCATCAATCTGGATGAGTTTTGCAGTAAATTTTTCCCGGTTATCTTTCTGATAAATGCCCTCAATCGTCCAGTACTCTTCCGGCTTGAAGGCTTTGATTTCTTCTTCCCTTTCACAGATAAGGCGGGTTGCCACGGATTGCACGCGGCCGGCCGAAAGTCCCCGATAAATCTGTTTCCAGAGCCAGGGGGAAAGTTTATATCCCACGAGACGATCCAGTACGCGTCTTGCCTGCTGGGCATCGACGCGGTTCATATCAATCGGTCCGGGATGGGCAATGGCTGCCCTGATAGCCGGCGGGGTAATTTCATGAAAAGCGATTCGTACATGATCAGCAGGATTGACGTCAAGAAGCTTTGACAGATGCCAGGAAATCGCTTCGCCTTCACGGTCGGGGTCCGTTGCCAGAAGCACGTCCCTGGCCCGGTTGGCTTCCTTCTGTAAATCCTTAATGACAGACTCCCGTTCCACGGAATCCACATATTCCGGGGTAAAACCGTCATCGATGTCGACCCCCAGCGTTTTCTTTGGAAGATCCCGCAGATGACCTTTCGAAGCCATGACTTTATAATCGGGACCAAGGATCCGTTCAATCGTCTTTGCTTTTGCCGGTGATTCCACGACTACCAGATGCTTTCCTTTAGGATTGGGTTTTCTCCTGAATGTAATTTCACCGGTCTTGCGGCCTTTTCTTTTCTTTGTAATTGTAATCGTTCTTGTAATGGGCAAGATGAATCCTCCCTGAAGAAATTAAGTCCATATAAATCCAAAGATTACCCGAGGTTTATAACTGTTCAGCTTTTGATTACGATATACCTGCCGGGGCCGGTTTCCTTAATATAACCTTTCAGCTGCAGTTGAAGGAGGAGCATAGTCAATTTCACCACAGACAAACCGGACTGCTGAATGATATCCTCCGCAGTAATCTCATTTTCCGTACAGCAGAAACGATACACCAATTCTTCTTCCAGTGTCAACTGTTCTTTGAAAACTTTTTCTTTGCCCGGCTTTTCTACCGCACCCCAGCCATATTCGCTGAGCACATCTTTATAGGAAGTACAGCAGATAGCCCCATTCCGTATTAACTGGTTCGTCCCTTTGCAGGAGGGAATATAGATGCTCCCGGGTACGGAAAAAACGTCCCTTCCCTCTTCCAGGGCAAAATCAGAAGTGATCAGGGATCCACTCCGCTCCGCCGCTTCCACGACAATAACTCCCCTTGCCATGCCGGAAATAATACGATTCCTGGCAGGAAACTGCCGTCCCAGGGGAGGTGTCCCCAGCGGATATTCGGAAATAAGGGTCCCTCCATTTTCAACAATCTGGAGAAAAAGATTCCTGTTTTCCGGCGGATAGACCCGGTCCAGGCCGCAGGCGGCTACTACAATAGTTTTTCCCTTTCCTTCCAGTGCTCCTTTATGGGCGGCGCTGTCAATTCCTCTGGCGCCTCCGGAAACAATGGTTACTTCCTGCTTTGCCAGTTCCCTGGAAAAAGTTCCTGCCGTCTGGATTCCATAGGAAGTAGCTTTTCTGGAGCCCACTACGGCAATCAATTTTTCATCGGTTGGCACGGCTCCTTTATAAAAGAGGACCGCTGGCGGATTGGAAGTTGTTGCAAGGAGAGGTGGATAATCTTCATCTTCCCAGGTGCAGCAGCGGATATCTGTCTTAAATAATTCCTCTTCTACCCGGTCCGGATCTGTCGTATGCCGCCATTCCAGAAATGCTGCTTCGGTCTTCCCTTTTAAAATCTTCGCATTGCGTATATCCTCGTCGGATGCTTTCCATACATCTTCCGGCGTATTAAAGAATTCAATGAGTCCCCGCATGTGTTTCGCGCCAAGGCCCGGGCATCCCGGAAGGGCAGCCGCATACTTATCCATAACTTACCTCCGGGGAATCATATTCCGATAACTGATGGCCTCTGCGACATGATCCGACTGAATCTGTTCTTTCCCGTCCAGATCAGCAATGGTTCTTGCCACTTTGATAATGCGGTCATAGCTTCGTGCCGATAAATGAAGTTTTTCAAAAACCTCCCTCAGCATTTCCGTACCATCTTTATCCAGTGCGCAGGTTTCTTTCAGCTGCCGGTGGCCCATCTGGGCATTGTTCTGCATATGCCAGCGTGACAGCCGTTCTGCCTGAATCGCCCTTGCCGAGGCCACCCGGGCAGCTATATCTTTAGAGGCTTCTCCCTTGATAGTTGCCGTCAATTCACTGTATTTAGGCCGCTGCACCGATACATGAAGATCAATTCTATCCAGCAGAGGGCCTGAAATCTTTCGCCCGTAACTCCTTATTTCCCCATCCGTGCAGGTACAGGGATGATCAGGATCCCCCAGATAGCCGCAGGGACATGGATTCATGGCTGCAATAAGAATAAAATCCGCAGGGTAAGTGAACGATGCATTCACTCTGGAAATATGAACCTCCCTGTCCTCAAGGGGCTGTCGGAGCACTTCCAATACGGATCTTGGAAATTCAGGAAGTTCATCAAGGAACAGTACGCCCCGGTGAGCCAGCGTCACTTCTCCCGGACGGGGAATCGTGCCGCCGCCGATAAGGCCGGCCATGCTGATCGTATGATGCGGGCTCCTGAAAGGTCTTTCCCTGATGATGTCCTGCGCTTTGAAAAGTCCGGCCACGCTGTAAATTTTCGTGACTTCCAGCGCTTCTTCCCTTGTCATGGGCGGAAGAATGGTGGTAATTCGGCGGGCAAGCATGGTCTTTCCTGAGCCCGGAGGTCCGGTCATGAGCATATTATGGGCACCGGCTGCCGCAATTTCCATAGCCCTTTTCGCCATGAACTGTCCCTGCACCTCGGCAAAATCCACGTCGCTCATGATTTCCTGTCTTGTTTCATGGCGCACTGCCGGCGGCAGGGGTTCTTTCCCTATCAGGAATTCCACCAGTTCCCTAAGTGTCTTTGGACCATAAACCTCTATATTTTCGCAGAGAAGAGCTTCGTTGGTCACTCCAGGGGCCATGAAGAAACGGGATATCCCCGCTTCTTTCCCCGCAAGTACCATGGAAAGAATGCCGGGAACCGGCCGTATTTCTCCCTTTAAGGATAGTTCTCCAATAAAAATCGTATCGGTCAGGCATTCCGCAGGAATTTCACCACTCGCTGCCAGAAGCCCGATGGCAATGGGCAAATCCAGACCGGAACCATCCTTCTTCAAATCCGCCGGCGCCAGATTGACCGTGACCTTGTCGACAGGGAAATGGTAACCGGAATTCCGAATGGCCGAATGGACCCGTTCCTTCGATTCCTTGATGGAAGCTGCCGGAAGTCCGACGATATCAAAAGCAGGTACAGCTTTGTTGATATCTACTTCCACACCAATCACATGCCCGTTAAGCCCGAAAGTGGTCGTTCCCAGAACTTTTGAATACATAGGCATTTCTCCTTATTGGTCAAAATTCTGTTCAGAAAGCATTCTTTATATGACGATATCTGGCAGTCCCTCCGGGCTCTGCCAGGATTTCCACCACATCAAAACGGATTCTCCTTCCTTCGATACGGCGGCCCAGAAGGTACATTCTGGCCGTATAACGGATATGCTGCTGTTTCACCGGCCTCACCGATTCCACCGGTTCGCCATACCTTCGGTTGTGCCGGCTTTTAACCTCCACAAAGACCAGAGTTTCCCCATCTTCCATAATCAGATCGATTTCACCATGAGCACTTTTGAAATTCCGCCTGATAAACCGATATCCTTTTTTCATCAGGTAAACTTTTGCAAGGCTTTCTCCATCATTCCCAAAAGCGGTAGTCTGCATGGTACCTCCTGCTGAAAGAATGTTCAATTTTCTCTTTCTATTCATTGTAAGATTGAATGAAATGATTCGTCAATGAGTAAAAGCAATTCATAAATAAATAGTATGAATTAACGATTTGTTATGATATTCAGTAATGATTTAAATCATATTTTGAAAAATATATTATGAAATTGAATGCAAAAAATCCCGGGTCTCTTGGCGAGAACCGGGATTTTTTATAAAAATTATGCTTTTGCTGCGGCTTCCATTGCCTTTTCAGCTGCACGAATGCTCACTTCAATGTCCTCATCACTGTGTGCAAAGGACATGAACAGCGTTTCAAAAGGAGAAGGTGCCAGATAAATATGCTGATCCAGCATGGAGAGGAACCAGGCTTTGAACTGTTTCGCATTGGCTGCGCAGGCATCCTGGTAGTTCAGGACTTCCTTATCGGAGAAGAAAATGCCAAACATGGAGCCGGACTGATGGCATACCAGTGGTACTCCCGCTTTGTCGGCAGCCTTTTTCCAGCCTTCCAGAAGGGCTCTGGTCTTCTTTTCGAGAATCTGATCGAAATCCGGAATGGCCATCATCTGCTTCAGTGTTTCAATACCGGCAGTCACGGCCAGAGGATTTCCGGAAAGAGTTCCTGCCTGATAAACACTTCCATCCGGGGCGATGCAGTTCATGATTTCCCTGCGTCCGCCATAAGCGGCAGCCGGAAGGCCCCCGCCAATGATTTTGCCAAGGCAGGTCAGATCCGGATGAATATGGTATCTTGCCTGGGCTCCATGGAAAGCCGTACGGAAACCGCACATGACTTCATCAAATATAAGGACTGTACCATGTTTTTCCGTTTCCTTCCGGAGCGTATCGAGGAATCCATCTACCGGCGGGACACAGCACATATTTCCTGCTACCGGTTCTACAATGACAGCAGCGATTTCATCACCCTGTTCATCCATGATCCGGGTAAATGCGGGAATATCATTATAGGGTACGACAAGGGTATCTTTGGCCGTTCCTTTTGTTACCCCGGCTGAATCAGGACTTCCAAAAGTAGCCGCACCGGAACCGGCCTTTACAAGAAGGCTGTCCCCATGTCCATGATAACATCCTTCAAATTTCAGGATTTTATCTCGTCCCGTATAGCCGCGGGCTGCACGAAGTGCGCTCATGGTAGCCTCAGTACCGGAATTGACCATACGCATCTTTTCGATGGAAGGATATACTTCATGAATCAGCCTGGCGATTTCCGTTTCCATCAGCGTGGGAGCCCCATAGCTGGTGCTTCGTTCTGCGGCTTTCTGAATGGCAGAAATCACGGCAGGATGAGCATGACCAAGGACCATGGGCCCCCAGGAACCTACATAATCAATGTAAGTATTTCCATCAATATCAGTAATATGAGAGCCTTTTGCCTCTTTGATGAAAGGTGGCGGGCAGCCCATATGGGGATAGGAACGAACAGGACTGTTGACTCCCCCCGGCATGTAAAGCCGGGCTTCCTCAAAGGCAGCCTTCGATTTTTCCAGGCTGATCATAACCCCTTTTCCTCCTTCATCCATTTGGCCACGTCAGGTGCATGGTAGGAAATAATGATATCCGCACCGGCCCGTTTCATGCAGAGCAGGGATTCCATGACGATTCTCTTTTCATCAATCCAGCCCTTTGCTGCGGCCGCCTTGACCATGGCATATTCGCCGGACACATTATACGTTGCAACAGGGCGGTTTACATGGTCACGAACCTGACGGACGATATCCAGATAGGCCAGAGCCGGTTTTACCATGATGATATCTGCTCCTTCTTCCATATCCAGATCTACTTCCTTCATGGCTTCCCTGCTGTTTGCCGGGTCCATCTGGTAACCCCTGCGGTCACCAAACTGGGGAGCAGAATCGGCAGCATCACGGAACGGTCCATAATAGCCGGATGCATATTTGACTGCATAAGACATAATGGAAACATCCTGAAGGTCATTGGCATCCAGGGTTTCACGGATTTTCGCAATACGGCCATCCATCATATCAGACGGTGCCACAATGTCCGCGCCGCATTCAGCCTGGGAAA
>Ga0256406_1005951_pt1 | contig 12617 bp, 9 predicted proteins | sample RumenRJG_03DNA_FD_185986 | JGI IMG/M metagenome (GOLD analysis project Ga0256406, IMG submission 185986) | Bovine rumen microbial communities from Lethbridge, Alberta, Canada - RJG_03 | ecosystem: Host-associated > Mammals > Digestive system > Stomach > Rumen | place: Canada: Alberta | collected...
TCTTCCACTTGTCGTCAGAGCCAATGATCCGCCCCATCTCGCGTGCCATTTTAGGAATTATCCTATTTTCTCCCGCCGTTGCACCGATTAGACGCCGCCTAAAAATATACGATCGTAGCGCCTTTAGACATATCTCAATATCATTATCGGACAGCTTGCCATCTCTCCATGCCCCGAGCAAGGCCATTTCGAATGAGCGAGCGGTTGTGCTTCTTCTGTACCTTAGATCGGATAGCAATCCATCGACTGACTCATTACCAGTCGATTTGCCAAAGACTATATAGCTATAAATCAGCGAATACGAAGCTAGTTCCGATAGCAATTCCTTAGCGTTAGCCCTACCGAACATCCGCTTGAACTCCCGATATAGCTCCTTGTTATTCTTATCGCCGGCCTGCTTTAGAAAATCCTGTTCAATCAATTGCATATAGTCACGAATAAAATTCGACACCTCTTTCGAATCATCGTCAGGGAGATACTGCTCAATTTTGAGCCAGTAGTCATGGTAAAGATCGTCTTGCTCTTCAGCAGATAAACCAAGCAGTAGATAATTGCGCACTAAATCAGCAAGAGACAACGGTTTACCTAGTGAGTTCATTGATTCAAATATTTCTTGCGGATTCTCCCATTTATTCCGCTCTGGCTCAAGCGCCACTTCTACCACGCTAAAGTTAATAAGACCCTCGTCCAATAGTCGTCTTCTCTCCTCGTCGCTAGGAAGTTTTGCTAGTTCTTGCTTAAAGTAACTATAGTTCCTGAAAACAGGCGTCGAAAATCCGCCAACTGGAATGTCCTCGTTCAGGATAATTGCGCGATACGTCGGCCAATCTGACTCGACTTGTTTTAGCTTAATCCGATACTCAGTCTCGCCAGTAGATTCTGGGTTACGGAGGTACCTATTGTTAATAGAGCGTTTTATGTCTCTGTCCTCTATTGAATCGCGTAAAGCAGCAAGAAATAGCATGGTGGTTGTGATGCGCTGCTGCCCATCAATCAGAACCAATCTGTCGGTCTCGGTCGCCGCAGTAACTCCTTCAAAATAAGTCACCGTTCCAAAAAAGTGTTCGGAGTGTGCCTCCCCATTGGCATCAGCCGTCTTCACAATATCATCATAAAATACTTCACATTGATCCCTTGTCCACTCGTAATTTCTCTGATATGGTGGAATAAAGAACGTTAGTTCTTGACTGGACAGCAGTTTTAATAGCTTAGACTCGATCGCGCGCATAAATAGCCTTCCTCTTTATTGCTTTGTTCCATGGTTATCATCGACCGAACGATGATAACAATAGGAAGACAGACGTCTTCAGCTCCTAAACTATTAAAAGCTCGTGAACTTCACGGGCTTCTTTGTTAACTTACAAATGGGATGCTTTTCCCTAAGCCCTATTATACCATACATTCACAATTAATCCGTGAAATGAATCAAAAAAGTCGTGGGTTTCACGACCTTTTGATGTGTGAGCTCTAGGCGTGAACGATAGTATGCTTCAGGCGATGGATCTGATGAAGATCCTCATTCACGACGTGAGTATATGTCATTGTGACCTGAATACTGGCATGACCAAGTAACTCCTTCACATAGACAATATTTGTATTATTCCTGAGCAAATCAGTTGCGAATGAGTGGCGGAGAGTGTGTGGATGAATATTTTTCTCAAGACCGGCTTTAATGGCCGCATTTTTAACGACCATTTGAACTACGCCCGGGTTTATTTTCTCTCGGCCCTTTTGCTGCTCGGAGACAAAGAGTGCCGGATACGGATCATCGCGAAGCGCGAGATACTCGTCAATATATCTATGAGTGACAGGATCGATAAAACATACGCGAGGCTTGTCGCCTTTCCCAATGACCGTAAAACTATCTATACCGTCCTTAATTTGCGATCGTTCCATATTGCATAACTCTCCATTACGAAGACCTGCACTGAACATCAGCGCAATTATTGCACGATTTCTATACCTCTTGAATTTAGAATATCCGGCACCCTTACGAAATACCGCCTTCAGCATTGCCTGCACTTCTTCCACTTCCAAATAATCTACTACGCGAGAATCTCGCTTAGGTATGCCTACGGCTTCTGGATCAAGAATGTCTTCGTATCCAAGAGCGCGTAGGTGCTTGAGAACTACACGAATCTTCAGAATGTAACCACGAACTGTATTAGACGTCCGTGTTTTTCTAAGATCCGCCGTCCATTTTCGCACGGCATCAAAACTTAGATCCGTAATTGGAATATCGCCGAGAAAGTTAATAATTGATTTCATTGCGCAATTATTCATTTCTTCGGTCTTAGCTGATTGATTTTTATAAACGATCACGTCTTTCCGATAAAGCTCAAAAGCTTCAGAGAGCGTCAAATCTGACTTCATATTATCCTTTCTCGTCAGATCGGCAAGCGACTACGTCCGACTGACATTATTTCCTCTTAATTCTTGGGATAATAACCAAGACAGATACTTAGTTGGCTCACGGCCCTTGAGTGCTATCTCTGCGCACACGTACATTTTATTTTCTGATAGCTTATAGGCTGCTTTGCAGTAGAACGCTCTAGCGTCGGTACTGCCAATCATTTCGCAGACTTTATCTGCAATTCGATCAACCTCTGCTGGAGTCTTGCGCCTACCCACATTGTCATTGACATTGTAATTCCTTTTAAAAGGAAGATCATTGACAATGTCATTGATGCTCTGAATTCCCATGAATACCGCTCCTTAAGAAGCTCGCAAAAATACATGTTCTCGTACCTCCGCGAGAGTTAAAGTTGATATTATTGCGTGACACCTTTCCGGAAAAGGCACACTAGCGGAACTCACAAAAAGCTCCTACTTTTACATAGGAGTTATTGACTCCTACGCGGAGTCATTGAGCGCAACTTTTTCGTTAATACAATTATAACTCGATTAGCCATAAAGTCAACGATATTGCCCTGGATACTATCTAATGCGTCACAGAGTGACAACCTCTATATTATAACATATTTCTAGCATTTTCGATAGAGGTTGACTCGGCGCCGAAAAACATGCATTTTGTGATATAATTATATTAAGGATATTTATAAGTCAATTGTGGAGATATATTATATGGCAGACGCAACATCCGTGAGTAATGTCGGAAAAAACATTACAGAAAAAGCTTCAATGATCTGGGAGATTGCTACCCATCTAAGCGGACCTTTTAAGCCGCATGAATATGGTGACGTAATTCTCCCAATGACAGTAATAAAAAGATTCCATGATTGTCTTCTCCCGACACACGATGCTGTACTCCAAGAATACCAGGCTCGCAAGAACCTGGCCGTGATTGATGGCTTCCTAACAAAGGCTTCCGGCTATCAGTTCTACAATACGAGCAAATTTACCTTCGACTCGCTTTGTGCTGATCCTGAGAATATTGAGTCTAACTTCCGTGATTATCTAAATGGCTTCTCTGCCAATGTCCAGGATATCCTAGCAAAGTTTGATTTTGATAGCCTACTTAAGCGTATGGTCGAAAGCGATAGATTATATCTAGTAATTAAGGAGTTCAATACTCCGAGAGGATACTTAGGCCCGGATAAGATTTCGACCGTAGATTGTGGCTACATCTTCGAGAACCTCGTAAGCAGATTCTCTGAATCCGTAAATGAGGATGCAGGAGAACACTTTACGAGCCGTGACATTATTTATCTTATGACTGACCTACTCCTTTCAAATGCAGATCTAGATGATACGAATGCGACCGTATATGATATGGCAATGGGCACTTCCCAAATGCTCTCATGCATGGAAGAACGTATCAAACAACTCAATAAAGACGCTCAAGTAATCTGTTTCGGCCAAGAAATCAATCCACAAACATATGCAATCGCAAAAGCTGACATGATGATCCGCGGTGGCGAGCCAGACAATATGAGATTTGGCGATACGCTTTCTGACGATCAATTCAAGGGTTATACATTTAAATATATTATTTCTAACCCTCCATTTGGGCGTGATTGGAAAAGCGAAGAAAAAGCCGTGAAGAAGGAACACGCACTTGGCGACCAAGGACGCTTCGAACCTGGTCTTCCGAAAATATCCGATGGACAACAGCTGTTTGTGCTCAATGGCCTTGCGAAGCTAGCTCCTGAAGGTAAAATGGCTATCATTCAGAATGGCTCACCATTATTTGTTGGTGATGCTGGTTCTGGCCCATCTGAAATTAGGCGTTATATGCTCGAAAACGACTGGCTTGACGCTATTATTCAGTTACCAACAGACTCCTTCATGAACACCGGCATTAGCACCTATATTTGGATTTTGGATAAAGATAAGCCAAGCTATCGCGCCGGCAAAGTTCAGCTAATTGATGCCTCAAATTGTTACAAAAAACGTCGCAAAGCGATCGGCGACAAACGCAATGACATAACCGACGAATGTAGAGTGCTAATAACACAGGCTTACAATGATTTTAGAAATAACTCGGTTTATGGCGACCAGAATGGCGTTTATTGCATGAGTAAAATTTTTGAGACGGTAGATTTTGGATATAATAAGATAATTATCGAAAATCCCCTATTAGATGATTCCGGAAATATTGTTATAAAAGCAAATAAACCTGTTGCCGACTCTGCACTTAGAGATTCTGAGAACGTTCCTTTTAACGAGGATATAGATGCCTACTTCCAACGTGAAGTTGCTCCTTATTTCCCCGATGCATGGATAGACAAAAAGAAGACTAAAGTTGGCTACGAAATTCCAATGACTAGATACTTCTATAAATACAAGAAACCAGAAGACGTTAAAGACATCATGTCGAGGTTGACGAGCCTAGAGAAAGACCTTTCGGTGTCATTAAAAAATTTAGTCAAGGGTGACCAATAATGGGCGCTAGTATTAAATATAAAGACTCTGGAACTGAGTGGATAGGAGAAATACCTTCTACCTGGAGTATCGGCAGGATCGGTCAATTATATATTGAGAGAAAACAGAAAGTAAGCGACAAGGATTACCCACCACTTTCCGTTACTATGTCTGGAATTATGCCGCAGTTAGACACTGCGGCTAAATCCGATGCGCACGATGACAGGAAATTGGTTTTAAAAGGCGACTTCGCAATTAATAGTAGGTCGGATCGACGAGGCTCTTGCGGTATTTCCGCATATGATGGCTCCGTTTCCCTAATTAATACGGTTTTAGAACCGAAAGGAAACTTCTCGCCCGATTATTATGGCTGGCTATTTAAGTCAACGATGTTTTCAGACGAATATTATAAATGGGGACACGGAATCGTTGATGACTTATGGACGACAAATTGGCAAGACATGAAGAAAATAGTCATTCCGATTCCTTCTCTTTTAGAGCAAGAAAAAATTGCGAGTTTCCTGAATAAGAAATGCAACGAAATCGATAATATAATTCGCAATACTGAGAATAGTATCGAAGATTATAGGAAACTTAAACAATCGATTATTACCGAAGCTGTAACAAAAGGCATTAGCGGCAAGCACCATCAAATGTCGGATTCTGGTATTAATTGGATTGGTGAGATTCCAGCTTCATGGTCAATGATGCGAATGAAAAATTGCGTAAAACAAAGAATTAGCGGCTCATGGGGAGAAGACGCCCAAAAGAATGAAAATGATGTCGTATGCATGAGAATTGCTGATTTTGATTATGATAGACTTTTGTTTAATAAGAGCGGCAAATATACAATAAGAAACTACGATCGTTCAATAATCTCTAAATTGCAGTTAACAGATGGTGATATCCTGATAGAAAAATCTGGCGGTGGAGATAAAACGCCTGTTGGACGAGCAGTAGTATTCGATTTGGGCATCACAGCACTCTACGCAAATTTTATGGACAAAATCGTATGTAAGCCTGAATATAATTCAAGATGGTTCGCCTATGTCTTTGCTGCATTCTATCAAAATGGTTTTACAAAAAACTACATCAAGCAAACTACTGGAATACAAAACCTCGACTTATCAGCCATGCTTGCGACCGAAAAGATACCTATTCCACCTCTTTCCGAGCAGGAACAAATCGTTGAAGAACTAGATTGCAAATGTAGCGAAATCAACGATTTTATAGATAAGAAAAAACAATTTATTTCAGAACTATTACTTTACAAGCAATCTATAATCTATGAATATGTAACGGGCAAAAAGGAGGTGCCAGAACTATGAGTATAGATACTGCAACAGAAAAGCGCTTTGAATCTGACATCGAAGCCTATTTCCTGTCGGACGAGGGTGGATACGTTAACAACCCGGAGCCATACGATCCGGAATCCGCACTATATAAAAACACTTTCATTAAGTTCATTGAGTCTACTCAGCCTAAAGAATGGGCAAGATTCGTCAATATGAATGCGAATGATCCGCAAAGAAAATTCATTTCCGCTTTTGATGACGCCTGCGATACCTTTGGCCTACTCTACGTTCTTCGCCACGGCTTCAAACATCGTGGTATTCATTTTAAAGTCTGCTATTTCAAGCCAGAATCAACTTTGAATGATACCGACAACGAGCTTTACGGAATGAATTCAATCACTTGCAATAGGCAATGGTATTACACAGATAAAAGCCGAAATTCAGTCGATATGGTAATTGCGGTAAACGGCATCCCGGTATTCGCGTTTGAACTAAAGAACCAATATACTGGCCAGACAGTCGAGAACGCCAAGACGCAGTGGATGTACGATCGCGATCCTAGAGAGCGTTGCTTCCAGTTTAATAAAAGAATCCTTGCCTACTTCTGTGTTGATCATACTGATGTATATATGACGACAAAGCTGGATGGCAAAAAGACCTACTTCCTACCATTTAACCAGGGTTCAAACGGCGCTGGAAATGATGGCGGCGCTGGAAACCCAGAAAACGAATATGGCTATCCAACCGCATATCTTTGGGAAAATGTATTCCAAAAAGATAGTATGATGGATATTCTCCAGAAATTTATTCATCTTCAGACAACTGAAAAGAAAATCGTCGTAGATGATGAAGAAAAAATCATAAAGACACAAAGACTAATCTTCCCTCGATATCATCAGCTTGATGTTGTAAGAAAACTTATCGCGGATACATCTGCGAATGGCGCCGGTCACAATTACCTAATACAGCATAGCGCCGGATCAGGAAAGTCTAATTCTATCGCCTGGACAGCGTATCGCCTAGCTTCGTTACATGATAAAAACAATGAACCGGTATTTAGAAGCGTGATTGTAGTAACTGACCGTACCGTACTTGATGCTCAGCTACAAGAGACTATCTCGAACTTTGACCATACGCTAGGCACGGTTGAAGCAATAGATGATAAGAAGACCTCTAAAGATCTAAGAGACGCAATTAATAATGGCGCAAGGATTATTATTACAACGCTTCAGAAATTCCCAGTTATCTATGAGGAAGTAGATAAGGCCAATGGTAGAAATTTCGCCGTAATTGTAGATGAGGCCCATTCTTCTCAAACTGGTAGCTCAGCAATGAAGCTAAAGACTGCATTGGCTGACACAGAGGATGCATTAAGGGAGCTTGCGGAAATCGAGGGTAAAGCCGAAGAAGAACTCGATCCTGAAGACAAGATGGTTAAGGAAATTATTGCTCACGGTAAGCATAAAAACCTATCATTCTATGCATTTACTGCAACTCCAAAAGATAAAACACTTGAATTATTTGGTACTGAATATGAAGATGGTAGCTTCCATCCATTCCATATTTATAGTATGAGACAAGCAATCGAGGAGGGTTTCATCCTCGATGTCCTCCAGAATTACATGACATATGATACCTGCTATAAGATAGCAAATATGACAAAAGATAACCCGGATGTTCCTGCAAGCAAAGCTACGAAAATCATACGCAAATTCCAACAGCTACATCCAACTAATATTTCGCAAAAGTCTCAGATAATTGTTGAAACATTTAGAAGTACCACGAAGCACGCTATTGGCGGTCGTGGCAAAATGATGGTTGTTACCGCCTCACGATTAGCCGCCGTACGTTATTATCATGAAATCAAAAAATACATCCAGGCTAATAACTATGATGATATCGATATCTTGGCCGCATTCTCGGGAACGGTGGTCGACGGAGATCAAGAATACACTGAGTCATCCATCAATGTTAGAAAAGACGGCACTCATATTAAGGAATCACAAACAAAAGAAGAGTTTAATAAGAACTTCAACGTCTTAATTGTTGCTGAAAAATATCAGACTGGCTTCGACGAACCACTCTTGCATACAATGATCGTCGATAAGAGGTTGCGTGGCGTTAAAGCCGTACAAACTCTTTCTAGATTAAACCGTATTTATCCTGGAAAGACCGACACGTTTATCCTCGACTTTGAGAATACTCAAGAAGAAATCCTTAATGCATTTCAGCCATTCTATCAAGAGACAGCTCTTGGCCAGGAGATTAATACTGACCTTATCTATAAAACTCAAAACGAGCTACGCGGCTCTGGTATTTATAGCGATGCTGACATCGAGGCGTTCTCGAAGGAATACTTTAGCCCAGATGAGCAAGATGCGCGCGCCATGGGCAGAATGACAAGTATCCTAAAGCCGGTCGCTGAACGATACAACCAAAAGAGCGTAGAAGAACGATATATGTTCCGCCGTCAGCTCAGAAACTTAATTAAAACATACAGCTACATTTCTCAAATAATCAGAATGTTCGACAAAGACTTACATAAAGAATTTAGATTCTGCTCATATCTGATTAAGCTACTTCCACCGGAACCAAATGAAGCTTTGGATATTGAATCAAAATTAAAATTGGAATTTTATAAGCTTAAGGAAACATTCGCAGGATCAATTCAACTCGAAAAGAAAGGCAGTAGCTACGATCCAGTCAAGCCTGGAAGCGATGGCGGTAAACCTGAAGAAAAAGAACCATTAGACGAGATCATTGATAAGATCAACGCTCAATATAATGGTGTCTTTACTGAGGGCGATAGAGTTCTTCTTTCAGCATTACAAGCAAAGCTTATGGAAGACTCGAAATTAGCTACCGGAGCTAAAACGACTGATCCAAAAATCTTCATCGAAAGCATTTTCCCTAAAATCTTCAACAATGTTGCGCAGGAGAGCTACATTGAATCTCAAAATACCTACACTTCTCTATTTGAAGATAAAGCAAAATACGATGCAGTCAAAAATGCTTTGGCTGAGATACTCTATAGAGAATTAAGGAAGAAATAGGAGAAAACATGAAGCCAGATGCGACATCAATTCTATCTTTCATAAATAGCGCCGACAAGACTTTTGTAATTCCCGTCTATCAGAGGAATTATTCATGGAGTGCAGAAGAATGTGGTAAATTATTTGAAGATTTACTAGATTCTATGAAGACCGGAAAACGCCATTATTTTGGCAATATAGTGTTCTATGCTAAAGAAACTAATGCTTGGGCCGGCTACTCTGAACTTATCTTAATTGATGGTCAACAAAGAGTCACGACAGTCATGCTATTATTGGCCGCAATCCGTGACGTAGAAGAAGACGAGAAAAAACGAGCGTGGATTACTAATACCTATTTATTGAATAGAAATAGCGATACAAAAGAACGTGTAAAACTCAAGCAAATCGAATCAGATAGAGATATATATGAATCTATAATCAATGAGGAATTCGATGAATCTTCTGATAGCAATGCCGGAAGAAACTATAAAACGTTCAAGCGCTTAATTAGAGAATCCGGTGTTAAGACAGATGATATTCTTAATGCGATAAATAATCTAGAAGTGGTGGCACTTGATTTGAAACTAAACGAGAATAAAGAGCGCACAGAATCGCCGCAAATCATCTTCGAAAGTATTAATGCAACCGGTAAACCACTATCCACTGCCGATCTATTGAGAAATTATCTGCTACTAGGAATAGATGATTCAGATCAGGAGAAGTATTACAAGGATTACTGGCTGATTATTGAAAAAGGTATTGGCGACGCAAATATCAGCGACTTTATCAATAAATATCTAATCATGAAATTGGGCGACAACGTTAATAAGAATACCGAGTACGCCGAATTCAAAAAGTATCTATCAAAAAATAATATTAATGCTATAGATGCCCTAAAAGACCTCGCGCATTATTCTCAATATTATGGCTGGATTCAAGAGCCAGAGAGCGCAAAGTTATACAGTACAGATATTTATAGACGACTCGATGACCTCAAGGAATTAAAAACAGCCTCCATGGCTCCATTGCTCTTGTACTTGCTCGAAAAAGCAGACGACGACTCTGTCGTTGGTTTTAACGCAGAAGAACTATCTGACGCTTTGGAAATTCTTGAATCTTGGGCATTCAGGGCTCGCGTTGTCGGATCATTAACAAGTGGCGCTTTTAACACCATTAGCTCTACGAGCTTGCTTAATAATTTGAAGCGCTCAACCGAAGATGACTACAATAATCAGATTAGATATGAATTATCGAATTATCGTACGCAGGATATATGGCCGAGCGATGACGACTTCATGGAAGCGTTTAAAAAGTATAATTTCTACAAAAATTACAACAAATACGTTCAAAGAAAACTCGAAAATAGCATTTCCAACGACCATCATAACTGGCGCCCAGATTCGATTGAGCATATTATGCCTGAAACATTAAGCGCTGACTGGAAAAAGAGGCTAGGAGATAATTATAGCGAAATACATGGCGAATATTTGCATACAATCGGTAATTTAACTCCTCTAAATATGACCGATAATATTATTAACTCAAACGATCCATTCTCAGTCAAACTGCCGCAGTATAAGTCCTCAAGCTGGAAGCTTACGCGCGACGTATATGACGAGTTTAAAGATTCGGAAGATTGGGGTGTTGCCGAAATTAATAGTAGGGCCGAAGGTCTTGCATATAAGGCGTCAAAAATTTGGTTTGGGCCAATGCAGCGCGAAAGACAGATAGAGGCCGATGTAAAGAAGAAGACAGATGACTACCGTCGAATTTATTCTGATGGATTAGTCTGCGAGACAATTTTCTCTCTAAAGTACACAAAGAGTGAAAATGATGGCGGCCATCAAATTGATGCAAAAATGAGAGTCGAAGTCATAAATGACAAACCTCGCTTTATTGTTATGGCTGGATCAAGAATCTATCCATATAAGAACGAGAATGCGAAACCAACATTTGAAGACAAGATTAGAAAATGCGGATGGCACGACGAAGTAGTGCTTGAGGAAGATATAAATATCTTTGAAACTCCATCTGCGGCATCTTGTTTCGCGGTTGGCGGATCGTCGAATGGGTGGACTTGGTGGACAACAACCAATGGAGAGACATTAGACGATGTAGTAGCCAAAGACCAGGAAAAAAGCTACGCACAGCTATCGGACGAATAAAAAAGAAGCCACCCTACTTCCGGGTGGCTTTTTGATACGCTTCGATTGCTTCCCGAACTCCGCACTCCGGACAGATTTCCGTTTCATTGTCCTCGCGCGAGAGAGCTGGATGTTCCGTAAACTCCTTCTTGCACTTTGGGCAACGTTGAAGCTCAAGAATCTTATAGGTAAGAGTCTTCGGCAGAGACTCTAGTTCCTCACGCAAGATATCCTCGTCATCATAGCGTTTGGCGTCAACGAGAAACGACGAGAAGCGTTCGTTGTTCTTTAACCTCTTCCCCTCAAAATCTTTCTCGCCAACATAGTACCAAATATCTTTATCGTGAATAACGCCGATTACGTATTCGCAGATTCCTATATAGCCCATATTATCTCCTTATAAATCAATTGAACAAACAGTAGCTAATCCGAACTTTCGACCTAAGTCCTCCCACATACCATCAGGATAATCTTCCTTAAGAATATGCCAAACCGGATAGTTATATTCCAAAGCAATCTTTGCAACGTCTTTTGGATCAACCATCATCTGACAGAAATATCCAGCCGTCGTCTCCCCCTCAACCATTATCGGATCGCCCTCCTCCGACTTCGCAATCTCCTCGAGCCTTTTATATTCGGCCATAATAGCCTCATTTACAAGATTTACCGCACTATCTAACTTATCATTCTTCCCACTCATCTAAACCTCCACCTCTTCGGCTTCAAGAGCCTCAAAGAATTCGTCGCAAGCCCTAATATCTAACGGCTCAGGCAACGGATTATCTAATTGTTTAACTAATATCTCCATATAACTCCTTGGTTATGTTTTCCTGCGAGGACGCGATATCATCCGAGAGGAGCGGCCTACTCGATCGATTCCATTAGATCGCGTCCGGATCCTCGCAGGTGTTTGTATTTAACCTTACTTTGAGTTTTTTACAAGTCTTTCGCGGACTTTTCTTTTCGGTCGTAGATAACCATTATACTACTTCACCAGGTATTCCCCTTTGGTTCGGGACCGCTAAGATAGAAATAATTATATATTGCCCGCGCCGAGGCGATATCGCGGTTTTTAATAGTTTCGCCTAGTCTACCCATCTGTTTCGCCATGTCTAGCACTGCAGCCTGATCGCTTTCGCTATAACCATCAAAGTCAAACTGTGTATTTGTTGTTTGTGCGCTCATCCTTGCTGTTATAATACTACATATGCGGAGTCGGGAGTTCGATAGGTATCGACGAAACATCGAGGTCATCGTTTTGGCACACAATATTCGTAGCGTGCAGAATGTAGGCAGTATTTTACGCACAGCGGAATGTCTCG
>Ga0256406_1005952_pt1 | contig 12614 bp, 11 predicted proteins | sample RumenRJG_03DNA_FD_185986 | JGI IMG/M metagenome (GOLD analysis project Ga0256406, IMG submission 185986) | Bovine rumen microbial communities from Lethbridge, Alberta, Canada - RJG_03 | ecosystem: Host-associated > Mammals > Digestive system > Stomach > Rumen | place: Canada: Alberta | collected...
ACTGCTTCTAACACATTATTGTATACCATCATTTTTTCCTTTTAATCTATCTAAAGTATTTTTAAATTGATATGAATAGTATAACACCTTGAACCCGCGCGCTCAAGGCAGAAAAGCAGAGGATCGGTAGTCTTAAATAGTCTCGTTGAAACGCAAAACACGTATTTCCTAATTTATTGTATCAAAATGAAACGCAAAATGAAACGTATTTTTTTGCGTTTCATTTTGCGTGTCATAAAAAACGTATTTCGGTCCTATTAGCAACAGACTTCCTCGGACGCTTCATCATTCACTGCGGATCTCCGATAGCGGCTTCAGCTTCGCCACGTAGCCGTTAACCTCTGCCCGTTTGGCCGAGGTGTTGTAATAATCGTTAATCAGCCGCTTGAGAGAGATGGTTTTCGTGACGACCGGCGCATCTGCGACGCAGTCCGCATTGGACGCGTCCACGTATTTGTAAGTGATCGTATCACCGTCCAATCGATAAAGCAAAACACTCGTCGGGTCCCCATTCCCTGTAAAATAATGGTAGGTTTCGCCGTCTTGCTGGTCATCGCCGTAATAAATGCCAGAGTCGCCGATCAAGCCCTTAAAATAATCTGGCCAATAATAGAGTGACAGCAATGTGCCGACCTGACGGTCGTTCAATTCCGGTGTGGACTGCCGGCTGGAAGTGCTACTGGACGACGCGGCCGAGCTGGATTTGCGGCTGTTCGTCGACTGGTTCGACGATTTGCTTTTCTTGGATGCGCTCGCCGACTTCGACGCCGTTTTCGTTTTCGCCTGGTCCTTCGCTTGAATCGAATTGTACGCCACCATCCCGGCGATGGCCGCCACGCTCATCGCGACGATCAAAACAATTAAAATGATCGTTACCGTGGACATCTGCCCCTTTTTGTTTTGCTGCACTGTATTCCCTTCCTTCAATAGTTTTCAATAGTTTCAAATTGTTTTCAATAACTTGATTCTTTCTTAAATATTGTAACTTAATGGGGTGGATTTGTCACCATGTCGTTCCACAAAACGATCGCTTTTTTACGCAAAAACAGCCTGAGGATCAGTGCATTCGGCTGATTCTCAGGCTGTGATTTGGAATGTTACGATTTTTGGCGCAGCGGCAGGCGGATGACAAAAAACGTGCCGCTGTCGATCGCCACGGCGAAGGTGTCCTGGACCCGGCGCACCACATCTGCCCCGGCCAGCGCAATGGTGCCGTGATGCTTCTCGACAATGGAATGAGCGATCGCCAGCCCCAGGCCGCTGCCGGAACCGGTAGTCCTAGACGCGTCGCCCATGATAAAGGGTTCGAAAATGTGCGGCGCGAGGGCCTCGGAAAGCCCCGGACCGTCGTCGCCGACCACGAGGACCGCATCATCGGCCTCCTGCCGCAGCAGCGCGAAGAAATGGGTGCCGGACGGGGTGTGCTTCAGCGAATTGTTGACCAGATTGTCCAGCACTCGGTTCATCTGCGCGCGGTCCAACTCCACCACGAGCCGTGCTTCTGGAATGTCGGCGAAAATCTCATGGCCAGCCGTTTCCATCTCGCTGTAGATGCCGGCGAAATAGGCGCGGACAAATTCGCTCATATCCTCGGGTTCGAAGTGCAGCTTCACGTCCGGGTGGTCGAGCTTGTTGTACGTGCTGATCTGGTCGATCAAATCGCTGAGCACCTGGGTTTTGCCCGACATGATCTTTAGGTATTTCGGGTAGTCGGCCTCGGGAATCAGATGGTCCTGCATCGCGTTGAGGTAGCCATGAATGACCGTCACCGGCGTCTTGAGATCGTGGGACAGATCGGCCGTCATGCGCCGCTTCTGCTCCACGAGCCTGCGGTTGTCCGCCTCCGCCTTGACGATCGTCTCGTTCATATTGTTGAAGGTGCGGACCGCGCTGGCCACCTCTGTCGGTCCCTGAATCTCGTCAATCGGTGTCCGGCTCCCTGTAGAAAACTGCGCCATCCCCGCCTCTAATTGCTGGATGGGCTTGGTGATGCTTTTCGTCAGGGTGTACCCGCCGATCAAAACCGTGAGGATGATGCCCAGCCCGTACCCGATCAAAATCGCGGTGCGCTGAATGTCCCGCTGAGTCTGGTCGTAAAGGGCCGAGCCGTCTAAGTGGAGGAGCAGATACCGCTTCTCGCCCTTCGACGTGGTAAACGCGTATTTTTGAAACAGCGTGTCCGTATTGTCTGACAGCAGCTTCATCGTCTTTTTTGAAAGCTTGGCGGCCGAACGGCCCGCGGTCGTGTACTGAACGTTTCGCTTTTGATCCAGCACCGTGACTTCCTGGATGACGCCTTGACTGCCGTACAAGAGCAGGTAGCCCTTATTGCGGATCCGCAGCAGCGTGTAATTGGCGTCCTTGTCGTAATCCGGAATGTAGGACAGGTAGACCTTCCCGTATTTTCGGGTTCGGCCCGAGCTGCTGTAAAGGACCTCGCCCGATGGGTTCACCACGTCAAAGGCGTCGTGCTTTTTCAGACTGGGACTGGCGGCGAGCTCGCGGTAACGCTCAGCCTTCAACGCCTTCTGTCCCCGGGCGATGAACCGGTCGACCCGGCCCCACATGTTTTCTGTATTGTCGACGGCATTGACCGCCAGAAGCATCACAGCCGTCAGGGCGATGATACACCCCAGCATGACGCTGACCCGGCCCATGATCATTCGGAACAATGTGCGGTTCTTTTTCTGTTTCATGCGTTTCCCTTGAGCTTGTAGCCAAGCCCTCTGACCGTGATCAAATACGAGGGCTGTTTCGGATTGGCCTCGAGCTTTTCTCTCAAATGGGAGATGTGAACCATGATGGTGTTCTCATCAGTATCCAAGGCGGTGCCGTTCAGCGAGGCCGCGATCTGCGCTTTGGTAAACACCCGATTGGGCTGTTCCATGAACATGACGAGGATCTTGAACTCCGTCGGCGTCAGCGGCAGGGCCTCTCCGTTTCGGTACACGCTCATCTCCGACAAATCAGCCGTCAGATCTCTGACGCGCACCACCTTCGACGCGTCTCCGCCTCCCTGTGCCCGCCGCAGCACCGCGCGGACGCGGGCGGTCACCTCCAGCGGATTAAAGGGTTTGACGATATAATCGTCCGCACCGATGTTCAGCCCGAGAATTTTGTCACTGTCCTCCTTTCTGGCGGAGAGCACCAGAATCGGCACCTGACTTTCTTCCCGGATCCGCCGGATCAAATCAAAACCGTTCATTTTCGGCATCATGATGTCGATGAGGCAGAGGTCGACGTGGGTTTTATCGATCACATTCAACGCGTCCAGCCCGTTGTAGACTGACACGGTCTCGAAGCCGCTGTTGACCAGATACATCTCCAGCACCGCGACAATATCTTCGTCGTCCTCAGCAATGAGGATCTTCTTTTTCTTTTCTTCTATCATAGCTCTATCTTAAATGCGATTCCACCGTTCGTCAATCCGTTTGACCCGTTTCGCGTACTGGCGGTACAGCTGCGCGTAGGCGCGGTAGTTTTTGTCACCTCGATGATCCGCCAATCCGCAGCGGGCCAGCACCGCGCACAGCGCGTCGGTCGTTTTTTCGGCCCCATTGTAATTCAAATGGTCGCCGCCGTCGTAGGTGTCCTGGTTCCAGTCGATGGCAGTCAGCCCGAGGCGGGTGTTGAGATCGTAATACTTGACGCCGAGCTTCGCCGCGTAGGCTTCTAACGCGTTGTGCTTCGCCATCGAGTAGTTCTTCGTGCTCGGCGCGCTGTACAGAATGACGCGGCTGCCGTTGTCCCGGCAGGCCCGCACAATGCGCGCCATCATCATCTGGTTAAAGGCCGGAATCGCCTGCGCGCGGCGGGTCGGTTTCATGTAGCCGGACACCTTCGTATCCGGAAACGCCCGGGTCAGCACGCGAAAGCCGTTATACCGTCTGACCTGGCAGTCCTTGACGAACAAGGCTTTCCAAAAGTCGTGATTCTGAAAAATTGGGAAGGCCTCACCGATGGTCTGTCCGAACTGGTTCTGCGCCCCGTTCACCATGCTGACCTTGCGGAACAGCATGTTCGTTTCCACCAGCACCACCTTCGGCTTTTGATGCCCTGCAATCTGTTCCGCCATTCTGGCCATTTCCGAGACCTGGGCCGCGGGCTGACCGAGCACGTACGCGGTGATGCCCCGCTTGTGCCACAACCGCATCGTGTCCACTGAGGTGTAGGACTCACTGTCGCCCAGCACCACCACGTCGATGGTGTGCGGCTTCTGACTCTTAAAATCCTTCACGATGTTTTGCCGTCTCGCCGCGTAGCTGACAGAGCTGCCCGTCGACACCGTCTCCGACAGCAGCGAGAACAGGACCAACAGCACCGCCAGCCCGGCGACAAATCCAATCCACTTAGAATTTCGCATAAATCATATCAACCTTTCGATAGCCCGCGCCGTACGCCCCAAAACAGATCAGGGCAAAAATCAGGCTGTAGCTGAGGGCCCAGCGCACGGCAGTCGGCTGCCGATCAAACCAGGCAAAAAGGTGGACGCCCTTTTCTCTGCACACGTCCACGATCGTGACCAATACCAGACAGAGCACGACGACAAACCCGTCGCTGAGATCGAGATGGCTGGCGGCGAGCAGCGCGTGGACGTGGCTCGGGCCGCGGAACACGTTTCCGATCATTGTGAACGCCGTCGTCACCGTGTCGGCACGGAAAATGACTTCCCCGGCGACGATGATCGCCAGCGTGCGCAGCCAGCGCAGAATCGAAAACAATCCGCGATCGGGGCTGAAGCCGGTCCTCGAATAAAACCGCTTCTTGGCCGGCTCGAGTATGACCTCTAACATCAAAATCACCAGGTAATACAGCCCGTAAAAAATGTAATGCCATTTGGCCCCGTGCCAAAAGCCGTTGAACAGCCAAACCGGCGTCAGGGCCAGAAAGGACGTCCACACCTTCGCCGTCTGCCGGCCGTATTTTTTCCGCGCCTGACGATTCCCGTTGACGACGAGATGACTGGTCGACACCGGGAAAAACACGTAGGTCTTCAGCCAGGTGCCAAGGGTGATGTGCCACCGGCGCCAGAATTCAGACGCACTGCGGGAGAAAAAGGGCTGACGGAAATTTTCCGGCAGATGAATTCGGAGCACCTCCGCCGTCCCCATCGTCACATCGATCATCCCAGAGAACTCGAGGTAGAGCTGTGCCACGTAGGCCGCGCTGCCGAGCAGAGCCGCCCAGCCGTGAAACCGGTGCGGCTGGCTGAAGATGACCGTGACCAGCAGGGACAGCCGATCCGCCCCGGCCATCTTCTTGAAGAAACCCCAGAGCATGCGCAGACAGCCGTTGCGCAGGGACTGACCCGTGATGGGCTGGCCGGCGCACAGCGACGCCGCACTGTCCTGATATCGGGCGATGGGTCCTTCCATGATTTGGGGAAAGAAGCTCAAAAACAGCGCCACCCGGACGAAATCGCGGTCGGCCTTTTGATGCTGCCAATACACCTCACACAAATAGCCGATCGCTTCCAGCGTGTAATAGGAGATCCCGAGGGGCACGACGAGGGCCCGCACCGAAAAGTGATGTCCGGCCAGCATCCCGATGCCGTCCGCGATCCATCCGGCGTATTTGGCCCGGATCAGCGCGCCGGCGAGGAGCACGATCGCGCAGGCGAGCCGCATCGTCCGCTGCCTGCCTGACGCCCGGTCGATCCAAAGGGCGGCCCCGTACACCCCGACGCACGTCGCCACCAAAACCCAGGTGACGCGGTGCATCGCCAGAAAATAAAAGAGCCAGCTCGCGCCGAGGAGCACGTATTTCCGGTACGCCTGCTTCGTCAGCGTGTACAGGACAAAGACCGCCGGCAGAAAGAGGGTGCCGTAAAAAAGCGATTGATAGCTCATACGCGTTTCTGAATCAAAGCCGCGATCGCCTTCACCGAATTAAAATTCTCCGGAACCAAATCGGCGGTGCCGATTTCGACGTCGAAGGCGTCTTCCAGATCGGCGACGAGGGCGATCACCCCAAAGGAATCCAGCAGGCCGTCGTCGATGAGGTGGGTTTCATTGGCGTAATCGATTGAATCGTCATTTTCTTCCAGCATTTTAATGATTTTTTCTTCCATTTTTTTAACCTTCCTTTTATCTTTCTATTTTTCTTCTTTTATATCTACATGCATCGGCCAAGTGTCCATCCGCCTGCGCAGGACGCGGACCCTCTGACCCTTTACCGCGTAAACCGCCGGCAGTTCGTGGCTCAGAAACAGCGCCGGACCTTCATCCATCGCGTAGGCGCCCGCATTTTCAAATACGAGGCAGTCGCCGATTTGGACCGCGCCCAGCCTGGCCTGGCTGGCCAGAATATCATTGACCGAGCACAGGGAGCCGGCGATGGTCCAGATCTGATCGCCTTTGCGCGCCGGGATCGTCCGCAAATGGGGCACGTGCATGCCCCGCATCATGCCGTCGTAGTGGACCTGATGGCTGCCGCCGTCGATCAGCACGTAGCCGACGCCGCCGTTGACCTTGCAGTCGACGATGCGGCTCACGTATTCACCGCACGGCGCCGCCAAAGCTCTGCCCATCTCCAGCGTGACGCGGTACTTCTGTCTCAGGGGCTTCGCCGCCTCCGCCAAGGCTTCAAAAAAATCGGCCTCGGTGTATTTTGGAGCCTTGTCCGAAAAATAATCCACGCCGATGCCCGGCCCGTACTCGATCTCGTCGATGTGGCCGCCCTCGGCTTCGATACAGCTGCAGACGTCCGCCAGCGCTGCCATCTCTTTCGCGTACACCGACGGCTTCCGCTTCATCGTCCCGGTGAAATAATGGAGGCCCTGTAGGTGAATCCACGGCGAATGATGGCGGAACAGCGCGCCAAGGGCCGTCCGATCCATGCCGAATTGGGTGCCGTCGCTCAGCCGCGCCAGCACCCGCAGGCGGGTCTGGTGGGATGCCGCCCAATTTTCGAGAAGGGCGAACTGCCGTTCGGATTCGGCTGTGTACACACAGGCGCTGCCCCAGGTATTCAATACTTCTTGAAGCGCGTCCTCCTCCTTGACGACGCCGGAAAAAATCACCTTGCGGGGATCGACGTGGGCCTGTACGCAAATCTTGTATTCCCCGTAGGAGCAGACCTCAATTCTCTGAACCGCCGCCGCGAAGGGCGCAGCCAGAAAGGGATTGGCCTTCATCGCGTAGCAGAGGTCCCCGTCCCAAAGACGGCGGACCGCCTCACATCTGGCGGCCACCCGGTCCTCGTGCAAAATGTAATAGGGCGTTTCGAAGGCTTTCATACGGCCTCCCTGAGCTTGCGGCGGTCGATTTTGCCGTGGCTGTTGACCGGAAAAGCCTCGAGGCGCCGAAGCTTCGTCGGGATCATGTAAGTCGGCAGGCTGGCCTTCAGCGCCGCGCGCAGCTCCCTGGGCGCGATCGTGCCGGTATACCAGCCGGTGATCCGCTTTTTCTCGGGATCGTAGGTCACACAGGCGCGCGCCACTTCATCTTCCGCGTCCATCGCCTTTTCGATCTCACCGAGTTCAATGCGGTGGCCCATCAGCTTGATCTGATCGTCTGACCGGCCGACAAAAAAGTACTGACCCTTTTCCCGGTAGCCCAAATCGCCGGTACAATAGGCCCGGGCGCCGCGTATTGTGCGGAAGGCCTTTTGAGTCAGATCCGGTCTGCCGATATACCCGAGCCCGATGGATTCGCCGCTGACGCAGATTTCACCGGTCACATCGTCTTCTGTGATGATTTCGCCGTCGGCATCGATGAGAAATACCTGTCTGCCCGCAAAGGGTACGCCGATCGGCAGCCGATCTTCATCGCCCTGGACGCGGTGGTACAGCGCGTTGCAGGTGATCTCCGACGGGCCGTACAGGTTGATGAACGCGGCCTGGGGCAGGCTGTCCTCCCAAATTCTCAAATGCTTCATCGGCATGACTTCACCGCTGAACATCACCAGCCTGAGGGTCGTCGGCGTCCGATAGGCGAAGCCCTTGAAGGTCGACACGATGCACATGGCCGAAACCGCCCAGATCAATACCGTCACGCGGTTATCGACGAGGCAGTCCATCAGCGCCTTCGGCATCGCAAAATCGACCTTCGGAATCAGCACGACACAGGCGCCGGTCAAGCAGGCGCTGTACAAATCCTTCACCGAGACGTCGAAGTCAAAGGGCGCCTGGTTCCCGATCACGTCGTCGGCCACGATTCCGCTCATCTCAACGAAATGCCCGATGAACTGCGCCACCGCGCCCCGTGACACGAGCACGCCCTTCGGTGTGCCGGTTGAGCCGGACGTGAAGACGGCGTAGAGCGGATCGTCCGCCGACGCTTCAACCCTCCGGCAAAGACTGCGGTGGCCCTTCAGCGCGGCCGCCGCCGTGTAGGTCCGGCCGGGTGCCGCGTCAAGCCAATCATCGCTGTCCTGAATCAAGACGCCGCCCTGCAGCGTGTGCAGGATGGCCTGAAGCCGTTTTTCTGGCTGATCCGGGTCAACGAACACGTAATACCCGCCGGCGTACACCGTTCCGTACATCAGACAGACGGCCTGCCAGCTTTTCTTCATGCGCAGCACCACCGGCACGCCCGGCTTGACGCCGTGGCCGACGAGAAACCGGCCTGCCCGCTCGGCGCAGGTCTTCACCTCGCGCCAGGTCATACGGGTGTCACCGTCGATGACGGCGGTCCGATCGCCGTGTGCGGCACACGTCGCTTTTAATACTTTCCAAATGGGATCCATTGTGCTTTCCTCCTAAACACCCCCAGTATAGGAAGCCCGTCTAAAGCCACCGTTAACGCCCCCTTAAGAAAAATTAATAAACAAAAAACAGCCTGAGAGCCAGCTTTTTCAGCTGATTCTCAGGCTGTTGTGTTCGGCGCAGGCGCTTAGCTGCTGCTTTTTTCCGTTTTTCTTTAATTATTCCTCTATTCATCCAGCCCTGCGGCGCCCTCCATTTGCCGTTTGTTCGCGTACATCGCCGCGTCCGCGCGAGTGTAAAGGGCGCCGTTGGTTTCACCCGGTTGGCGGACGGCCATCCCGTAGGCGAAATCCATCGGGAAATCCCCGAAGTCCGGGTCACATTGGGCCATGTGGGCCAAATCGTCAAAGGCAGCCGCCACGCGCGCCGGGTCCGAATCAGAGACCAGGCAGAATTCGTCACCGCCGACACGGTAAAAGCGGCCCAAGGCATTGAGCCGTTTCTGCGCCGTCTGCGCAAAGGCGCGAAGGTACTGGTCACCGGTTTTGTGCCCGTAATGGTCGTTGAAATATTTCAAATGATTCAGGTCGACTGAAACCAGAATCGGCGCCGGATTTCGCCTTTCCTGAAAGTACGCCAGCGTAAAGGCGTTCCGATTGGGCATACCGGTGACTTGATCGGTCTTGTCGAAAAGACGTTCGTAAGCCAAATATTGCAAGAGGTAAACAATGGCCAAGCATGCCCACACCGAAGCCACATCGCCGTCCATGTAACAGGCCAATCCGCCCAAAGCGGCGATAAGCAAAACGAAACTGATCAGTGCTCTATCTTCGAAATCCATGGTGAAGGTTCGGCGGGCGTCGTGAATGAGAATAAAAGCGAACAAAGCAAACGATCCCAGATAAACCCATTTCGTGCTCGGAGAATTCACAAAATAAAACTGTCGATCGATGCTGGCGTAAACCGGCATACGAATATTGAGCAGACCCAATGCAAAGAGAACCGCGTCAGCCCCTAACGCAACTTTGTCCCCAGCATCCCATTGTTTTCGGCGATAAAGGATCATGAAAAAGAACGAAATGGGAATACAGAGAAATTCAATACTGGAAATGGTATTCAACAGCTGGCGTACGGCCTCAGAACTGCCGCCGTTTTCAAAAATATATTGCCAAATATGATCGACGATAAGGGTGACAATCAAAACGATGCCGATATTCCGAAATAGACGGACTGCTGCCGGTTTTAGCGCAGAATGCACAAAGATGCGCACCCACACATAAAAAACAAGCGACAGGCTGATTAAATCTAAATAAACCAAAGGAACCCCCTTTCACCGTGCCATTTACCTCCTAAAATCACGCGAAATGCCCCGCTCTGTTTTTGGCGATGGACAAGCCTTTAAGCGCGGCGCAGCCGAACCCAAAACCGCAGGTACAACACCAACGCAACGGCCATGCCAAGGACTTCCGCAAAAGGCGTGGCCAGGCAGACGCCGGCGGCGCCGAAGCCGAGGATAGTGCGGAAAACGAACATCGCCGGCACATCGAACACCCCTTTTCGGAGAACGGACAGCGCAAAGGCCGGCCACTTGCGCCCGCAAGCCTGGAAGACCGTGACACACAGATAAGAAATGGCGGCCAGCGGTGCCGCATAACCGATGATGTGTAAAAATTGCGTGCCATAGCGCACAGACGTGCGTTCATCGATAAAGAAGCGCACGAGGTGTGGCGCCTGTGTGATGAAAACCGCCGCGCAGGCCGCGCCGAAGAGCAGCACGACGGTCCCGGTGTAGCGGATAATTTGCCGCATGCGCGTGTAATCCCGGGCGCCGTAGCTGTAGCCGATCAGCGGCAAGACCCCCATCGTCATGCCCATGCAGGTGTTGAAGGCGATCATGTTGATTTTCTTGGCAATCCCCATGCCTGCCACAGCGCCGCTGCCGTAGGGCCGGATCAGCACGTTGGCGAAAATATTGGAGACCATGGCAAAGGTTGTCTGCAAGGCAGCCGGAAAGCCCGTCATCAAAATCTCCGGCAGGACGGGATCTGCCGCTTGGGCCTTGGGCAGGCGGATGTTGAGAATGCCGTCCGCCTCCCTTTGCTGCCGTCTGCGTATATAAATCAAAAAATACACGAAGGCCGCGACGTTGGACAGCAGGGTCGCGACCGCGGCGCCGGTGACTTCCATTCCCGAAGGCAGGATCACGAACATGAACAGCGGGTCCAGCGCGATATTCAGCACGCCGCCCATGGACATGCCGAAGCCGGCCTCCTTTGACGCGCCGATCGAACGCACCAAATGACCGCAGAGCACGTTGCCGATCGTCGGCATGGCGCCGACGACCATCGTCCAGAACATATAGTCCGACACGTACTGGAAATCGTGAGCGTCACCGCCCACCAGCCAGATCAGCGGGGTGCGGAAGATTAGGATGATCCCCATGAATATGACGGCTGATACCATCCCGCCCCAGAAGGAAACGGCGAAAGCGCGGCGGGCCTTTTCGGTATTCTGCTCGCCCATCGCCCTGGAGATCACGCTGGCGCCGCCGATGCCGAAAAGATTGGCCACCGCCGCCATGATGACGAACAGGGGAAAACAGACCCCCAAGGTCGCCACCATCGCCGTGTTAGCGGTCCGGCCGACGTACCAGGTGTCCGCGTAATTATATACGATGTTGATCAGCTGGGTGACAATGGTCGGCAAGGCCATGGTCCACACGGCCTTGGACACCGGCGCCTTCGCGAACAGCTCGTAGGTTGCTTGTTTATCTAACTGCTTGCTCAATCGAAAATCTCTTTTCTTTCATAAAATGTACCTACAAATCATACCACAACGGCAAACTCAATTTCTATAACCAAAAGTATGGCTGATGATGGGTGTGGCCCAAAAAATCTTTAGATACTGCAATGAAAAAATGATGGAATCCAATTATTTCAAATCCCTTTTCAAGTCGTTGAACACCTCATCCATCGGTCTGCCTTCACCGGCAATTGACTGGGCATAACTGTGGGAAAGCTTTGCATCCATCTCTGTCTCAGACATGCTCCAGTCTGTTTTGAGCAAAAGGATTACCGGCAGAACCACAGCGGCTGCAAGCAATGCGCTGAAAAGGGGCACCGATCCAATGGGCGAATCGTACAAAAAATGATTCGCCATCACGAGGAGAATCCAAAGCAGCCCCTTCCGTTTATTGCGGCCACTGGATGCGCTGACAATCAGGTAAAGCCCAACTACCGTCACACCGGTGTAGGCCCAGTGGGAACCGAGGGCACCAACGATCCGATCAAGTGCCGCTGGAAACGCCGCGTTCACGTGCTTAAATCCACTGTCCGTAATGTAGGAGAAATCCTCTTCGATTTGAAATCCCATACCCACACACATTCCGGTGATTAAATAAGACGGCCGTGATTTCCGATGAAAAAGATACAAAAGCAGCGCTGCCGTACCCAGCTTTAGTAATTCCTCCACAATTGCGGTCTCCGCGGAGCCGAGCCACGCGTCCGAATAGGCTGAGCCCATCAGCTGCTTCATCATGCTGGTGAAACCATCGTTGATTTCTCCGGCGAAGGCCGCCGGAATAAAAGCGCCGCAGGCGACCGCTGTCAACATTTCAAATCCGGAAAGCTTGTACCGCCGGCAAAGCCGCCGCATCAATAGGCTAAAGGGCACAATGTACACGAGCATCAGCAGAAAAGCGCTGTAGACCTGCAGATACGCTGTGGCCGAAGTGTGGCGGCTCCCTAGAAAATCCGCTTCGTCGATCGCCATTCCTAAAGCGAAAAGCAGGATGAGGCCACCTGCCATACCCATTCTGATACGCTGCTGCTTTCCGATTTGCCTTATTCTTTCCGTTCAGAATGTTCATCTTGCTGCAGTTCAAATAGTTCCTTCTGTGTCTGAATCTCAGCCTTCAGTTCTTCTTCACTCGGAAGGTAAAGTTTATATTTTGTTGCGAACAGCTGCT
>Ga0256406_1005953_pt1 | contig 12613 bp, 10 predicted proteins | sample RumenRJG_03DNA_FD_185986 | JGI IMG/M metagenome (GOLD analysis project Ga0256406, IMG submission 185986) | Bovine rumen microbial communities from Lethbridge, Alberta, Canada - RJG_03 | ecosystem: Host-associated > Mammals > Digestive system > Stomach > Rumen | place: Canada: Alberta | collected...
GGGACGGTATCATTAGCGGACGAAAAGTACGCTTCTGCGGATTGTCTATTGAAAACACAGCGGTATCATAGCCCGGTTTGCCGGTATCCTATCGCGGATTGGTGGTACCCGGAGCCCGGAATATTCAATCTCGTCACTATAATCGATATCTATAACTGGCTCTTCAATAATGTCACAACCACTAGCATCAAATATTGGACCATAATCGAGTGCACCGGCCGGATATTCATAGCAGCTGGCCGTAACTCTCACGAGCGACCCACACTTTGGACAGTCACATTCAATGATGAAATCATGTTCATATTCTTCCCCCATGCCGTTCTCTCCATGATCATCAATCATATTACATGAGTACTCCCAATCGTCTGGAACTATATTAATTGAGTGCCCACAATTTCGACATTTTATTTTTGTTGAACTTGTAACCCTTAATTCCATACTGTTGCCCAAAACAATGTTAATCATTAACAGTTAGCAAGAAATTCCTTTGCCGGATTTCTGTACTTCTCAAGTCGACCCCAATAACCGTAACTTCTTCACTTACTTCATTCTCTCTAACATGGCTGTGGATTAGACCTTTCATTCAGCAAATGCAAGGAGATGAGATTATACGCAAGAAACACACAAATAAATATTCAGGTGTGCCTTGTCTATCTATTGTGTTTGAAAATCAAAAACTTACTCGCAATGTAGTTGAGTATAATGACTACGATGTTAGCAAGTGTTTTAATAACCACATCATTGAAAGACATAAGATCTACAAAAATAAACATGCTTGCCCAGTCAATAACGCCGGTGCCCAACCTTGCTGCGAAGAATAATCCTATCTCTTTCAGAACTGCCTTGCTGTTGTCTGCTTCACTATGAAATACCCATTTTCTATTTGTCAGATATGCAAATAGTACGGCAAGGATCCATGCGATTACCGTAGATACCATTACAGGCATGCCTAATGGATGAGCACATATCCAATAGGATATAATGTTAACCAAAGTGGTTAGAACGCCAAAAACAGCATACGGAATTACATCCTTATACTTTTCTAAAAGGCCCGATATCTTATCAAATTTACCAGCTGTATACAATTTTAATTTTCCTTCACATTCTACGCAGACTTTTTCACAGCTTAATGCTGCGGCTATAATAAAGAACGGAATATAGAGATAAAGATACCTTGCTCTTGCCTCGAATATTTCATTGAAGAGAATGGTTCCAAATAATGATAAGCCGACCACCAGCGTTACTTTATTACGGTTAACGAACAGAATACCAAGTGATATAAAAAAGACCGTTAACCATGTCATTTGCTGTATGGATGACCATTTAGTAAAATAACGACCATTATTATAAAAGACATTCCTTAAGAAAGGGCATACAAGGGAATTCTTTTCAGGATATATGGTGGCGTAAAAGCCTCCCTCATCTCCCCATGCAAATGTTCCGTCGTTAAAAGTAGTGAGTGTACGTTTCCATTGATGCCTTATCAGTCCACGAACACCATAATCGTGCAACCTTTGCTCAATGACCTTTTTCTGCCCTTCTGTTCTTGTAGCCTTATCTGGAAATGACATTGAATATTCGACGTCATCGTTATACCACAACCCATCATTAACAGGATTGAGCCCCATCATGATCATATGTAATGGACCAGTATCCATGTTCGGATCAATCTTAACTCCTGTCGATTTTATAGCGGCAGTAGACAGAGAAGAGCTGATAACTAATGCTATTGTTATGGCAATAGCGGTTTTAGCAGATCGCACAATCTTAGTATGATCAAAATTTTTGATAATTCCGATAAGTTCAGTTCCTAAGATAGCAATGAATACAATTATTGCAGTAGGTTTTATCTTGAAACCGATATATGATAATGCGGCAATGAGAAACCATCGGAAACAAAACCATTTACTTTCTTTTTTTGTTAGTTGATAAAGTCTCAATACCGCTATAGGAAACACCAATGCGATTGGATCAGAATAGATAATAATGTTCCAACCAGATAAACCTATCAGCATCACATAGGCCAACCAGCCTAATAAGGCAGATCGATAAGAATTTGTTTCATCTATAATAATTTCATATAGCCATTTTCCGCCGACTGCTGAAAGAAAACATTGTATTAAGATTATGAATAAAAGACCATTATCCGTGTCAAAAATGCCAATCTTTGAATTTAATTTAAAGAAAAAAGAATCAATGAATAACAGCATTTGGTTATTTGGAAAATGAGAGAAATAGCTATTATCCAATGCCCCGATATCCCTATTTACAACGGAAACAGCGTTACTTATTATTGTCGCTTCATCCCACTCTTGAGGGCCCATATAAATATTAAATGCTATATACGCCTGTACTAAAAACAGAGCAATAGTTAAAATATTTATCGGAATCCTTTTCTTTCTGACAAATGAAAACAGAATAAAAAGTATTAATGTGAAAATAAGGCCATAAAATAAAAGGCATATGTTAGACATTATAAAGATTTTCTGGCAAGCATACGAAATTTTCGATAATAGAATTACCAAAAAAATCACAAATGCAACAACAACATAAAACCATAAAACAAGCCCGGATAGATACTTATATACCTTGTTTCTCATTATTTACATTTCCTTCCGGATGTTCTTAAAGTCCCTTAATGCTTGCATGCCAATCTTAGCAATTTTTTTAACGTTAATGGAATTTACGCCGCCTTGACGAGGTTTGAACGAAATTGGTATGAATCTTACATTTCTATGATAATATACTCCAAATGTTGTAAGCATTACATTCGGCAAGTTATATGTCTCCGGCATCAAAGGAAGATAATCTTCCACATAATTCTTATTCATCAATCTGAAAGGTGCATTTGAATCAGGTATATCCACTTTAAAATAATGCTTTAATATGAGGCATAATGTTCGTTCAACAAATGCTCTTTGCTTGCCATCCCCACGAACAGTCCTATTTCCAAATTGAGCGTCAAATTTATTTCGGGATTGCCAGAATTCCTCAAACTCAGCGGGATTTGTCTGGCCATCAGAATCGGTCTGAAAGATAAAGTCGGCATTTTGCTCAATTGCATATTTGTATCCAAACAGTACTGCCGGCCCATGTCCGCCATTTTTCTTTGTTAACGGTGTAAACAAAGGAAGATTCTCTGCTCTCTGCTTCATGACTTCATAAGTATTATCTTTGCTTCCATCATTCACAATCACAAGCCTTGACATTCCATTTCCAGAATGCTTCTGCACAATTGGATACCAGTCATTAATGCAGTTGTTGATGTTCTCAGATTCGTTATATGCCGGAATTACGATGAATAAAATATCATTTTCTTCTGATTTCATAATAGCCTTCTTTCACGCAATGTGGATATCTATGCCAGATTTCACTTATTATTGCTTTTTTAATTTACTTGCCTCTAACTTCTGATGAATCACTTGAGGAATGAACAATACTGCCTCGCCAATCTTCCAATGTAAACTGTTTTTCATATCAGAGATATGTGATGTCAATTCATTTATATTGTTCCTCTCTTCTTTGCTTTCAATTTGGAGTTCACTATTCACTCTTTGTAATTCTTCTAGTTGCTTCTTGGTATCCCCTAATTGTTTTCTGGTTTTTTCCAATTCTTTTTTCGTGTCTGCTAATGCATTGTTAGAAGTTTCTAATTTCTCTCTGAAGTTTTTTAATTCTTCCCTAATGTCCTCGCATGTGTTATTCAGCGAATTCATCTTCTTGTTTGCATCATTAAGCTGTTGTACCAAAGCATTGTTTTCTCTGTTTCTGTTGTTCAGTGCTTCGTTTTGATCTGCAGATTTCTTCCACAGTTCATCCAAATAATGGCCCAGATCATATTGATGAATGTATGCGCAGTAGTCATACCATTCTTTATGCGCCGAATCAAAGCGCTCTTTTGGCACTTTCAGAAAATCCAACTGATCCAGACCGCCGTCGTGCAACAAGCTGTATGCTTTGATAAAGGCAGAGCCATGATATGTTGACAGCTGCCAATGAATAAATTCAGCAGCCCACATCGCGTAGCTAAGATATACCTCGGCATTGCAATTTTTCTCATTAATGAAATCTTTCATCGCTATGAGTGCCTTGTAGAAGCAATCCCAAGTCAGATCTCTTGTTGAGGAAACTGAATCGCTTTTGTTGATTCGATGTGTAATTAGGATATCATCGTGAACATAAATGCTATTTGCACATAAGAGGGCTTTATCTACAAATAGCATATCTTCGCTGGAATCGATCTCCTGAAATTTGATATTTTCACTTTGAATAAATGAGAATAAAAAGAGTTTATCCCACGCCCATCCGTTAAATGCCAGGAAAATATACGCAGGAATATCCATACTGGAAAAAGGATTTTTCGAAGGCAGGTATCCTTTTTTCATTGTATAGGTCAGCGCTTGTATATCTCCGGTTTCATTGTCAAGTGACTGCGATCCGACAACACACACATCGCTCCCGCTCTTCTCCGCGTTGTCATACATAATCTGATAGCAGTCAGGAGCAACAAAATCATCCGCATCGAAAAAGGTGATATATTTGCCGTGGGCATACTTCATGCCGAGGTTCCGCGCCTTTCCGGCCCCGTCATGATGTCCCTGTACGGCAATAATCCTGTGGTCCTTAAGAGCGTATTGCTGTATCACTTGCAATGACGCATCTGTTGACCCATCATCCACGACGATAATCTCTATCTCTCTAAGTGTCTGAGAGATCATACTGTCCAAACATTGTGCAATATAATACTCTTCGTTATAGCAGGCAATTACGATGGAAACTTTGACGTCTGTCATAGTAATTCGGAGCACCCACCTTTCTTACGATGCCTCATTTGCATGACGTTACAACAATGAGATAGTTACAGTCATCTTCCAGTGAACTTCACATACTGTTTGTCCATCCAGCTGCGCCGCTTTGTTCCGTGAGGGAACAACACATTCACGATCTTTGTTCTGGTTCTTACTGTCTGATGGCTTGCTGCAGCCGAGATTCCTGAAATTTTTGCACTGATACTGCCTTGATTCATCCTATAGAGCATTTCCTCATAGAAAGGCGTTTTCTTCTCTGCATCCCAGAAATATGTTGCAAAATCTTCGCTCGGATCATGCCAGGGCTTTTTGAAGCCGGCATAATGTATGATCTTGGGTGACTTTCTTGCTGCCGCATAAGCTTTCTGAATTTCATCAGGTGAATAGACGATCACCTTCGACACACGTTCATGATTGCAATCCGTGATGAAATTCCAAGCCATATCGAGGTAATATACCTTATTCTCGCAATAAAGATTAAGAACGTCTTGGTCATTATACCTATACGGATGTGTTGCAAACTTTAACCATTCCTCGAGGGAATGTGCTTCCCGCATATTCTTCTCATTGAAAAGGATAACGCCGGCCTGAAAATAATTGTACGGATCCTTCATCTGGAAAGTATCGCGTACATACTCCATTGTGTCTGGATTCTGCCCGTTGATCTGACCAAGGAAATCGGGATCTCTTGCCGCCGCCAGCATATAATCGGTGATGTCTGTGTGGTAAAGATCTGCGACGTCCGCATTGATGACCAGGTCCGAATCAAGGTACAGAACTTTGTCATAGTCGGGCAGGATGGCCTGAATCAGAAAGCGATAGTACGTCTCCTTTGTGATATGTGCATTGGCCTTCAGATCATAATTCTGAATGAATATTCCAGGATCGCAGAAACGGAGCGAAACGTTCTTCCGCTGCTTTGTCATACCAAGAAGCTTCGCTTTATTGTCATTGGAGATATTCGTCCCGATCAGTACGACATCATAGTTATTGTCCGCAGAGCTATGGTCCATCAGCGACTGAAGTGCTGCCGCGAACATAGGTGAATAAGAATCATCTGCTGCGAAAACGACTGGGACATTTTTCTCCGGAAATGCAGGATGAAATACGACATGAGGTTCCGTATTGGTGAACAGAACACACTGCAGTTCCTTGATGCGAAGCTCTGGATTTGTATCTTGCAGGAATAAAAGATAGATATTGAACAGCCGCTCAGAGAGATGTCCGGGAGTGCGTCTGGCCTCAGTAGAGTAATGCTCCATATTGTTTCTGGCGCAGAACTCCTTCAGAACCCCGAACATGAATTCGCAGTACTTGAAGAACAGATTCTTCCGCATGATGTACATATTGCAGAAGCAGGAAGAATGCCCATTGCTGAACTGATGAGCATACTGACTGTACTGAGGATACTGCTCGTCAATAATCTGCAGCATTAGCTGATAATCCTGGTCATGGAGTAAAGGAGCTGATTTCCATTGCTCGGAAGGAGTAGAAAAATCTCCGGGCATACTTTTTAGTACTTTTCTTTCTGTCGTGATAATATCGTACTGTTGGATCAGTTCTTCTACTCTGCCGGCATAGATAGCATACTTCTCTCTGCTATCATCAGTGATATACGACTCAATGATATTCCCATACGGATCTTCCGGATAGCTTTTGTCGGAAAGATTGAAATATCTCCTGTAATGGCAGAACCCATAGTAGTCAAGATCAAGATTTTTCCAGGCCCAGTACTGTGCCGTCAGCTCACAGTATTCCTCATTTAGCTTAGAGATATTATCCCCTGTGTTATCATGGAGAATATCCCTCATCAGGGCATGTCCCTTTACGTCACATCCAACCTGGATGGGTGTAAATACAGTATCTTTTATAAGATCTGCCGGCTTGTGGCAGGAAATTAATACTTTAACTTTAAGATCGTTCATTCTTACCTACCTGTGGCACATGATATTCCAGAAGAAATGCTCTTATAGTCCTTCTTATCTTATCGTAACCAACAAATTGGTGCCGGCTTGTGGCACCAATTTGTTTTGAATGTGATTGCATCGACGATCACATTCAGAATTATTCCTCAGAGACATTCCACTCGTTCTTCATCGCTGCTACACCTGTGCTCAATCTGTGGTCAGCTTTCATGGTAAAATCCACAAAATGCCAGATCGAATCTGTCAGCTCTCCATCTTTGTCTGTACTGTCCCCGGGCTTGAGATACATCTGTAGACTGATGAAATAGTCTCCCCCCGCCAGATTAATATTCTCGATGGTAAATTTGCATTTGGAGTGAATCCCACTAAAATATGTTCCTGTAATATCTTTACTGACAAAACTGGAGCACAGTTTGCCATCTTCGTTGCTGTAAATCCCTATTTTGAAGGAGTAGCTCTCGTCCTCTCTCAGATCGTTTTCCGCAACCAGATCAAATGTAAGGTTCATCCGGTCTCCATAGGAGAAAGCCTGTGATTCCTGCATTTCATCATTCAGCAGGCGGATATTATGAAAACGCAGGCGCATGCTGCCCATTCGTTCCGCATGACGGCAGCACTGTCTTCCCTCATAGATTGGCGGGTGCGTCTGGGTCGGGTTGCTGACAACCTTCTTGCCGGTCTGCTCATTTTCCATCTGCTCTCTCGCAATTGCAGCCTGGTTCATGGCAAATGTGTAATCGCCGCAGACATCGGAGGCTTTTCCATCCTCGACGATTTTTCCTTTGTCCAGCCAGATTGCCCGATCGCAGATGCTCTGGATCTGTGACATTGTGTGAGAGACGATGACGATGGTCGCTCCGGCTTTCTTTATCTCTTCAAGCTTGTTGAAGCACTTCTTCTGAAAATTTGCATCTCCTACAGCCAGGATCTCGTCGATCAGAAGAATCTCTGCATTGACGTTGATGGCAATGGAAAATGCCAGACGCATATACATGCCTGAGGAATAAGTTCGAACCGGAGTGTCAATGAACTCCTCCAGCTCGGAGAACCGGATAATATCGTCCAGTCGTTCGTCAATCTCGTGCTTCTTCAAGCCGAAAATCGTTGCATTTATGTAGATATTCTCGCGGCCGGTCATATCCGGATGAAATCCTGCGCCCAGCTCGATCAGGCTGGAGATTTTGCCATGCATGGTAATCGTTCCGCTGTCTGGATAAAGGATCTTATTCAGAAGTTTCAGCGTAGTACTCTTGCCGCATCCGTTGTGTCCAATGAGACCGACGGCTTCACCCTTCTTTACCTGAAAGGAGACGTCATTCAGCACCTGATTCAACGTATATGCATTCCGTTTGCGAAAAAGGATTCGGTCTTTAAATGTATGGCTTTTATCTTTATATATACGGAAGTTCTTAACGACATGACTGACATCTATAGCAATCTGATCCTGCTTCATTACATTTCCTCTGCGAATCTCTTTTTACACTTGATAAAGATCAAATCTCCGATGATCAACATAATGATTCCTTCAATCAACGGATACACAATGCTGGTGGTGTTAGGCCATATATGGTAATAAAAGATGCACTGATAATTGTTGATGATCGCCGTCATTGGATTGATATAGAGGAGTTTCAGATACATTGCATTGTCGATCCCCTCTATGGAATACATGATAGGGGTTCCCCATATCCATGCCATCAGCACGACGTTGATGACATATTCCAGATCTCTCAGATATACAGTGAGGGCACTGACAATCAGGGAGAGGCCCATTGTAAATATCAGCTCGATTAAAATGGCAAGCGGCAGTATGGCCAACTGGACGCTGAATCCAACGCCGGTGACAATCAAAAAGACTGCCATCACGATAAACGACAGCAGCATATTCACCATCTTGGCCAGTACTTCTGAAATAACCAGCACTTCCCTTGGAAAATAAATCTTTTTCACCATCTCGGAATTGCCGATGATTGTGCTGGTCCCTTGTGCCAGGGAATCACTGAAAAAAGTCCAAGGCAGCATGCCAGCCATCAGGAACATTGTGTAGTTAGGCATACTGTTATGAAATACCACTGTAAAAACAATACTGTAGATCAGGATCTGAAAAAGAGGTCCCAAAAATGCCCAGAGAAAGCCAAGAACAGATTTTTCATATTTGCCCCGGAGTTCTCTCCTTACCAGGCTCCCGATCATGTCGCGATAGTTCCATATTTCTTTTAAAGATTGAATCATTCTGTTTACCCTGAATGCGTTATATTGAGGTGCAGCAGTATAATACCGGTTTACTGGACTATTTTCAAATACTTATTGGCATTATCCTTCCCAATCGCCTTCTCTATAACAACAGATGTCCTTTTAATATCTTTACCCGTACTCAGCAAATCCTGCTTGGCATGTTGCAAGTAATAATTCTTATACTCATCTTTAATTTTGCTTAAGGCATATAAATGTGTTTGAAGCTTGCAGATTTCCAATCGATCTGTCAGTTTTCTATCATACTTTTCAGCTATTGACTTGTTCAGATAATTGAATATGTCAAAATGAACGTAAAGTCTGTCATCGTCAGCAGAGACATCCTGCCCCGGCCTGGACAACCGATAGTAATAGAGATGCTCAGGAATAGCAATTACAGATTTTGCCATGGCAAATGTCTCAACCTTGAAGGGAAGGTCATCAAATCTGCGCAAATCTGTATAAAAATGGATATTGTTGTTAATGAGCATCTCCTTCTTATAAATCCCTCTCCAAATTGCGACACGGCAATAAGGAATCAGATCCTGAATTATATCCGGATTTGTCACCCCTTCGTTATAAGGATATCCCAATGCATCATCTATTCTCTTAACTGTCTTCGTATCCTCATAATATTCATTATATCCACAGTAGCTGATTTCATATGAACCTGTCATTGCTGCTTTGAAGAGCTTTTTAAACATGCTGGGCTCGATAAAATCATCCGGATCAATAAATCCTATATAGTTTCCTTGAGCACGTTCTAATCCATATTGTCTTGCTGAAGCGCACCCGCCATTCTCTTTATCTAACAGCTTGATTCGGCTGTCCGTTTCTGCCCATTTTAACACCACATCCCTTGAATGATCAGGAGAGCCATCATTTACAAAAAGAAACTCCACATATGGCGCTTTCCATTTTGTAACGGATTCTATGCACTGATCCAAATATTTCTCCACGTTATACATTGGAAAAATAACACTCAACTCAATCGGATTCTGGTTACTCTTCCAATCCAATACCTGATCAGCTTTATTTACGCGATGCGTGATAATTTTAACACTAGAAGATATCGTTCTATATTCTTCCCAAATTTTAAATGCCGAAATTCGATCTTCACATATTTCCACGGCCAAATATTGGGGCTTAAAATCAACAAATCGCAGCAATAATTCAGGGCTTACATCCTTTGCACAGAGAGCCCAGTCTCCATCCATTCCCTTAAAATCATATACGGATATGAATTTAAGATTTGCAGGGATGTTATATCGATTTTCAAATTGATTCTTATGCAGATTGCTCTCAAATTCTTCAATATTGCTTTTGTTAAAGTATCCAACAATCTGAAGCTCTTCAAGATTTGTGTTTATCAGTATGTCAGATAATTCGTTCACCCAAAACTTATCATTGACCAAAAACGCAGCTTTTTTGAGTGTGTAATTCTTATTGAGAAATCCTATTATTTCATTCATGTTTAATTCCCTCAGACATTCTGTTTCATAATGTACCGTCTAGCTATGAGTCTGCATGTATATTTAAACCCATGATCCTGAATGCAATGAATGCTGGATTTAACTGCACTTTGTTTATCTCTTTCGAGGTAGTCTGCCAGTTCAGAGTAATTATTGGTCTGCAGTTTTTCAATAAAATTCCTTTCGCTGTAGACATTCTCACAAACATTTTTCAAGTAGAACTGTATGTCGCCGTTCGAAATTTTTACAAATATATCGTGAAGTCCATCCAATAATGCAGATATATATTGAGTGTTCGTTACAGATACACTCCACATACTGAAATCGACGATCACTCTTAAGACATATCCGCGTTCAATCTCATTGAATTCGCACTTGTTTTGAATATCCAGAAGCTGCTTAAAGATTGGTATCATATCAAGTCTGGACGCTCCACCTCCAGCAGTTATCTGTCCTCCCTGATTAGTCCTGTAAAAAAAGCCTGTTTCAGGTAATGCCATCACTGTGTTGGCCTGATGGAGCAGATAGAAATTACCAGGAACATCTTCCCATTTTAGTCCTTCTGGAAAAGTAAACTTATTGGCATCAAGAAATTCCTTTTTGTAGATCTTACGGCATGCGTTTACCTCTAAACGATATAACTGGGGAGTCAGCCTACTATTCGTACATACTGTGGAGATTCCACTCTGCGCCTTAAAAATTTCATCATAATAGTTCTTATCTTTCCAAGGAATGATGCGTTTACTGACAGAATCATAAACCCAGGGAAGAGTATAGATTAAATCGGGGTCTTCGTCCGTATCCCGAATTAATTTATTAAAACGTTCAACATAATTAATATTCAGCCAGTCATCGCTGTCCAAAAAAGTAACATAGGGAGTATTGACATTTTTTAATCCGGTATTCCTGGCACCGCCTAAGCCTTTGTTTTTCTGCGAAATATAAGTAATAAATTGAGGGTATTTATTCGAATAAGAGCGGCATATTGCATCGGTGCCATCTGTGGAACCATCATTGACGACAATAACTTTATGATTCATCATCGTCTGATTGATAAGACTCTCCAAACATTCCGCTAAATATTTTTCTACATTGTACGCAGGTACTACTATAGTTAATAAAGGTTCCATGGATTTTCCTTTCATAGAGGCTTAATTCATTCATTGTTTAATGCATAATTCAAATGTCGTCAATTTCGAGATCGCCTTTTAGAGTCATAAGCTAATTATCTCGAAAAATAACGTCCACTTTTCCCTAATTCAGTTAGGGCATATATAACTGTTTCATGGTTGGCGTTGTTGTAGATTTCTTATTGCAACTTACGTGCAAAGTTCACATAATAAATCCTCGGTGTCACCCAGTAATACTGTCCCATCTCGCAGTATTAATCCCAGTGATAAAGCAATTAGAGATACTTTTTAATTAAGCGCTCCTTAATTTTATCCTTGTCCAAATCACAGAGTACTTTATTAAAGATCACTTTCCCAATAAATGACTCAATAAATGCTATTAATAGTTGCAAACCAGTAAGGACGTGTTCAACAGGTTTTGTAAAAAATGAATCTGGTCTTGTGTATATCCAAACGAAACCATAAATAATTAACGCGATAATTACTACACCTATTAGTACAGCAGTAATCCAATACAATACTAATGTTTTTCCTATATTTTTCTCAGCGAGCTCTTCTGCATGCTTATATCTTGCCTGTTCTTTAATATTATTTTTTTCTTTTAAATACCTGTTCCTTTCTTCCAATTTTTCTGCTTCCAGACGTTGAACTTGATTGAATAATTTTTGCTCTGCTAATTTTTTATCATTTTCTTTAATTCTTAGCTTCTCTTCATACTCATCGATTGTTTTTCGATTTTCTCTGGCAGCTTTCTGCTGTTCCTCTCTTCGAACAGCATCTCGTTCAGAATCTAGAATATATTCGTGAGATTTTTCAACGATATCTTCAGCTGAATCAAGGTCTCCATAATCCGTATTTAATCTTTCATAAACATCTGTAGCAATTCGGTTCTTAATCTCCGCCTGCTCGTTTACATTATTAATCCTAGATTATTCACGGCGATGCCGTGAATGTGGCTGAAAGCCACGTAGTTACTGCTTTTTAACTGAATATTGCGTTTCACTTATCAAGTGAATAAAAAAAGAGCATCCATTTGTGGTAAAATT